>JAESFK010000191.1_pt1 | contig 42730 bp, 47 predicted proteins | sample 9269391 | NCBI WGS metagenome assembly JAESFK01 (sample SAMN14506231, study PRJNA617097) | algae metagenome | isolation source: Drouetiella hepatica UHER 2000/2452 and co-occurring heterotrophs from... | place: Slovakia: Slovak Paradise National Park, Hrabusice, Kosice Region | collected 2000-01-01
CCAGCTCGCCCGAATCGATCGACTTGTAGCCGAGCTTCTCCAGCTTGCGGCCGACCGTGAAGCCCGGCCCCTTGGGCGTGATGAACAGGCTCATGCCGGTGTGGCGCGGATTGGCCTCGGGGTCGGTCTTCACCAGCATGGCGAAGCAGTGGCCCTCGATGCCGTTGGAGATCCAGGTCTTGGTGCCGTTGATGACGTAGCCGTCGTTGCCGTCGCGCCTGGCGACCATGCGGATCGACTGGAGATCTGTGCCGGCATCGGGCTCGGTGAGCGCCAGCCCGCCCCGGATCTCGCCGGTGGCGAACTTCGGCAGCCAGCGCTCCTTCTGGCGCGCCGTGCCGAACTTCTCGACCGCCAGCGCCAGCATCAGGTGGGAATTGAAGATGCCGGTGATGGCCATCCACACCGACGAGACGCGCATCACGATCTCGGCGTAGGTCGTGGCCGGCAGGCCGAGGCCGCCATATTCCGGGCTGATCGTGGCGCCGAACAGGCCGAGTTCCTTCATCTGCTCGACGATCTCCGCCGGCCATTTGTCGGCATGGTCGAATTCCTTCACGCGCGGCGCCACCTCGCGCTCGATCCAGCGGTCGATGGTGGCAAGCAGCTGGACTTCGTCGGCCTTGTCGATCGTCTTCATTCGATCCTCCCGGCCGCCATCATGCCCGACGGAAGGGGGCGGACAAGGCCGCGGAACCTCAGGACGAAATCCGGGCGAGGAACGGCCCTAGGCGGCGCGACACACCTCGTGCATCATCGCGTCCAACAAACTCCAAACAAAAGGAAAGACGCGATGAGGAGACGTCACTTCACCGCCGGCCTGGCGACACTACCGTTCGTTCCCACCTTCGCCCTGGCGCAGGGCGACGACTGGCCCAACCGCAACGTCCGCATCGTCTGCCCGTTCACCCCGGGTGGCTCGCAGGACAATATCGCCCGCCGCCTCGCGGTGAAGCTCAGCGACGAATTCGGCCAGACCTTCGTGGTCGAGAACCGTACCGGTGCCGGCGGATCGATCGCCGCCGACAATGTCGCCAAGTCGCCGCCCGACGGCTATTCGGTCCTGCTGGGCAACATCGGCAGCCACGCGCTGGTACCGCACCTCTATCGCAAGCCGGCTTATAACGCCGTCACCGACCTGGAGACCGTGGCGTGGATCGGCACGCAACCCAACCTGCTCTGTTGCAGTCCCAGCTTCCCGCACGACACGCTGCCCAAGCTGCTCGAAGCCGCAAAGAAGGAGCCCGGCAAGTATTCCTTCGGCTCATCGGGCCTCGGCACGTCGCCGACGCTGACGATGGAGCTGTTCAAGCAGAAGACTGGTGCCGACATCACGTTCGTCAGCTATCGCGGCGCGGCCGCGGCGGCGGCCGACGTGCTGGCCGGCCATCTGCCGATGGTCATCTCCAACATCGATTCGCTGATGGGGCAGGTCAAGGCCGGCAAGCTGAAGCCGATGGCGTCGAGCGGCGCCAAGCGCTCGACTATCCTGCCGGACACGCCCACTTTCGCCGAGTCGGTCTCGCCGGACCTCGTCGTGACCTCGTGGTCGATCTGGGCGGTGCCGACCGGCACACCGGCGAAGATCAAGGACAGGCTTCGGATCGCGACGGAGAAGGCGCTGAAGTCTCCCGACGTGATGGAGAGCATGACGGCCGGCGGCTTCGAGCCGGGGATCATGACGGTCCCCGAGATCGACGCCTACATCCAGACCGAGATCAAGCGCTGGGGCGAGATCATCCGTGCCGCGGGCATCAATCCGCAATAGTCCCCTCATCCCGGACCTGCTGGCCCCCGGGCTCGACCTGGTGTTCTGCGGCACCGCGCCGAGCCCGGCCTCGTTCAAGGCGCGTGCCTACTACGCCAATCCCGGCAACGCCTTCTGGCCGACCCTGCACGCGGTCGGCCTGACGCCGGAACGGCTGACGCCACAACGGTACCCCGAGCTGCTGACGCTCGGCCTCGGCCTGACCGACCTCAACAAGACCGAGGTCGGGTCGGACCATGAGCTCACGCCCCAGGCGATGGATGCGCCGTCGCTGCACGCCAAGCTGCGCCGCTTCCGGCCCGCCGCCATCGCCTTCACCTCCAAGAACGCCGCGTCGCTCGCCCTTGGCATCAAGGCGCCGGCCTATGGACGGCAGGTCGAGCTTCTCGAAGGCGCGGTGGCCTTCGTGCTGGCCTCGCCCTCGGGCCGCGCACGTTCCTTCTGGACGCTGTCGCCGTGGAAGGAAGCCGCCGCCTTCGTCGCCGAACGGCGGCATCGGCGCGAGCGCGCGGCGTGAGGATCGGCCGCCGCGCCGCGCTGGCCGGGCTGATCGGCCTGCCTGCGCTGGCGGAGGCCCAGGACACCGCCGCGACGCTGCGCGACCTCGCGCGACGCGCCACGATCTACCTCTTCCCGGTCTACGAGATGTATCGCGCCCGCTGGCGGGCGACGGTCGACGAAACGAACCCGCAGCGTCAGCGGCTCAACCGTTTCCGCCACATGCCGACGCTCGCCGATCCGCACACGCGTGATGTCACCACGCCGAACGCCGACACGCTCTATTCCTCCGCCTGGCTCGACCTGTCGCTGGAGCCGCTGTTCCTGACCGTGCCGCCGGTCGGCGATCTCTACTACAGCTACGCCTTCATCGACCTGTTCACCGACAACTTCCTCGTCGTCAGCAATCGCCTCAAAGGCAACGGCCTGGCGACGCACATGATCGTCGGGCCGAGGTGGAACGGCGACGCGCCGGGCGACGTGACATTGGTTCGAGCGCCCACCACCTCGGCCTTGCTGCTCGGTCGCATCCTGGTCGACGGCCCCGGGGAGCTCGACCGCGTGCGCATCCTGCAGAGCCGCGTGCTGCTCGAGACGCCCGACATGCGCAACGAACGCCGCATCCTCGAGACCGGCGAGCTGATGCGCTTCCGCACGCAGGCGCCGCCCGAACCCGTTGCCGACTGGCCGGCTCCCCAACCCGACGTCCCCTTCGACCTGTTCGACATCGGCATGCGGGCGCTGGGCGAGAGCCCGCTGCCCGAACGCGACCGTCCGCTGTTCGAAGCGCTTGCTCCGTTGAAGCTGAAGCCCGGACGCAGGTTTGACCAGCGCGCCTTCAGCGATGCCGAACGGCGCGCCATACTCGCCGGCATGGAACAGGGGCATGCCGACATCCGTGCCGCCGCCGGCCGCGGCCGCACGATCGACGGCTGGACCTATGGCGAGCGGCACCTCGGCAACTTCGGCGACGACTATCTCTATCGCGCCGCCACGGCGCTTACGGCACCCGGCGCCTTGATTCCAGGCGAGGCGGTCTATGTGAGCTGCGCGGTCGATGCGGAACGACGCCCTCTCTCCGGCGCCCAACGCTACACGCTCACCTTTCCGGCCGACCGCGTGCCGCTGGCGCGCGCCTTCTGGTCGCTGTCGGCCTACGAGGTGACGCCGGAGGGGCGCACCTTCTTCGTCGACAATCCGATCGCCCGCTACTCGATCGGCGATCACACGCCCGGCCTGACGCGCGGCGCCGATGGGTCCCTCACGATCTACATCCAGCGCGAACGCCCCGAGGGCGAGCGCGCCGCCAACTGGCTGCCTGCACCGGGCGGTCCCATGCGATTGGTCCTGCGCGCCTACCAGCCGGACGAGGCGATGGTGGATGGCCGCTACCGTGTGCCCGCGGTCCGTCGCAACTCCTCTCCCTGACCGGCGTTGCTCCTGCGAACAAGCAGGAGGCCCCATGACCGACATCTCCCGCCGCTCCCTGGCCGCGGGCGCCGGCTTGCTGGCTGGCGCGCTCGCGGTTGGCGCACGCTCCCAGCAGATGCCTCCGCAGGTAGCGACCGCCATTCCCGTACCGAAGGCGACCCCCAAGCCACTGACCCTGAACCCCGAGAAGGTGAAGGGCCTGTCGGCCGATCTTCTGCGCAACCACCATGACAAGGTCTATGCCGACGCGGTGAAGACGCTGAATGCGGTTGGGGAAGAACTGGCCAAGCTGGATTTTTCCGACGTGCCACCCGAAAAGCTGGGCGAGCTGAAGCGGAAGGAGCAGGCGGCGCACAATTCAACGATCCTGCACGAGATCTACTTCGACGGACTGGCGGAGGCGCCGACCCAACCCGCCGGTCTGCTGGCCCAGGCCCTGTCCCGCGATTTCGGCAGCCTCGACCGCTGGAAGGCCGAATTCGTCTGCATCGGGAAGTCGCTGGCCTCGGGAACCGGGTGGGCGATCCTGGCCTACGCCCCGCGCGACAAGCGACTGGTGAACTGCCGTGCCGAAAATGATTCGATGGCCCCGGCCGGCGCCGTGCCGCTGCTCGCCATGGACATGTACGAACATGCCTATGCGGCCGACTACGGCACCGACACGGCGAAGTACATCGAGGCCTTCATGCAGGCGATCAAGTGGACGAACGCCGAGCGCCTCTATCGCGAGGCGATGCGGGTCTAATCGTCATCTCGACCGGAGCACCGAAGGTGCGGAGCGGAGAGATCTTCTCTCCGCCAATAGTCGGCAAATCGTCGAAGGAAAGTCTCTCCACAACGCCTCGCTTCTTGAGGCTCCGGTCGAGACGACGGGGTCGCTCAAGCGCTCGGCTGTACGCGCTGCGATTCTTCCTCGGCCTTGGCTTCGATCGCCTCCATGTCGTCGTCGCTCAGGCCGAAATGATGGCCGATCTCGTGGATCAGCACATGGCGCACGATGTGCGGCAGATCCTCGCCCGATTCGCACCAGTAGTCGAGGATCGGCCGGCGATATAGAAAGATGCGGTCGATGTCGTTGGCGACGTGACCCGCGCCACGCTCCATCATCGACACGCCCTGATAGAGACCGAGCAGGTCGAACGGCGTATCGAGCTCCATCTGCTTCTCGACTTCGTCGCTCGGGAAGTCGTCGATCTGGATGCGCACGTTGCCGATATGCCGACGGAATTCCTCGGGAATCGTCGCGAGCGCCTCGGCGGCGATCGCTTCGAAATCCTCCAGTGTGGGCGCCAGACCGAAACAGGGCATGCGCCGAGGATTGTTGAAGACCGGCATGACTCCCCCTTATAGGACGAGCGCGCCCACGCCAAGCGCCCCGTCGTGATCGTTTGTGTACCTCCCGATCCCGAAGTTGGCGCGGTATTCGCATGGTCGCCTTCGTGATCGATCCGCATTAAGCTCCCCACCGCACATGTTTCGCTTTCTCGTCCGCCGCCTGATCGTGGCGCTGCTCGTCGCGGCCACGGTCATGACCCTCGCCTTCATCCTCACACGGCTGTCGGGCGACCTCGCCATCTCGATCGCCGGCCCCAACGCCACGGCGGCCGACATCGAGGCGGTGCGCAAGGCCTACGGGCTCGACCGTCCCGTGCTCGAGCAGTTCCTCGACTGGGTCGGACGCGCGGTGACCGGCGATCTCGGCAACAGCTACTTCTACCAGACACGCGTCTCGACGCTGATCGCCGAGCGCATGCCGGTGACCCTGACGCTCGGCCTGACGGGCCTCTCGCTCGCGCTCCTCATTTCGATTCCCATGGGGATCCTGGCCGCCGTGCGCGAAAATACCAACTTCGACCGCGCGGTGCAGATGGTGGCCCTGGTCGGCCAGGCCATGCCGTCCTTCTGGCTGGGCCTCGTGCTGATGATCGTATTCGGCCTCAGCCTGGGCTGGCTGCCGATCTCGGGCACCGGCTCATGGGAGCATTTCGTCATGCCGGGCATCGTGCTCGCCTTCTCCGCGGTGCCGGCCCTCACCCGCCTCACGCGCGCCGGCATGATCCAGGCGATGGCCAGCGACTACATTCGAACCGCGCGCGCCAAGGGGCTGTCGCGCGCCTCGATCCTGCTGAAGCACGCCCTGCGCAACGCCGCCATCCCCGTCGTCGCCATCGCCGCCGTGCAGCTCGGCTTCATGCTCGGCGGCTCGATCGTCATCGAGCAGGTCTTCGCCCTGCATGGCGTCGGCTTCCTCGCCTGGGAAAGCATCGCCAAGAACGATTTCCCGGTGGTGCAGGCCGTCGTGCTGGTGCTCGCCGTCATCTATGTGGCCCTGACAATGGTCTCCGACCTGTTGAATGCCGTGCTCGATCCGCGGCTGCGCGCATGAGCACTGCCGTGGCCATCAATGCCGGCCCCCGCCGGGGCTGGAAGAGCGCGGGCACCTGGATCGGTGCCGTCATCGTCGGCGCCGCGCTGATCTGCGCGCTCTTCGCGCCGCTGATCGTGCCGCACGATCCATTCGCGCAGGACCTCAACCGCCGCCTGCTCGTGCCGTTCTGGATGGAAGGGCACAATCCCGACTTCCTCCTCGGCACCGACCAGCTCGGCCGCGACTATCTCTCGCGCCTGATCTGGGGGTGCCGCATCTCGATGCTGATCGGGGTCACCGTCACGATCGTCTCCGGCGTGATCGGCATCACCATCGGCGTGCTGGGCGGCTTCTTCGGCGGCCGCATCGACGACGCGGTGCTGTTCGCCATCACGACGCGCCTCTCGATCCCCGTCGTCCTCGTGGCGCTCGCCGTCGTGGGCCTGCTCGGCACCTCGATGACCCTGCTGGTCCTGACTCTCGGCCTGCTGCTGTGGGACCGCTTCGCGGTGGTCGCACGCTCGACCTCCATGCAGGTCCGCAACCTCGACTTCGTCGCCGCCGCCTGGTGCGCCGGCTGTTCGCGCTTCCGCGTCCTGTCGCGCGAGGTCCTGCCCAACATCGCGAGCCATCTCGTCGTGGTGGCGACCCTCGAGGTCGCGCTGGCCATCCTGCTCGAGGCAACGCTGTCGTTCCTCGGCCTCGGCGTGCCGCCGCCGCTGCCCTCGTGGGGCCTGATGATCGCCGAAGCCAAGGACTACATGTTCTTCAGCCCCTGGGTGATCGTGATCCCCGGCGTGGCGCTGTTCGTGCTGGTGCTCGGCATCAACCTGCTGGGCGACGGCTTGCGCGACGCCTTCGGCACGCGGTCCCGCACATGAGCGCGCTTCTCGAAATCGAACGGCTCGAAGTGGGCTTCGGCGGTCGCACCTCGGCGGTGCGCGGCGCCTCGCTCACGGTCGAGCGCGGCGAGACCCACTGCCTGGTGGGCGAATCGGGCTGTGGCAAGTCGGTGACCGCGCTCGCGATCATGAACCTGCTGGCGCGCGGCGGGCACCGCACGGCGCAGCGCCTCACCTTCCAGGGCGACGACCTGCTGAAGCTCGACGACCGGGGCATGGCGCGGCTGCGCGGCAATGCCATGGCGATGATCTTCCAGGAGCCCATGACCAGCCTCAATCCGGCCTACACGATCGGCTCGCAGATGACCGAGGTGATGCGCCGCCACAAGAAGGTGAGTCAGCGGGTCGCCACCGACCGCGCCGCCGACCTGCTGGGCCAGGTCGGCATCACCGCGCCGGGGCTTCGTCTCGGCCAGTTCCCGCACCAGCTCTCGGGCGGTCTGCGCCAGCGGGTGATGATCGCCATGGCGCTGATGTGCGAGCCGCAGCTCCTGATCGCCGACGAGCCGACCACCGCGCTCGACGTGACGGTGCAGGCGCAGATCCTGCGCCTGCTGGCGCAGCTGCAGCGCGACCTCGGTCTCGGCCTGCTGCTGATCACCCACGATCTCGGGATCGTGGCCCGCATCGCCCATCGCGTCTCGGTCATGTATGCGGGCGAAGTGGTCGAGAGCGCGGCCACCGCCCAGCTCTTCGCCGATCCCAAGCACCCCTATACGCAGGGCCTGCTGCGCTGCGTGCCGGTGCCGGGCAAGCAGCGCCAGGACGAACCGCTGGGCTCGATCCCCGGCACGGTGCCGCGCATCGGCCCGGGCTTCGAAGGCTGCGGGTTCCGCGACCGCTGCACCTTCGCCGACGCGACCTGCGCCCATACCGTCCCGCACCAGACCGCGGCCCCGGGCCACGACTATCTCTGCCGGCTGGCGCCATGACCGCGACGACAACCCTGCCGGCGATCGAACTCAAGTCGGTCGGCAAGACCTTCCGTGTCTCCGGCGGCATCCTCGGCAAGGACCGCCGCGTCGTCGCCGTCGACGGCGTCTCCTTCGCGGTGCCTCCGGGCGGCGTGCTGGGCGTCGTGGGCGAGTCGGGCTGCGGCAAGTCCACCCTTGCCCGCCTGATCCTGGGCCTGCTCACACCCGATTCCGGCGACATCGCGGTCGAGGGCCAGCGCATCGTCGACATGGACCGCAAGGCGCGGGCACGCCTGATCCAGCCGGTGTTCCAGGACCCGTTCTCCTCGCTCAACCCGCTGACCCGCATTCGCGACATCGTGGCGATGCCGCTGCAGGCGCAGGGCAGCTTCTCCCGCGCCGAGATCGCCAAGCGCGTCGACGAGATGCTGGAGCGTGTCGGCCTGCCCGGCGAGATGGGCAACCGCCTGCCGGCCGAACTGTCGGGCGGCCAGCGCCAGCGGGTCGCCATCGCGCGCGCGCTGGTGCTGCGGCCGCGCATCGTGGTGTGCGACGAGCCGACCTCGGCCCTCGACGTCTCGGTGCAGGCGCAGATCCTGAACCTGCTGGCCGAGCTGCGCCGCGACTTGGGCCTCACCTACCTGTTCATCAGCCACAATCTCGCGGTCGTCGAGCATGTCGCGAGCGAGGTGGCGGTGATGTATCTCGGCCGCATCGTCGAGAAGAAGCCGACGCAGGCGCTGTTCCACCAGCCGGAGCATCCCTACACCAAGGCGCTGCTGGCCTCGGTGCTGACGCCGGAGCCCGGTCTCGGCGTGCCCGATGTCGGCCTGGGCGACGTCATGCCCGATCCCGCCAACATCCCGCCGGGCTGCCGCTTCCATCCGCGCTGCCCGATCGCCGAACCGCGCTGCTCTACGGAAACGCCGCCGCTCAGGCCTCGGCCCGGCGGCGGCGTGGAGTGTCTGCTGGTTCCTTAGAAGAGAGATCCCTCGGCTACGCTCGGGATGGAAGTGACGCGCTTGCGCGCGTCACTTCCACTTGGCGAAGTAAAAGCGCGGCAGCTCGTCCGGGAAGGTCTTGAACTCCAGGCCCTTCGAGAAGGCGTAGGTGTTCACGTAGGTGTTGATCGGCAGCCAATAGGCCTTCTCGGTCGCGATCTTCACCGCGGCCGAATAGGCCTTCTTGCGGGCCTCGGTGTTGGAGGTGGAGCCGCCTTCGGCGATCAGCTTCTCGAGCTCGGGGTCCCTCGAATAATTGTCGAGGGCGCCGGCGCCGAACATTACGGGCAGGATCGCCGAGACGTCGTTGATCGAGTAGCTGCCCCAGCTTCCCATGTACAGCGGCGCCTCGCCCTTCTGCGCCTTCTGGATGGCCGGTGCGACCTGGAGCTGGGTGATCTTGGCGCGGATGCCGACGGCCTGGAGGTAGCTCTGCACCGACGCCGGCCACGAGGTCGGCTGCACGTAGGTCACGAACTCGACGTCGAAGCCGTTGGGATAGCCCGCTTCGGCCAGCAGCGCCTTGGCCTTGGCCGGATCGAAGTCGTACTTCACGGCGGCGTCGGCATCGCAGCCGAACTGGCTCGGGAAGCAGGGCGCCGGCGGCACGCGGCTGCCGCCGCCGACCAGCTTGTCGGCGAACTGCTTGCGGTCGACGGCGTGCCAGATGGCCTGGCGCACCTTGAGCTTGGTCAGCGGATTGTCGGCGCCGGTGCGGCCGGCGGCATCGATCGAGAGATAACCGACGCGCATCGATTCCTGCCGCACGGCCTGCAGGAACGGCACCTTGTTGATGTCGTTGGCCTGGTCGGGATTGATGTTCCAGATCCAGTCGGCGCGCTGGGCCAACAGCTCGGTCACCGCGGTGGCGAGATCGGGCACGAAGCGGACATGCAGCTTCTTGATCGCCGGAACGCCCTTGGGCGAGCCCTTCCAGTAGTCGTCGAAGCGCTCGAAGAAGACTTCCTTGCCCTGCTCGTTCCTGACGATCTTGTACGGGCCGGCGCCGACCGGCTTGGCCGAGAAACCCTCGGGTCCGACCTTCTCGCGATAGGCCTTGGGATGGATCGGCGTCACCATGGCGAGGTATTCGAGCGCCGCCGGCGTCGGCCGTTTCATCTTGATGCGCACGGTCCAGTCCCCGGTCTTCTCGGCCTTGTCGATCCAGGCGTAGTTCGACGGAGTCGCGACCTTGGAGGCGGGATCGGCGGCCATGTTGATCGTGTAGACGACATCGTCAGGCGTGAGCGTGCTGCCGTCGTGGAACTTCACGCCTTGCCGGATCGTAAGGTCGAGCGTGTTGTCGTCGGTGAACTTCCAGTCGGTGGCCAGCGACGGCTTGATCTCGAAGGTCGCGGGATCGCGATGCACCAGCATGTCCCAGGCCTGGTGCGCCAGGATCAGGCCGGTGCGCTGGCTGTTGAAATACATGTCGACGTTGGGCACGGCATCGTTGAACAGGATGCGCAGCTGGTCGGCGTTCTTCTGGGCGAAGGCTTGCGGGACGGCCGCCGCGGCGCCGAGGGCGGCGGCGGTGGTCGAAAGCAGGGCAGTACGACGGGTGATTTTCAAGAAAGCCTCCGGTTTGTTCGGGCGAGCCTAGGCCGCTGGCCCGCGATGAGGCAAGCTTCACGCCAACCGAGGAGAGAACAGATGACCGCCAAACTCGCCGGCAAAGCCCGCACCCAGGCCCTGGCCTCGATCAAGGGCTGGAAGAAGGTGCGCGGGCGCGACGCCCTCCAGAAGAGCTTCAAGTTCGCCGACTTCAACGAAGCCTGGGGCTTCATGACCCGTGTGGCCATGGCTGCGGAAAAGGCCGACCATCATCCGGAATGGTCCAACGTCTACAATAAGGTCGAGATCGTTCTCAGCACGCACGACGCCGGCGGCCTGTCGGAGAAGGACGTGACGCTGGCCAAGGTCATCGACTCCGTCGCCTGAGGGTCGCGGCAGTCTCAACCGCGTTCAACTCGAGTTTATCTGCCGCTCCCGCGCAAATTGATCCACCCCCGAAAACATGCACTTTCGGGGCTGTGACCAGCGTGATCGTTGTTTCGTAACCGCCCTGTAACCACTGGAAATCAGGCAGAGCCGTCCCAGATTGGAAGCCCTGAGTCGCGTTCAATTCTGGAAAGTTCAGCCCGATGTCTACCAAGTCCCTCACGCTTGCTGCGGCGCTTGCCGCGCTGGCGTTTTCGCCTCTCTCTTCCCTTTCGGCCGCCGCCCTGCCCGCCCTGACCGACGCGGACGGCGACCCGGAAATTCAGACCTGCACAGCGGAGGCTCCGGACGACACGCCCCTCGCGAGCGGCCGGGTCGTCGCGATCGATCACGCGGCGGGGAAGATCACGCTGGATTATCGTCCGCTTCCCCTCCTGCCCGAAGGCGGAGTGAGGGTTTTCAGCGTCGAGGATCCCGCACTCCTGAAAGGTCTGAGCGCCGGCGACCGCGTCCGCTTCGACGTCGAACGCGATGGCCGTCGTTATGTGCTGAGGCACCTGGAGAACAGCAACTAGGACACCAGCCTCCGCGCGTGGCGAAGCAGTTCGCCGTCGCGCGGGTGATCCATCGCCTCGACGCCCAGCAGCTTTCGCCCCAGCTCCTCGTCGCCCTGATTGTGCTCGCCGCCTGCTGGGCGATCTCACGCCGGGCATTGCCGACCCGGCGGCCGTCATTCTCATGCGACGCGACGTCGGCCAGCGACAGGATGCCGACCAGGCGCTTTCGCGATCGACCACCGGCAGGCGGCGCACCTGCAAGTCGCCCATGTTCGTGGCGACGTGGGCGGCGTCCTCGTCGGAGAAGCAGTATTGCACGTCCTACGTCATGAACTCGCTCACTTCGGTCGCGGGCCCCTTGCCGTTGCCGATCCCGCGAACGGCTATGTCACGGCCGATGATCATGCCGACCAGCCGGTCGTCGTCGCCAACCGGCAGCAGGCCGACATCGATCGCCAGCAGCGTGAACCTGCAGGTCGTCGACAGCAACGACCGGGCCTTGCAGTTGCGCTGTCTCGTGAGCGCCCGAACCTCGCCCGAGGCTGGGACCTCCGTTTAAATGCGCGAGAAGCTGATCGCCTTCCTGCAGGACGAATATCCCTTGCCGAAACAGCGGGCTGAGCCGGTCGCGTTCGACAAGATGACGGCGCGCGCTGCGGAGTGACCCTTTCGGGCCGCGAAAGCGCCCGCCGTTTCATGTAGCCCGGCCCGGCATCCGGGCGGATGCTTCCCCCAACAGACAACGGAGGAAATGCATCTTGGCACAGCGGCGGAAATTCCTGCTCGGCGGACTCGCGGCAACGACGGCCCTGGCAACCGGCTTCGGCGCCCGGGCCCAGTCCTTTCCGACCAAGCCCCTTCGCTTCATCGTTCCCTTCGCGGCCGGCGGCAACGCCGACGTCACCGCGCGCCTCGCGGGCGACGGCATGTCGCGCAAACTCGGACAGCCGGTGCTGATCGACAACCGTCCCGGTGCGGGCGGGGTCGTCGGCCAGGAACTGGTGCTGCAAGCACCGGCCGACGGATACACGATGGTAATCGCGGCCTTTGGCACGCTCTACGTTTCGCCGCTGATGGCCGGCAAGCCTTCGATGGTGCCGTCCTTCGCTCCGGTCAGCATGCTGAGCACGGTACCGATGATCGTCGTGGTTCCGGCCAACAGCCGCTTCAAGGACTGGCAGTCGCTGCTGGCGGCGGCAAAGGCGAAGCCCGGCACGATCAGCATGGGTCATGCCGGCAACGGGACTCCCAACCACACCGACATCCTGCGCATCCAGGAGAACGAGAAGGTGAGCTTCGCGATCGTGCCCTATCGCGGCTCGGGGGTCGGACTGAACGACGCGCTGGCCGGACAGATCGACAGCTACTGCGATCAGCTCAGCAGCTCGCTTCCCCACATCAAGTCGGGCAAGCTGCGCGCGCTGGTCGTCGTCGGGGAGAAGCGCGCCCCGGAACTGCCTGACGTGCCCACCTTGGCCGAGACCGGCTGTACGGCGTTCGACGGCGGCACGACGCTGGGCCTCTTCGTGAGGCACGACACGCCGTCCGCGATTATCGCCACGCTCAACGCCGCGGTGGCTGCCGCGCTCGACGACGCGGCAATCAAGCAGAAGTTCGCGGAACTCGGCGCGACGGTCCGGCCGTCCACGCCAGAGGCCTTCGCCGCCTTCCTAAAAACCGAGGATGCCGGCATCGGCGACCTCGCCAAGAAGGGCCTGTTGAAGCCGGAGTAGTCCGCTACTTCGTCTTGGCCGCGCCCTGGCCCTTGGGATCGCCCGCCTTGCCCTTGGCTTCGGCAGCCTTGAGCGAAGCGCCCTCCTCGCCATCGAGCGCCTTCGCGGCCTCGCGGGCGGCGCCGTCGACCTTGTCCTTCTTCAGGAACTCCGCGGTGCGCTTGTTGTAGTCGGCGGTGGCGGTGTAGCTGCCTTCGCCCTCGATCTTGTCCTTGGACTTGTCCATGGCGTGCTCCATCGTTTCCAGACGGGGAAACGCGGCTGCCCGCCATTGGTTACGTGAGAAGTCCGATCTCCCGGTAGAATCGCGCGGCACCGGGGTGCAGTTTCTCGCGCCCCGGCACGACGGCGACCGTATTGGCCGCGGTCGTGTCGACGAGCTGCGGCGGCGGGTTGCCGGCCTGCTGCAGGGCGTGCAGCGCCTTGACCGTGCGGTAGGCCACCGTCTCGTCGAGACCGGGACGGGCCAGCACGAAACTCCAGGACCCGACGGACGGGATGGCAGCGGCCTGGCCGGGAAAACTTCCGGCGGGCTGCGTGACGAGCTTCAGGAACGGGTGTTTGGCGAGGATCCGCCGTATTTCGTCAGCATCGGGTGCGATGAAGCGGGCGCCCTCCTGGCTCCTGGCCATGGTCATGAAGCCCGGCCAGCCGTTGCCGCCACCCCACAGCGCGGCAGCCCGGCCGTCGAGCACCATCGCCGGGCCATCGCCGGCGCGCTCGAGATAGATCGGCTGGAAGTCCTTGGCGGTGTCGAGGCCCAGCCCGTCCATGGCGTAGCGGCCCAGGATCACCAGGCCCGAGCCGCCGGCGCCCCAGGCGATCGGCTTGCCCTTGAGGTCGGCGATGGTGCGATAGGGCGAATCGGCCCGCACGACGAACATGCCGGCGGTCGGATACATGGCGGTCAGCACGCGCAGGTCGGCCGGCGCGCGCCCCACGCCCTGCAGCGCCGCGTGGACGACCTCGCCCTGGACCAGCGCGATGTCGAGCGTACCGGCCTCGAGCATCGGCACGTTCTCGGTGCTGCCTTTGGTATTGATCGCCTCGATCTCCAGCGCCGGATCGAAGCGGCGCACGCCTTCGACGAAGGCCGCGCCATAGACCGGAAAGCCGCCGCCCGGCGTCGCCGTGCCGAGGCGGACCTTCACGGGCTGCGCTCTGGCCGGCCCCGACGCGAGCAGCAGACCGCCAAGGGCCACCGCCCCTCCCAGCACGCCGCGGCGGCGCGGGCGCGACTTCCGTGGGTCTTCATCCGCGTGCGGCCGTGCCATTCAGCCTCCTCTAGGATTTGGTCTCGAAGAACGGTTCGACGACGCCCTTGAGCTTGATGGTCAGCGGATTGCCCTTGCGATCCACCGTCTTGCCCACGGCGACACGGATCCAGCCCTCGCTCACGCAATACTCCTCGACGTTGGTCTTCTCCTGGCCGTCGAACTTGATGCCGATGCCGCGCTGGAGAAGCGCCTCGTCGTAGTGCGGGCTCTTGGGATTGGTGGACAGTCGGTCGGGGAGCGTGTCGGTCATGGATCTCCTATACCATCAATGCGTAGACGATGCCGGCCATCGAACTGGCCAGCAGGACCGGGATCATCCCGAAGCGGAAGCGGAATACAGCAACCGCACACGCCGCCGCCAGTGCGATGGCAGCGACGTTCGCCGATCCCAGCACCGGCACGTCGACGGTGGCGCCGAGCAGGCTGACCGGGCGCAGCTCGGCGAACAGGACCTGCAGCCCGAACCAGACGGCGAGGTTCAGGATCACGCCCACGATCGCTGCGGTGATGGCGGCCAGAGCCCCCGACAGCGCCTTGTTGGACCGCAGCGCCTCGACATAGGGCGCGCCGACGAAGATCCACAGGAAGCAGGGCACGAAGGTGACCCAGGTGGTGAGCAGCCCGCCCAGGGTTGCGGCCAGCAGCGGGGAGAGATCCCCCGGGTCGCGCCAGGCGCCGAGGAAACCCACGAACTGCGTCACCATGATCAGCGGACCGGGCGTTGACTCGGCCAGCCCGAGCCCGTCCAGCATCTCGCCGGCGGTAACCCAGCCATACTGCTCGACCGCCTGCTGCGCGACATAGGCCAGCACCGCGTAGGCGCCGCCGAACGTCACCACCGCCATCTTGCTGAAGAACACCGCAATCTGCGTGAAGATGTCGTCGGGTCCGCGCAGGATCCACAACAGCCCGACCGGCGCCAGCCACAGGATCAGGAATATGGCGCCGATCGACAGCGTCCAGGCGAGATTGGGTCTGGCATGTTCGGGGGTCGCCTCGCCCAGCAACGATTGGGCATCGCCCAGTCCGGCATGGCCGCCCGCGCCATGGCCACCGGCCTGGAATTCCGACCGGCCGAGCTTCGTGGCGAAGAAGCCGATCAGCCCCGCCGCGACGACGATCAGCGGAAACGGCACGCCGTAGAAGAAGATCGCGACGAAGGCGGCGGCCGCCAGCAGGCGCATCGCATTGTTGCGCAGCGCCCGCCGCCCCACCCGCAGTACCGCCTCGATCACGATGACCAGCACGGCGGCCTTAAGCCCGAAGAACAGCCCCTGCACCAGGGTGACCTTGCCCAGCAGCACATAGACCCAGGACAGCGCCATGATGGCCACGAGGCCCGGCAGCACGAACAGCGTGCCCGCCAGCAGCCCGCCCGCCGTGCGGTGCATCAGCCAGCCGATGTAGGTCGCGAGCTGCTGCGCCTCGGGACCGGGCAGCAGGGTGCAGTAGTTCAGCGCCTGCAGGAACCGCTGCTCGCCGATCCACTTCTTCTCCTCGACGATGATGCGATGCATCACCGCGATCTGGCCGGCGGGGCCGCCAAAGGAAAGGGCCGCAACGCGGGCCCAGACCTTCATCGCCTCGACAAACGGAACGCCGTGTTGCTTCGGCTCGCTCATGATTTCCTCGCGGTCGGCGGCCAGTCGTGACCCTCATCGACGGCGTCGCGGCACCAGCGATAGAAGGCATCGTAGAGAGCAAGCCCCGCCTCGAGTTGCGCCAGATCGTCGGCATACAGGCGCGACAGGCCGAGCGAGGCCGCCAGCAGGCCCGCCGATTCGGGGGCAAGTTCCGGGTGGCCGGTGTCGGCGCCCCGCACGATCGTGGCCAAGCGCTTCAACGGCTCCGTCCCGAGACCGAATTCCGCGACCATCAGATCGAACGTGCAGCGCTCGCCGCGGTGGCTCCAGTAGACGTCCTCATGATCGACGTCGAACGGTGTGGCCCCGAAGCGGTCGGCGACCTCGAGCACGTCGGCCGGCGCCACAAAGAGGAAGACCGCCTGCGGATCGACGAAGCGCCGGATCAGCCACGGGCAGGCAATGCGGTCGACCTTCGGCCGGCTGCGAGTGACCCACACCGTGCGCCCCTGCGCGTCGCGCCGCGGCAGGCGTTCGACCGGCACCGTCGGCAGCCGGGCCGCCTGCCAGGCGAGGATGCCGCCCTCCAGCACGTCGGCCGGCACACCTTCGTGGCGCAACCATGCGGCGACGCCCTGGCTGAGTTTCAGGCCTTTCCTGCAGACCACCACGGCGGGCCGCCGAGCGGCGACGAAGGCCGGTCCCCACACGGGCACCTCGGCCCACGGGCGACGCACCGCCCCGGGCACGAGGTGCGGGTTGGCGGCGAAGTCCTCCTCGGTACATACGTCTATCAGTACAGGTGAGTCGGGGCGGCCGATGAGGCGGGCGAGCTTGTCGGGAGAAACTGCGTTGGGCGAAGTCATGTGCGGCGTCCTTGTTGAGTGGAGCAGGACGCGATGCTTCGGCTGTCGCCTCGTGGGGAGATCGCGATCCCCATCGCCGTTGCTTTTAAAGAGAGTGCGAATAGTGTCAAGCTTGGGCGATTGCCGCGGCCACCGCTGGACGTTAGTTTCCCGGCGGGAAATTGGGACTGGCAGTGCAATTATAGACCGGGGGTTTCATGGCTTGGGGTCGTCTACTTCTTCTGGCAATGGCCATCGTGGGTACGGCCGTGGCGTGCAGCCAAGGCTCGCGGGGCGTGGTGCAATCGACGGCGCAGATCAAGCGCGCCTACTGGGGTCTCCCGCAAGCGGGACCCGGCGCCGACGTGACCAGCATGGTCACCTGCCCCGGCGGCTATCCCTGCGACGTGTTCGCCAATGGCCCCGCCTTCAACGACAATCGCGCGGACCTGGCCAAGAAGCTCACCGTGATCTGGACCTGCCAGCCGCAGAACTTCGTGCTGGCCGAGGTCGCACCGCCGACCTTCAAGGTCCGCATGGCCTGCGTCGGCCAGGCGCCCATCGTGCCGCGCCGCATCGATATTCTCGAAGCCTCGTGGGGCGACCCGTCCTCGACCATCGACGTCACCCAGCAGGTCCGCGACATCTGCGGTGACGGCCCGACCCGCTGCCAGGTGCCGGCGATGGCCTATATCTTCGGCATGCCCGATCGCCTCACCAAGACGCTGCGCATCCGCTACACCTGCAACGGCCAGACGACGCCGGGCCGCCAGGCGACGGAGAACAGCGTCGCCGACCTGCGCTGCGAGCAGCCGGCCGATCTCGGCTACTGACGAAGCGTCGCTAACGCTGCCCGGCGGGAACGCCGGGCGGCGGCGGACTGCGGCGGCATTCCCCATGCAGCAGGCCGCCATAGTTGGCTCCGAGCGGCGTCATCGAGAAGGCGCCGTCGTTCCTGTTGTAGGTCATCGAGAAATTGGGAAAGGTCGCTCGCAGCGCCTGGAACGTGATGACCACGCTCGTCCCTTCGGCCATCGAGATTCCGTCCCAGACCCCGACCGTGTTACGCCGGTCATCGAACACGACACTGAAATTGCGCACCTGCCCGCCCTGGTCGGTGACCCTGCAGGCGAGCCAGCGCGGCTCGGCCCGGGCGGGAGTGGCGACGGCGGCCAATACGACCGCCGCCGTCAGCAACGTCGGAAACCGCATCGGCATGCCCTCCGGGCCGCTTACTTCGGCGCCATGCGGATGGCGCCGTCGAGGCGGATCGTCTCGCCGTTCAGCATGGGGTTCTCGACGATGCTCATGGCGAGCTGGGCATATTCCTTCGGATCGCCGAGGCGCGAGGGGAACGGAACCTGGGCGCCGAGGCTCTTCTGCGCTTCCGCGGGCAGGCTCATCATCATCGGCGTGAGGAACAGGCCCGGCGCGATGGTGCAGACGCGGACGCCGAGGCTCGCGAGGTCGCGCGCGATCGGCAGGGTCATGCCGACGACGCCGCCCTTCGAGGCCGAATAGGCCGCCTGGCCGATCTGGCCGTCGAACGCGGCGACCGAGGCGGTGTTGACGATGACGCCGCGCTCGCCGCCGTCCAGCGGCTCCGACTGGCTCATGGCGTAGGCCGCGACGCGGATCACGTTGAAGGTGCCGATCAGATTGACCTGGATGACCTGGGCGAACATCGCCAGATCGTGCGGACCGGACTTCGAGATGGTGCGGCCGGACCGGCCGATGCCGGCGCAGTTCACGACGACGCGCGGCGTGCCCAGCTTCTCGACGACCGTCTTCACCGAGGCCTCGACGCTGGCGGCGTCGGCGACGTTTGTCTTGACGAAGAGACCACCGATTTCCTTCGCCTTCTGCTCGCCCAGCTCGTCCTGCAGGTCGAAGATGGCGACCCTGGCGCCCGCGGCCGCCAGCGCCGACGCCGTGGCGCCGCCCAAACCCGACGCGCCGCCCGTAACGATGGCGGCCTGCCCCTTGACGTTCATCCGTGTCCTCCGTGGTTGGGCGCTTTTAGCATTTCCAGCCCCCTTGCCAAGCGGGCCCGCCGACCCAACCTTTCCCGGCATGAGCGACACATCCGACTTGGTCCGGAACGAAACCACCGTCCGCCGGAATTTCTGGCAGAAGGCGCGCCGCAATCTGGGTCGCGTGCCCTTCACCGAGGATGCAGTCGCGGCCTTCTACTGCGCCAGCGACAGCGCCACGCCGCTGCCGATCCGCGCGACCCTGTTCGGGGCGCTGGCCTATTTCGTACTGCCGTTCGACGCCATTCCCGACCTGCTGCTGGGCCTCGGCTTCACCGACGATGCCGCGATCATGGTCGCGGCCTTCACGGCCGCCCGCATGCACATCACGGAAGAGCACCGTGCCCGGGCACGGGCCTGGCTGCTCAAGGAGCAGGCCCAGACCCAGGCCCAACCGGGGGCTTCGGCGGCGGGCTGACCGCAGCGGCGCGCCGTCGCTCGCGCGCAACCACATGCTCGCGATGGGCGATGTAGAGCGCCGAGGCGATGACGATGGCGGCGCCGACATAGGTCCAGACGACCGGCATCTCGTTCCACATCAGCCAGCCCATGAACACCGCGAAGGGCAGGCGCATGTATTCGAACGGGGCGATGGCCGACATCTCGCCGGACTTGAAGGCCTGCACCCAGAAATACTGACCGACCGTGGCAGAGGAGGCGATGCCGATCGCCAGCACCCACCCGAACAGGTCCGGCCAGCGCCACACCCAGATCGCCGGCGCCGCCAGCAGCAGGGTCGAAAAGATCGCGAACTGCGTCAGGATCATCAGCGGCGATTCGGAATCCGAGAGCCGCTTCACCAGCAGGATCGAGACCGCGACGCAGGCGGCATTGGCCAGCGCCACCAGCGCGCCGAGTTGCAGGCTGCTTTCGCCCGGCCGCACCATGACCAGCACGCCGACGAAGCCCACGACGGTCGCGGTCCAGCGCCGCCAGCGGACCTTCTCCTTGGCGATGACGGCGGCCACGAGGACGGAAAAGAGCGGCTGGGAAAAGGCGATGGCCGTGGCGTCGGCCAGCGGCAGCATCGAGATGGCGTAGAAGCCCAGCACCATCGAGGTGGTGCCCATGAAGGTGCGCCAGAAGTGCCCCTTGATGCGCTGGCTGAGCCAGGGCTTCACTTTCCCCGTCATCATCAGCGGCAACAGCATCACCACCGAGAGGATGGCGCGGAAGAACGCGGTCTGGACGCTCTCGATCTGCTCGGAGAGCAGGCGGATCATCACGCCCGTCGAGGTGAAGATGAAGCCGCCGCTCACCAGCCACAGCGCCCCCTGCACGTTGGGCGGGAGACGCCGCAGCCAGTCGCGCATCAGATCTTCCGCTCGTGGCCGGCCCAGTAGGGTTCGCGCAGCGTCTTCTTCAGCACCTTGCCGACGGGGCTGCGCGGCAGCGTGTCGACGAAGTCGACCGACTTCGGCGCCTTGACGCCGCCCAGCTTCTCCCTGGCGAGCTGGATCAGGTCGTCGGCCGCCACCGTCATGCCGGGCTTCAGCTCGACGACGGCCTTCACCGCCTCGCCCCACTTCTCGTCGGGAATGCCGATCACCGCGCAATCCTGCACGGCGGGATGGCTCCACAGGACCTGCTCGACCTCGCCGGGGAAGACGTTGAAGCCGCCGGAGATGATCATGTCCTTCTTGCGATCGACGATGTAGACGAACCCGTCCTCGTCGATCACGCCGATATCGCCGGTATGGTGCCAGCCGAAGGCCGACGCCTCGGCCGTCGCCTCGACATTGTTGTAGTACCCCTTCATCACGAGGTTGCCACGCACGACGATCTCGCCGCGCTGCCCCCGCGGCAGGAGCTTGCCGTGATCGTCCATCACCTCGAGCCGCACCAGCGGCGAGACCTTGCCGCAGCTCGCGAGGCGGTGGCGGTTGTTGCTCTCGAGCGCCGCCACGTGGTCTTCCGGCGAGAAGTAAGTGCAGATCATGCAGGCTTCGGCCTGGCCATAAGTCTGGGTCAGCACGGGGCCGAACACCTTCACGGCCTCGACCAGCTTGTCGACCGACATCGGCGCCGAGGCATAGACGAGGTGCTGCAGCGAACTGTAGTCGTGTTTGCCCACGTCGGGATGCGCGAGAAGCATGTAGATCAGGGTCGGCGGCATGTAGACATGCGTCACCTTGTGCTTCTCGATTGCGGCCAGAATGCCACCGGGATCAGCCGTGCCCATGAAGATGTTGGTGCCGCCGAAGGGCAGCAGCGGAAACGAGCAGACCCCGGCCGCATGCGTCATCGGCGCCACCATCAGGTGAACCGGCGGCGACTTCACCGGCATGCAGGCCCAGAAGATCGAGTTCATCGTCTCGATGTTGCGGTTGGTGATCTGCACGCCCTTGGGCCGCCCGGTGGTGCCGCCCGAACTGGCGAGGAAGGCCACGTCGTCGGGCGCGTCGGGCAGGTCGGGTGCCTCTTCCTTCTGTGCTGCCAACCATGTCTCGAAGGACGGCGTGTCGATGCAGACGAAGCCGGTGATGCGCGGACAGGCCTCGCGGATGCGCACGAGGTAGCCCTCGAAACTCGAATGGTAGAACAGCACCTCCACGTCGGTGTTGTTCAGGATGTAGAGGTTCTCCTCGAGCGCATTGCGCGCATTGACCGGCGCCCAGGTGACGCCGGCGCGCACGATGCCCAGCATGCAGGCATAGGCCGCTGCATGATTGGGACTGTAGACGGCGGCTTTCGAGCCGCGCCCGAGCTCCATCGCCAGCAACCCGTTGGCGACGCGATGCGTCTGGGCGTGCACCTCGCGATAGGTCCAGCCCCGTGTGCCGTCATGCAGGCAATGCCGCTCCGGATGGAGATCGGCCCCGCGGTCGAAATAGTCGATCAGGCGCATGGCACTCCTCCCTCTATTCTCCCGTTTCGGGCAGCGTCGTGTCACCCGGTCCCAGCGGACGCTCCATGAGGACGCTGTCGAGCCAGCGGCCGAACTTGAAGCCGACGCTCTTCAGGGTGCCGACCATCGCGAAGCCGCAGGAGGCGTGGAGGTTGATCGACGCCACGTGCTTGGAATCGCCGATCACCGCGATCATCTGGCGCCGGCCGTCGCGGGCGCACAGATCGATCAGCGGCACCAGCAGCGCCTTGCCGACGCCCTGACCGATCGCATCCTTGTCGATGTAGATCGAGTTCTCGACGGTGAAGCGGTAGGCCGGGCGTGGCCGGTAGAGGCCGGCATAGGCATAGCCCAGCAGACGCCCTTCCTTCTCCGCCACGATGTAGGGAAGGCCGAGGTCGAGCACCGCGGCGCGGCGCTTCCTCATCTCCGCGAGGTCAGGCGGATCGACCTCGAAGGAGGCCGTCCCGTGCAACACATGATGTCCGTAGATTTCCGCGCAACGCGCCACGTCGGCCTCGGTCGAGGCCCTCACCGTCAGTCCACTCACGTCTTCAGATCCCCACGCCAGTTCCGGCGGGGACTATAGACTCAATTGGCGCCGCGCCGAATGGCGCCGGCGTCCGGACCATCGAACTTGAACAGCGACGCCGCGAGCGGCAGGCCGGTCTGCAGGCCGTTCAGCGAAACGTCGACCCGCTGGCCGCGATTGTCGATGATCGACCAGCCGCGCAGCACCATCGGGTTCTCGTCAAGGCGCACGATGACCTTGCCCTCGTTCGGCTTGCGGGTCTGGCTCATGGTGAGCTGCAGCATCCCGTCGGTGCGCTCGATCTTCTCGACCGTGAGGTCGCCGCCCTGCAGCACCATCGGCTCGCGCACCAGGAAGGACGCGGCGGTCCAGCCGATCGGCCACTGGCCAAAGTCGCGGTTGGCGATGTCCCACATCGTCACCTGGCTGCCGTCGGCCACGATCTTGAGCTGCGAGGGCGGATCGTATTCGAAGCGCATGCGACCGGGCCGGCTGACCGAGAGCGTGCCCTGCACCACAGTTCCACCCGGGTTGGACTGGACGAAGCGGGCCTGCATGGTGCGGATGCCGTTGAAGTAACGTTCCACCGCGGCAACCTGCGGGTTGGACGCGGGCGCCTGGGCGAGGGCAGGCGCCTGGGCCTGCACCTGGACGGGACCAAGGGTCAGGAAAGCAACCGAAGAGAGAGCGGCGAGCAGGATGCGCATGCGGCGGATATGACGGTCGAATAAGGCGGAATCAAGCATCGGCGGGCACTTCCCAATCCTATGAACAGGCGTTTACCATACGGCAAACAGCAGGGGGTAACGCCATGCATGTCGGAATGGCTGCAGTCTTCCAGAACACCGGCCGGGCGCTGAGCGACCGCCAGATCTACCTGAACGAGCTGGCGCTGGCCGACATGGCCGAGCCGCTGGGCTTCGATTCGGTCTGGTCGGTCGAGCATCACTTCACCGACTACACGATGTGCCCCGACGTGGTGCAATTCCTGTCCTACATGGCCGGTCGGACCCGGCACGTGCGGCTGGGATCGATGGTCGTGGTGGTGCCGTGGCACGATCCGGTGCGGGTCGCCGAACAGATTTCCATGCTCGACCATCTCTCGGGCGGCCGCATGATCCTGGGTCTCGGCCGCGGCGCCGGGAAGGTCGAATTCGACGGCTTCCGCCTCGACATGGGCGACAGCCGCGAGTTGTTCGTCGAATACGGCGAGGCGCTGCTGAAGGGTCTCGAGACCGGAATCATGGAACACCAGGGCAAGCACTACCGGCAGCCGCCGGTCGAGATCCGCCCGGCGCCGTTCAAGAGCTTCCGCGGTCGCACCTACGCCGCCGCCGTCTCGCCGGAGAGTGCGCGGATCATGGCGCGGCTGGGCGTCGGCCTGCTGATCATCCCGCAGAAGCCGTGGCGCGAGGTCGAGAAAGAGCTCGCCGAGTACAATACGCTCTATCGCGAGATCAACGGCGCCGATGCGCCGCAGCCGATCTCGGCCGGCTGGACCTTCGTCGACCAGAGCGCCGAGCGGGCGCGCGAAATGGCCCTCAAATACATCGGCGGCTACTACCGCACGGTGCTCGACCATTACCAGTTCGCCGGCGCGCACATGAAGAACCAGCGCGGCTACGAGTACTACGCCAAGATGAACGAGAAGCTCGCGGTCTACGGCGACCAGAAGGCCATCGAGTTCTTCGCCGACCTGCAGGTCTACGGCACGCCCGAGCAGGTCCACGACAAGATCATGGCGATCCACAAGCAGACGAACAATTGCGGCTATGTCGGCGTCTTCTCCTATGCCGGCATGCCGCACGAGGAGGCGGCTCGGAACATGCGGATGTTCGCCGACAAGGTGATGCCCGAACTGAAGAAGTTCGACGCCGGCGCACCGGTCGACCGCTCGCAGCCTTTGCCCGACCTGCGCTTCGCCGCCGCTGCGGAGTAGAAGGCGCGGCAACGATCCTCCTGATACGTTGCGGCATGGATGTGATCGCGCGCATGCTGGCGGATCGAAATGCTGGCTGATCTGAGGGCGGCCTGGCGCCTGCGCAGCGGACAGGCCGGGCCGGGACGTCTGGCCTTCCTCAGCCTGCTGGTCGTGCTCGCGGGGGCCACCGACGGGATGGGCCTCGCCCTGCTCGTGCCGCTGCTCAATTCGCTCGGCGCCACCGATGCCGGACCGCAGGAGGGTCTGTTCGCCTTCCTGCCCCGGACCCTCACCGGTCTGCTGCTGGTCTTCCTGGCCATCGTGCTGGTCCGCGCGCTGGTCGCTCGGACGCGGCAGCTAGTGACGGGCCGCCTCTCCTTCGACTTCGCCGTCGCGCTGCGGGTCAGGGCCTACGCCGCCATCGCCCACGCCTCCTGGTCGTACCTGCAGCGCCAGCGGACGGCCGACTTCCACGCCCTGTTCTCGACCGAGATCAACCGGGTCGAGTACGCGACCCATCTGCTGCTGGAAGTGCCGGCACGCCTGTCCATCCTGGCCGCGCATTTCGTGGTCGCATTCGCCATCGCGCCGGGCTTCACCGGGCTCGCCCTCGCCTTCGGCGCGGCGCTGATCTGGCTGATGCGGCACAAGCTCGCCGAAAGCCGGCGGCTCGGCGAGATGGCGTCGGACGCCAACATGCGCGTCAGCCGCGAGATCAGCGAATTCCTCCAGGCGCTGAAGCTCACGAAGGCTTATGGCGCGGAAGCCCGGCATGTGCGGGCCTTCGCCGACGCCGCCCGCAGCGCCGAAGGCGCCGACCTCGCGGCGAACCGCCTGCAGGCCGACACGCGCTTCCTGCTCGACTGCCTCGTCGCCGTCGCGCTGGCGGGATTTCTGTGGATGGCGGCAAGCTGGGCCGCCTTGCCGCTGGCCGACCTGCTGGTGCTGATCCTGGTCTTCCAGCGCCTGCTGCCGATGCTGCAGGGCGTGCAGGAGCTCGGCCAGCAATTCGTCCACGCGTCGCCCGCCTACAGGCTGGTCGCCAACGCGATCGAGGACTGCGAGGCGGCGGCCGACGTGCCGGATACAGGCCTGCAGGCGACCGTGGCCTTCGAGCGCGAGATCCGGCTGGAGGGAGTGCGCTTCGGCTACGACAGTCAGCCGGAGATCCTGCGCGGCGTCGACCTGTCGCTGCCGGCCGGTTCTCTCACGGTGATGTCGGGCGTGTCGGGCGCCGGCAAGAGCACGATCCTCGACCTGCTGGGCGGCCTGCTCACGCCGCAGTCGGGCCGCGTCCTGATCGACGGGCGCGAGCTCACGCCGAAGCTCGCCCCGGCGTGGCGACGCTCGGTCGGCACGATGGCGCAGGAGGCCTTCCTCTTCCACGCCTCGATCCGCGCCAATCTCGCTTGGGCGCGACCCGACGCCCCGGACGAGGCGATGCAGGAGGCGCTGCGGCTGGCCGGCCTCGGCGATTTCGTCGCCGCGCTGCCGCAGGGTCTCGATACGATCGTCGGCGATCGCGGCGCCAGCCTGTCGGGCGGCGAGCGTCAGAGACTGGCGCTGGCGCGCCTGCTGCTGCGCGCGCCACGACTGATGCTGCTCGACGAACCGGCCAGCGCGCTCGATGCCGCCAACGAGGAGCGCATCCTGCAGACCATCGCCGGGTTGAAGGGGCGCGCGACGATCCTGCTCGTCACCCACCGTCCCGCCGTCATCGCGGCAGCAGACCGTCGCGTCGTGCTGGTCGAAGGCAGGCTGGTGTGAACGGCGCCGCGCTGCGCCTGCTGACCTTGGGATCGCTCGGCTACGCAAGCAGCCTCGCCAAGAACGTCGTGAAAGGAGCGCTCGGACGGCCATCGCACTTCACCGCCGATGACATCCTGTTCCGGCAATACATGCGGCAGCTCAGCGGGCGTGGAAGGATCGACAGGATCACCTGCAGTGCCTCGACGCACGAGGGCGCCGGTTCCCAGTCGCTGATGGCGATGAGAGCCATCGAATTCGCGCGCGCCCAGGGCCTGACCTACGTCCACACGCCGTTCACCGAGATCCATCACGCCGATCGCCCGATGCAGGAATGGGCGGCGGCCTGGGAATCGCATTTCAATCTCGGTGCGGGCGAGGCGACCATTGGCGACAGGGGCACGCACGATGTCGTCAATTTCGCCTTCACCTTCCCCATGTTGCGCGCGCTGTTCGGCGTCGAGGACGAAGATCTTCCGTTCGACGAATCGCTCGTTCTCGATTTCAGGCGCAAGTACCAACTGAACAAGGCATCCCCCCCGAAAGCGTCGCCGAGCGTCTGCATCCACGTCCGGCGGCGCAACCGGCACGACTTCCATTCGGAGGACGCGACCGACATGGCCTGCCTGGCGCGGGTCGTCGCGCAGGTCCGCGCGATTCTCCGCGAGCTTTGCCCCGACCACACGCTGCGCATCTTCTCGCAAGGCGTCCCGTCCGACTTCTCCACGCTCGACATTCCCGAGAGCCAGCTGTTCCTCGACGCCGATCCACTCTGGAGCATGCGCGAAATGATCGAGGCCGATCTTCTGGTCACGACACGGGGAACGTTCGGCCATGTCACCGGTCTTCTCTGCGACGGGATCGTCCTGGCCGATGGGCAGTTCCCGTCGCAACGGGGCTGGCTGACCTACGATGCCGGCGGAGGGTTCGACGCGGCGGCGCTGGCGTCCGAAGTCTCGGCAAAGATGCGCTCGGCCAGCGGCAGGTAGCGCAGCAGCAGCGGCTCGAACTTGGTGTATTCGCGCAGCGCTTTCGTGATCGCAAAAAGCCGCAGCCGGAACGACGGCAGCGGCGCCCGCGGGTCGATCAACGGGCTTTCAAACTTCGACGTCCTGGCACCCCGCGCGCGAAACTCGAGGGCCAGGCTGAGGCGGGGCTCGGCGCCGCCGGCATTGGCGCCGCCCCAATGGAGGATGTTGCCCCGCCAGCCGATCATCGCGCCGGCGGCGGCCGGCAGGGCAATCACGTCCTGCAGGGCCGCCCGAACGACGCGTGGCGGCAGCGGCGTGTCGGTATCGATCGCGTCGGAAATCTCGCGCGAGACGCCGGCCGGCAGCAGGAACATGCAGCCGTTCTCAACCGTGGCATCGGACAGCGGGATCCAGGCCGACAGGAACGCCTCGCCGCCCTCGCGGTAGTCGTCGTGCGGGCTCCAGCCGGCGACGCGCCGCTCGCCCGCGACCCAATGGGCCCAGACGACCGTGTTCTGCAGATAGCCCTCGCCGACCGCCGACTCGAGAAAGGAAGCGACCTGCGGCGATCGCGCAATGCTCCAGAATTCGTCGAAGACGAAGGCGAAGGCGACCGGCCAGCCATCGGCGCGCACCGCCTCGACGATGCGCCGCATCCTGGCGATCCGCCCAGCGGCGAACACCTGCGGCAGCCGGAAGTAGCCCTCGCTGTCGAGGCGGCGCTTCTCGCGTGCGGCAGCCGCGTCGGAAATGTGCGCAGGGGCTTCATCGCCGTCCCCATCCCCTCCGATCGAAGCGAACGGCACGAGCCTGCGCCAGCGGTCGATGTCGAAGGCTTGCTCGATGCGCCGCTCGGTGTCCTCGGGCGACAGTTCGGACTGCTTCAGGAGCGTCTGGACAGCCGAGGCGAGCTGCTCCGTGGAAGCGCGCATCAGGCGGCTGGACGCACGTGGGCGAACAGCTTGCGAAGGTCCTCGGGCACGCTGCCGAGGAAGCCCGGCTCGAACACCAGGCGCGGCAGGGTCTCCTTCCGGAAATTGACGGGGTCCTGGTACCAGCGCCGGGCATAGGTGGCATAGACCATCGGCCGCACCTGACCGGACCGGTTGGCCATCCCGCTGTGATAGGTGCGGAAGTCCCACATCACGCCGGAGCCGAGCGGAATGGTCGGCCGTTCCGGCTCGGCGCCCTCGTGCTCGCCCCGCCGGTGGCTGCCCGGCCACAGCGCCGTGGTGCCAGAGGTCTCGTTCATCTCGACCAGAGGGAGGGCGAAGGTCATGGCGTAAGCCGGCAGCAGGCGCGAGATCTGCGAGTTGAACAGGATCGGCCCGTCGTGATGGATGTGCTGTTCCTCGGCACCGCTCAGCGAGAGAATCGCACCGAAGGCATCGATGATCGCCTCGTCGTCGAGGATCATGCGGACCAGCGCGATCACATAGGGATTGGCGTAGACCTGCTCCGCCCCGAGGCCGCCGGAAAAATGCAGCGGTATCATGAAGCGCCGGGCGCCGACTTCCAGAGATTGGGGAGTTTCCATATCCCGGATCTGGTCCCGGTAACGCATGAGGAACTCCTCATGCAGCGAGAGAACCACGTCCTGCGGGACGATATTGTCGAGGATGACGTAGCCTTCGCGCGTGAACCCCTCGAAGGCCGCCTCGACCTCCTTTGACTGGGCGAGACCTTCGGTCGGAACGCCGGAAAAATCGATTCGGATCATGTGCGTCGTCTATAAATCCAGCCAGGTCCTTGCAGGTTTGCGTCGGGGCCAAGGCTGTCGCAACAATCGAGGAAGTCAAGACATTCTGCTATGAGCATGCAAGGTGTCCGCCCCGGGCCGCCGGCAGGAGTGCACGTGAACGCCCGTCATTGCTACCTCGTCTATGGTCTCGTGATCGAGAGCGAGTTGCCGCTGACGTCGGTGCATGAAGCGGCGGGCAGCGGCGGCTGCGCCGACATCACGCTGCTCGCCGGATCGGCGGACTATTTCCGGGCCATCGTCCCCAGCGGTACCCGCGATCCCGAGGACTGGCTCGAACACGTCGTTCTCGACGACGGCAGCGTCTACATGAAGTCCAGCGAGGTTTTCGAGGCTACGATCTCGGCGAACGGCCGCACCGCCGTCTGCCGCATGCTGGGCGACGTCGAGCAGAGGGCCTTCGAAGCCAACCTCCTGAACTTCGTCGTCAGTGCGTCGCTCACCTTGCAGGGCGAGGAGACGCTTCATGCGACCGTGCTCGAGATGGAGGGACGTGCCGTTGGACTGCTGGGCCAAAGCGGCGCCGGCAAGTCGACGCTGGCGGCCTACCTGATCAGCCGCGGCGCCGACCTGATCACGGATGACATGCTGCGCGTGAGCTTCGCCGGCGACATGATTCTGGCCCATCCCGGCCCCTATCGGCTGAAGCTGCTCGACCAGCCCGCCACCGGCTTCCTGCCGGATGCCGTGGCCGACGGGCATTTCAACGCGCTGAGCGGGAAGATCATGGTCCGGCCGCGCCCTGAGCCGCGCCGCCACCGCGCGCCGTCGCGGCTGGCCGCGCTGTTCCATCTTGGCGACCCTGACGACGACACGATCACTGAGGTCTCGAGCGCCCGGCTGAACGGCCTGGAACTCGCGCGGACCCTGATGTCGTCGGCGATGGACACGCGGTACGCAGGCAGCAGCCGCATGGAGCACCAGATGCGCTTCGTCGCCCGCGTGGCGGATCTGCTGCCGGTCCATGCATTGCATTATCCGCGCTCCGTCGCGGCGCTCGACGGTGTCGCGCGCGAAATCCGCCGGATCATCGGACCTTGAAGCCGCTGGCCACCTTCCTCGCCTTGCCGGCAAGCGACCGCCTGCTGCTGGTCAGGGCCGCCGCGACGCTGGTCGCCGTGCGGTGCGCCTTGCACCTCGTGTCGATCGAGCGGCTGCGCACCTGGGCCGGCCATCTCCGCAAGGGCAATCGGCCTGCGGACTCCATCATCTGGTCTGTCCGGACCGCCGCCCGGCGCGTCCCCGGCGCCACATGCCTGTCCTCGGCCCTCGCGCTCCAGCGCCTGCTGTCATCGGCCGGCCACCCGTCGCAGGTCCACATCGGCGTCGCCCGCGATACCTCGGGCTTCATGGCCCACGCCTGGCTCGTCCACGACGGTGTCGTGGTGATCGGCGAAGAAGAGCACGAACGCTACGCCCACCTCACGGCATGGGACACGCGCAAGACGTTGGGCACGTCGCTCTAGTGTTCGCGGCGCTCCTCAACATCAGGGACGAGCCGATCGACCTGCGGCAGTTGCCGCCCGGCTTCGAACTCGTCGGCCGGGCTCGACGGGCGGCCCTCAGTGCCAGGCCGGACAGCATTTCGGCTTCGCTGGCCGGACGCTACTGGATCGTGGGCCGCTTCCGCCTCGACGCACGGGAAGAACTCCGCGCCCGGCTCGGCCCGTCCGCCGCTTTGGCGTCTGATGCCATGCTGTGCCTGCTGGCCTACGCGAAATGGGGTGAGTCCTGCACGGACTTCCTGGCCGGCGACTTCGCCTTCGTCCTGTGGGACGACGATGCGCAGTGCCTGCTCGGCGTTCGCGACCAGATGGGCGTGCACACGCTGTTCCATTCGAGGACCGCGGATGCCTGGCTCATCGGCGATTCGCTCGACTGGCTGGCCGGGCAGGTGCCGACGAGCGGCGCGCTCGACGACTACTGGATCGCCGACTTCCTGGTCCTCGGCGTGGCGCGCGAATTCGAGCGCACCGTCTATCGCGACATCAAGCGCCTCGCGCCGGCGCATCTGATGAAGCTCGGCGAGGGTGGCCTGTCGCTGCACCGCTACTGGCGGCTCGAGATCCCCGAACCGGTCTACCTGCACAGCGCCGAGGCCTATTGCGAGCGCTTTCGCGAGCTGCTGTCGCGTGCGGTGGCGGACCGGCTGCCCGTCGGCCGGGTGGGCATCGCGATGAGCGGCGGCCTCGATTCGACGACCCTGGCGGCGACCGCCGCCCAGGTGACCGGAGACCCGTCACGGATCGTCGCGGAGTGCGAGCACTACGAACGGCTGATGCACATAAGGGAGGATCACTACGCCTCTCTCGCGGCACGCCATATCGGAATCGAGCTGCGCATCCGGCCGGCCGACGACATCGCCTACGACCCGCAATGGCGCGCGCGGGAGGTGCGGTCCCCCGAACCCATGACGGCGCTGATCAACGCCCACGACATGCAGCGGGTCGCATGCGAGATGGGTGCAGCCGCCCCCGTCTGGCTGGACGGAGAAGGTCCGGACAATGCGCTCATCCTCGAGCGGGACGCCTATCTCGGATGGCTGCGTCGGCGGCGGTCCTGGCGACGGTTGGCGCAGGCATTGATCGGCTACAGCGCGGCCAAGGGCCTCGCCGGCTGGGCACAGACCATCGGCCGCCATACCGGGCTGCAGCGGGAAGCCGAGCTGGAGCCGTTCGACACGCTGCCGCGCTGGCTCCGGCGCGACTTCGCCGAGCGGCTGGCCCTGCCGGAACGGCAGGAATCGCTCGGCACGGGAGGTGACATGTCGCACCCCTGGCATCCGGCCTCGATCGGCTCGTTCACCAGCCCGATCTGGCAGAGCCACTTCGACGTCCGTGCCTTCGAAGGCGCGCTTGGCGGTTTCGAGTGGCGCTACCCCTATCTCGACCTCCGGGTCCTCGAATTCATGTTGTCGGTCCCGCCGGTCCCCTGGGGCTGGAACAAGCGGCTGATCCGCGAGGCCATGCGCGGCCGGCTGCCCCCGGAAGTGCTGGGCCGCCGGAAGACCCCGCTCGACTGCTATCCGGAAGTGGCGACGATCCGCGAAGTCGGCCTGCCGGTCCTGCCGGAGGGGCACCGGATCGCCCGCTACGTCGACCCGCGATTCCTGCCCGATCTAGGCGCCTCCGATCCCGAACTAGCGACGTCGCTGAACGCCCACGCGCTGGACCACTGGCTCGCGCACGACCGCCAATGAGGCGCCAAAATCAACGGCTTATCGCATTTGCTCCGCAAGAAATCTGTTGTTACCTTGGCCCCGGCATCCTTGGGTCCATCGGCATGAACGGGTCTTCCCTCCTCTACAAGAAATCGGCGCGGCAGGTTTCCTGCAAGATCAATGACGAAGTCGCGATTCTGGACCTGGATCGGGCGATCTACTTTGGCCTCCAGGGCGTAGGCGTCCATATCTGGGATTCGCTCGAGCAGCCCCGGTCGGCGGATGATCTTTGCGCTTCGGTGATGGCTGAATTCGAGGTATCGGAAGCGGCTTGCCAGGCGGATGTCGCGCAAATACTTGGAAGCCTCGAGGCCGAAGGCCTCATTGAAGCGACCCGATAGAAGAGCCTCGTTAGGGCGAAAGGCTGATCCATGAAGGACGAATCGATCGAGACGGGCGAAGAGGCCGCAGCGCTTTCGCCTGCTTCCGCCAAGAAACCCTACGAGCGCCCCGTTCTCACCAAGCTGGGCGCCCTGCGCGACGTCACGCTGACCAAGTGGAGTTACAAGGGACGACGCGACGGCTGGAAGAGCCGCAACACCGGCCGCGGCGGGATGGATGGCCTGTCCAAGGACTCCAATTCCTGAACCGCCTGCCTTGGCGGCGTGAGCGCCGGTGTCGAGGTGACGCCGGAGTTTAAGTTCCTTTGTCTTGCGGCCCGTCCGCAACCCGATCAGGCGCGCCTGAGGGAACTGCTGCGCAAGGGCATCGATCATCGGGCCCTGATACGCCTCGCCGCAGGCCACGGTGTTCGGCCCTCCCTTCTCGACTGCCTGGGCGGCCTCTCGTGGGAGACCGTGCCGGATGACGCAAAGGCCGATCTCGAACGTTTTCGCCAGAGCCACCTGCTGAAATCCCTGACGCTGGCAGGCGAACTGCACCGCTTGGCGGCTTTGCTGTCCGACCGCTCGATCCCCTTCGTCGCCTTCAAGGGTCCGACCCTGGCACTCACCCTGTATGGCGGCCTCGCCGGACGGGAATACAACGATGTCGACGTGATCGTGCCGCAGCGACGGATCGACGACGCCGAGGAGGTGATCGGGTCGATGGGGTATGCCAGCCCCCAGGGCGACGGGATATTCCGGCGCGCTTTCCTCGCCCCTCAACGGCAATATGCCTTCGTCCGGGCCGACGATGGTGCGGCCATCGACCTTCATTGGGGGTTCTGCGGCACCCATGTCCCCTTCCCGGTGGCGCCGGACGAGATCTGGGACGATGCGCCCCTGCTCCCCGTCGGCGGCCGAGACGTGCCGGTCCTGTCCGCCCCGAACCTTGCCCTGCTGCTGGCCGGGCATGGCACGAAGGAGAACTGGTCCATGCTGAAGTGGGTGAGCGATTTCGCCCGCATGATCGACCGTCATCGCACCCTCGACTGGGAAGCGCTGCACGCGCGGGCACACGCCCGGGGTTGCGGCGGCGCCGTCCTGCTGGGTTGCGCAATGGCAGAGGAGCTGTTGAATGTCGCCGCGCCGCAGGCGCTTGCATCCCGGATTGCCGGCAGCACCCGCGTGCGCAAGCGGACCGCCGCGATGGCCGAAACGATGCGACGGGGACTGCTGCCACCGGCCCAGGTCGAGCATTTCGCCGATCTTCTCCTGTGCGACCGGCCGCTCGACCGGGTCAGGGGAGCGCTGAAGCTCGCCTTCACCCCGACGGCGGGCGACTACGAGGCGATGAGACTCCCGCCGGCCCTCTGGAGCGCCTACTATGCGAGCCGCCCCTGCCGGCTCGCCTTCAGAACCGCCGTCCGCCGTGCCTGACGTCCCGGCGGACGGCCTCTGTAATGCCGCCATAATCAGGAGCCGCTAAGGGTTCGGACCGGAAATTGCGGAAAACGCCGTTGCCGCCGCCGAAACTGCACGCCAGATATCGTCGCCGTAACGAGGCGGCCCACAGAGGAGACTGCGCGATCAATACACAGTCCGTACCCCGCCCCCGCCCTCCCTTCGAACGGATCGCACTCCTGCTGCAGGGCGGCGGCGCCCTTGGCTCCTACCAGGCTGGCGTCTACCAGGCCCTGTCCGAGGCCAACCTGCATCCCGACTGGGTGGCCGGCATCTCGATCGGCGCCATCAACTCCGCGCTGATCGCGGGAAATGCGCCGGAGCAGCGTGTCGAGAAGCTGCGCACCTTCTGGGAAACCATCACGCGGTCGCCGTTGGGCCTCCCGATGATGAAGGGGTTCGACTTCAGCAGCGACATGGAACGCCAGTTCGTGAACCAGCTCGGCTCGTTTGCGACGCTGATGTTCGGCGCGCCGGAATTCTTCAAGCCGCGGTTCCCACCACCGATCTTCACGCCCGCCGGCAACCCGGGCAACCTCGCCTACTACGACGTCGCGCCGCTCAGGAGCCTGCTCGAACGGCTGGTCGATTTCGACCGCATCAACGCCAAGGAAATGCGCTTCAGCGTCGGCGCCACCAACGTCAGGACCGGCAACTTCATCTACTTCGACAACGACACGCACGAGATCGGCCCGCAGCACGTGATCGCCAGCGGCTCGCTGCCGCCGGGCTTTCCCGCGGCCGAAGTGGACGGCGAGTTCTACTGGGACGGCGGCGTCGTCTCGAACACCCCGCTGCAATGGGTGCTGGACGCTTATCCGCGCGCTGATACGCTCGCCTTCCAGATCGACCTGTGGAGCGCGCGCGGTGACCTGCCGCGCGACATGATCGAGGTCGACACCCGGATGAAGGACATCCGCTACTCCAGCCGCACACGAGCCGGCACCGACCAGTTCCGCCAGATGCAGGCGCTGCGCCGCGCCACCGCCAAGCTGCTGGCCGACATGCCGCCGGAGCTGCGGCAGTCTCCCGAGGCCGAGCTGGTGGCGCAGGAAGCCGACAGCAAGGTCTACAACATCATTCACACGATCTATCGCGCGCAGTCGTACGAGGGCGCATCGAAGGATTACGAATTCTCGCGCCGCACGATGGAGGAGCACTGGCAGTCGGGTTACTCCGACATGACCCGTTCGCTCGAACATCCCGAGGTCTTGCAGCGTCCGGAGAGCCCGGACGGCGTGTTCACTTTCGACCTGGCCCTGCAGGGCCGCAAGGAGCCACAGAAATGAATATCGACGACGTCCGCAAGAACGCCTTCGCGATGCCGCTCAACAATCCGAGCTATCCGAAGCCGCCCTACAAATTCTACAACCGCGAGTTCGTCGTCATCACCTATCGCACCGATCCCGAGGTGCTGCGCGCGCTGGTGCCGGAGCCGCTCGAGGTCGTGGGCGACACGGTGAACTACGAGTTCATCCGCATGCCCGATTCGACGGGCTTCGGCGACTACACCGAGACCGGACAGGTCATCCCGGTACGCTTCAAGGACAAGGACGGCCAGGTGCAGGAAGGCGGCTACGTGCACGCCATGTACCTCGACGACAATTCGCCGATCGCCGGCGGTCGCGAGATCTGGGGTTTCCCCAAGAAGCTCGCCACGCCGAAGATCAAGCACGAGAACGAGACGCTGGTCTGCACCCTGCACTACGGCTCGGTGCTCTGCGTCAGCGCCACCATGGGCTACAAGCACCGCGAGATCGACCACGCGCCGCTGGTCAAGGCGCTGGCCAAGCCGGCCTTCATGATCAAGATCGTGCCGCACGTCGACTGCACGCCCCGCATCTGCGAACTCGTGCGCTACTACTGCGAGGACGTCACCCTGAAGGGTGCGTGGACCGGCCCGGCGGCGCTCCAGCTGTTCGATCATGCCATGTGCGATGTCTCGCGCCTCCCGGTGCGGGAGGTCGTCTCGGCCAGCCACTATGTCACCGACCTGACGCTGGGCCTCGGTGAAGTGGTCTTCGACTATCTCGCAAAGTAACCGGCACAGAGAAGGATCAGCCATGTCGCGTTTCACGGGAAGAATTGCCATCGTCACCGGTGCCGCCTCGGGCATCGGCAAGGAAATCGCACTGCGCCTCGCCGCCGAGGGCGGCACGCCGGTGATCGCCGACCTCAACCTCGACGCCGCCACCGCGACGGCCGACGAGATCAAGGCCAAGGGCGGGGATGCCTTCGCCGTCGCCATGAACGTCACCGACGAGGCACAGGTCGAGAAGGGTGTCGCCGACACCATCGCCAAGTACGGCAAGATCGACATCCTGGTCAGCAATGCCGGCATCCAGATCGTGAAGCCGCTGGTCGACTTCCCCTTTGCCGACTGGAAGAAGCTGCTGTCGATCCACCTCGACGGCGCCTTCCTCACCACCAAGGCCTGCCTCAAGCACATGTACAAGGCCAAGTACGGCCGCGTGGTCTACATGGGCTCCGTGCATTCCAAGGAAGCCTCCAAGCTCAAGGCGCCCTATGTCACCGCCAAGCACGGCCTGATCGGCCTCAGCAAGGTGCTGGCCAAGGAAGGCGCGGAATACAACGTCGCGTCCAACGTCGTGTGCCCGGGCTTCGTGCGCACGCCGCTGGTCGAGAAGCAGATCCCCGAGCAGGCGGCGGAACTGAAGATCACCGAGGAAGAGGTGATCAAGAACGTGATGCTGAAGGACACGATCGACGGCCAGTTCACCACCACCGACGACGTGGCCGACGCGGTGCTCTTCTATGCCGCGGCCAAGAGCACCGTGCACAGCGGTCAGTCCGCCGTGGTCAGCCACGGCTGGTTCATGCAGTGAGCGTGTTCGTGCAGTGAACCTGCCGAACTGTTGCCCCGCGGCCACGGTCGCGGGGCGAGTGCCGTCCGGTTCCCTGGGATCGGCAACTTAATCCACGCAACCCTCGTTGGTCAGGCGTGCGTCCGTCAGCCCCGGACGCCGTAACCCAATGAGGGATTTTTGAAAATGAAGAAGGCACTTCTCGCTGCTGCAGCATTGATGGCTGTTCCCATGGCCGCCAACGCGCAGTCGATGTGGAGTCCCGGCCCGTCCAACCCCGGTATCTACATCGGTGGTGAAGGCGGCCTGAACTGGCTGCTGAACAACAACAACTACAACATGGATCTCGGTTTCGCGGCCGGCGGCTTCGTCGGCTACGACTTCGTCGGTCCCAGGGTCGAGCTGGAAGGCGTGTTCCGGTCCAACAACGGCCGCGGCACCGCCAACTTCGGCAATGTCTTCAGCAACACCAGCGGCCGCATCGAGCAGGTCGCCATCATGGCCAACCTGCTCTACGACTTCATCCCGGGCGCGACGATCACCCCGTATATCGGCGCCGGCGCCGGTATCGCCTTCGCCGACACCTCGATCAACGGCTGCTCGATGTGCAGCACCCAGTTTGCTTACCAGGGCATCATCGGCCTGGGCTGGAACGTCGACCAGAACTTCCGCATCAACCTCGACGGCCGCTACTACGGCACGACGAACCCGGGCATGTACCAGAACAACAACATCACGACGATGTTGAGCGTCGCCTACAAGTTCGGCCAGCCGGCCGCGGCACCGATGCCGGCGCCGACCGCGCCGGCCGTGGCGCCGCCGTCGTTCATGGTGTTCTTCGACTGGGATCGCGCGAACCTGAGCGACCAGGCACTGACCACCATCCGCCAGGCCGCCTCGGCCTACAAGACGAAGGGCAACGCCCGCGTCACCGCGACCGGCCACACCGACACGTCGGGCACCGAGGCCTACAACATGGCGCTGTCGCTGCGTCGCGCCAACGCCGTCAAGGACGCTCTGGTGCGTGAAGGCGTGCCGGCAACCAACATCGCCGTCCTCGGCCGTGGCGAGCAGGGCCTGCTGGTGCAGACCGGCCCCAACGTCCGCGAGCCGCAGAATCGCCGCGTCGAGATCGTGATCCAGTAGTCGGATCCCGAATCGCAGAGACACGAACGGCCGGGCAATGCCCGGCCGTTTTCTTTTGGGGCGCGTGCTCTACACTGGTGAAAACGATCAGGAGAATTCGCATGGCACGCGCCTTCGACATCACCCCGCTCGACGCCACCTTCGGCGCCGTCGTCACCGGCATCAAGCTCGCCGACCTCGACGATGCCGGATGGCGCGAGCTGCATGCGACCTGGCTCGAGTACGCACTCCTCGTTTTCCCCGATCAGCATCTCACGCGCGAACAGCAGATCGCCTTCGCCCGCCGCTTCGGGCCGCTCGAGTTCGAGATGGCCGCGATCAGCAACGTGCGCGCCGACGGCAGCCTGCGCGTCGAGACCGACAACGACGACATGATGAAGATCCTGAAGGGCAACATGGGCTGGCACGCCGACAGCACCTACATGCCGGTCCAGGCCAGGGGTGCGGTGTTCAGCGCCGAGGTCGTGCCCACTGTCGGTGGCCAGACCGGCTTCGCCGACATGCGCGCGGCCTACGAGGCACTCGACGAGGCGCGCAAGGCACGCGTCGAGCAACTGCAGGCCCATCACTCACTGCACTACAGCCAGTCGAAGCTCGGCCATCAGACGAAGAAAGCCGACGGCGAGTACAGCGGCTACGGGCTGCATGACGGGCCGGTGCCGCTGCGGCCCTTGGTGAAGACCCATCCCGAGACCGGCCGCAAGTCGCTGCTGATCGGCCGCCATGCCCACGCCATTCCGGGTCTCGACCCGGCCGAGTCGGAGCGCTTCCTGCAGGAGCTGATCGACTTCGCCTGCCAGCCGCCGCGGATCTATCACCACGACTGGGCGCCGGGCGACGCCGTGCTGTGGGACAATCGTTGCCTGCTGCACCAGGCGACGCCGTGGGACATGACCCAGAAGCGCATCATGTGGCACAGCCGAATCGCCGGCGACCCTGCCAGCGAGACGGCCCTGGCGGGCGCCAGACCGTGAAGACCATCACGGGAGCGCGCCACTCCAGTTGCGCTCTTGCGTGTCCCGGGACGGTGCCCGGGCGCCACTGGAGTGGCGCGCTCCAATGAGCTCTGTATCATCGGCCGCATGAGGCTATCCCGACGCGAAGCTCTGGTGGGAAGCGCTGCCGTGGCAGCGGCGGGGCTCATCGCTCGCGGCTCGACGGCGGCGACGACCGCGATTCGCCTGATCTGCGGCTTCGGCGTCGGCAATCCCACGGATCTCTGCGCCCAGCTCATCCAGGACGGCTTCTCGACGGCGCTCAACGAGCCGGTGGAGTTCGACTATACGCTGGGCCAGGCCGGCCGGCGGGCCGCCTTCGAGGTGATCGATGCGGCACCCGACGGACGCCTGCTGCTGATCGCCGAAATCCTCAATCTCGTCCTGCAGGAAACGCCAGCCGAGCCTCTGCTGTCGCGCCTGCAGCCGATCGCCAAGATCACGCGCGGCTTTTCGACGGCGCTGGCCGTGAACGAACTCTCCGACATACGGGATTGGCCGGGCCTGCTCGCGGCGGCCCGCACCGGCCGGTTGAGGGCCGCAACGACGGGCCGCGAAACGACCATCGGCCTCCTGCTGGCGCTGGTCGAACGCCGCATGAAGCTGTCGTTCGAGGCGATCGAGGTAGCCGGCACCAATGCCGCCGTCGACATGCTGCTGACGCGCCGCGCCGATATCGCGGTCGTCGATACGCGGACCGCCCTGCTCCACAATGGGCGCAACCGCACGAAGCTGCGCGTGCTGGCGACCTCGGGCGCGCGCCGCTCCCCGCAACTGCCGGGCGTGCCGACCCTCGCCGAACTCGCGGGCGATCCCAAGCTCGCCTACACGATCAGCTTCGGCCTGTTTGCGCCGCTCGCGACGCCATCGCCGAGGGCCAGCCGCCTGACGACCGCGCTGCTGGGCCTGCGCAACGACAAGTCCGTACAGACCCAGGCCCGCCTCGCCGAGATCCCGCTCCAGCTCGACGGACCGGCCGCCGTCCTGGAGGCGGTCGCGCGCGACCGGCGAGTCGCCTCCGACATCGCCGGATAGGCGTCCCTTTCGCTGGGTAGTGGCACTCGCCGCCGCCCGATTGACCGCCTGCCGGGGCGGTCCAGTATGCGGCGGAGAGCAGACGCAAGACGCATCCCGAGGATTCCATGGACACCCGCGTTCAGCCGGCCCCCACCGTCAGCGCTCCGGAACGGGCGCGCGCCCTGCAGCCGCTGATCGACATGCACGGCGCGGAGATGGACCGCCGCCGCGAGGTCTTGCCGGAAGTGGTCGACGCGCTGGTGGCGAACGACATGCTGCGCCTGCTGCTGCCGCGGAGCCTGGGCGGCGCCGAGCTGCCGCTGATCGAGTTCTGCAAGACCGTCGAGGCCATCGCCTGGGCCGATGCCAGCGTCGCCTGGTTCGTGAACCAGTCCAATGTCTCCTCGGCGACCTCCGCCGCCGCCATGCCGCACGACGCGGCCCTCGCCTTCTTTGGCAGTCCCGGCGTCGGCCTCGCCTGGGGCGCGCGCAACGGCATCAGCAAGGCGATCCGCGTCGAGGGCGGCTACCGCCTGAGCGGCACCTGGAGCTTTGCCAGCGGCGGCCGGCACACGACCTGGATGGGTGCGCACAGCGCCGTGCAGAACCCGGACGGCACGCCGCACCAGCGCTACGGCAGGCCAGACGACCGCAGCTTCGTGTTCAGGCGCAGCGACGCGAGGATCGTCGACGACTGGTTCGTGCTGGGCCTGCGCGGCACCGGCAGCGACACCTACACGGTCGAGGACCTGTTCATCCCCGATGCGCATGCGCCGGCGCGAGATGCGCTGCAGGAACGGCGCGAGGCCGGGCCGCTCTACACGATGGGCTCGACCCTGCTCTATGCCAGCGGCTTCTGCAGCGTGACGCTGGGCCTCGGGCGGCGCCTGCTCGAAACCTACATCGAGCTGGCGCGCGGCAAGCACAGCCGCGCGTCGATCAACTCAATGTCCGCCAACAATGCGATCCAGCGCGAAATCGCCCTGCTGGAGGCCAGGCTGTCGGCCGCCCGCGCGTGGCTGCACGCCGAGGTGTGCGAGGCCTACGACAAGGCCGCGAACGGCACGCTCGATGTCGACGGCCGCATGCGGCTGCGCCTCGCGACCACCTACGGCATGAACGAGGCGACCGACGTGTCGATAGCCGCCTATCGCGCGTCGGGCACGACGGCGATTCTGAACTCGGCGCCGTTCGAGCGCCGCTTCCGCGACGCCATGAGCGCCAGCCAGCATCTTCAGGGCATGTTGGGCCATGCCGAGATGGTCGGCCGTCACATCCTCGGCGTGGAGAACAAGCTCCAGAACCTCTGATCGGACGTCCGACGGGAACGGGCGGACTAGCGGCGCCGGTCGCCCTTGTCGCCCTGTCCGCGCTTGGCGACCGTCTTCGCCTTGCGCCGACGGTCCGCCGACAGGGAGCGCCCGACGTCGTCCACTTCCTTGAAGGAGGTACCGCGGGCGTTGCGCCGGACGTAGAGCTTGTTCCTCCCGGTATCGATCAGCTCGCGCTTCGCTGCTGACTTGCGGGCGACCTTCTTCCTGGCTGCCTTCTTCGCGACCTTCTTCTTCGCGACCTTCTTCTTCACGGTCTTCTTCGCAGCCTTCTTCTTGGCGGCCATGCAGTCACTCCCCTGTGATGCAACGACAACGAAGCGCGGCACACGGAGTTCCGTGGATCTGGCCTGCGGGTTGCCAAACGGTTCCCCCTGCAAGTCAACAGAGGAGGATTGGCGACGCGCCTAGTCGTCGAAGCCGACGAACACCGTGGCGTCGCCGACGGCCTTCCGTTCCGATACGACCGCATTGGCCGGGAAGCTCTCGTCCGGCCAGCCCAGCGCGATGCTCTTCATGATGACCTGGTCGTCGGCAATTCCGGCATGCTCGCGTACCACCGGCGACTGCATGATGCCCTGGCTGTTGATCACCGCACCGAGCCCGCGCGACCAGGCGGCGTTGACCAGCGCCGTCGTCACGGCGCCGCAATCGAACGGCGTGTCGTCGCTGCCGTCGAGCACGCGGTCATAGGTCACGATCACGCACACCGGCGCATCGAACTGGCGGAAGCCGCGCAGCACCCAGTCCTGGCGCATTTCCTTGTCGTCGCGCGCAATCCCCATGGCGGAGAACAATTGCTTGGCGACGCCGACCTGCCGGTCCCGGTGTGGGCCCGCGAAGGGCTGTCCCGTCCGGAACTCCCGCGACTGCGGGATGCCCGCCAGCATCCGCTCGGTGTTGCCGGCGCGGATCCGGTCCAGCGGTTCGCCGGTGATGACGTAGAAGTTCCAGGGCTGGGTGTTCATCGACGACGGCGCGCGCATCGCCAGCCCGATGATTTCCTCGATCAGCGCGCGGGGGACCGGATCGGGCTTGTAACCGCGGATGCTCCGGCGACCGAGAATGACGTCATCGAACTTCATTTGCCTGGAATTCCCCGGATGCCTCTTGAATGAGGGCCAATTGTTTCGGCATCGGGGCCATTGTGCAATACGGGCAATACGATTCGCCGCAAACCAAATGATCTTGCACGCGGAGGCGTCCGGTCACACTACCTCGATTTCGCGCGAGACGCTTGGGCCACTTCCTCGATCAAGGCCGCGGCCGCCTCGGGCTTCGAAGCGTAGACGGCGTGGCATCCCGCCACCTCGCACACGGTTGATCCCGCGCGCCGAGCCATGCAGCGTCGGGCGGGAGGACGCGGTCGTCCCGGGGATCATGTACCAGCTCGGTTTCGTCGCCCACGCCGGCGACGAAACCTTGCCGTAGGACGCCGCGGCGCCCCACGGCTGCCGGGCGTCGGCCATGAAGGTCGCAGGCGGCGACGGGACATCGGCGGTTATCGGCGGCGCGCCGCGACGAGTTGCCGGCGCGCTTCAAGGGCGCCGTCGAACACCTGCTTCACCGGTCCGAGCGCCTGCACGAACTCGAGCTGCTCTCCCTCCGGGCCGCGACAGTAGATCAGTCGCCAGCCGTTCGATTTGCCTTCGGTGATCGGGTTGGAGTTCGCGTCGATCGGCGCCGCCTTGCGCTCGGCTTCCGAGGTCACCGTCACTACCCGGTTGGCGCGGACCTGCGTCATCCCGCGCCGCGCGCTTTCGGCTTCGAGGTCGCGGATGAAG
>JAESFK010000192.1_pt1 | contig 42686 bp, 36 predicted proteins | sample 9269391 | NCBI WGS metagenome assembly JAESFK01 (sample SAMN14506231, study PRJNA617097) | algae metagenome | isolation source: Drouetiella hepatica UHER 2000/2452 and co-occurring heterotrophs from... | place: Slovakia: Slovak Paradise National Park, Hrabusice, Kosice Region | collected 2000-01-01
TCCCCCTCATTATTTTTGGGGGGGGGGGCGCCCCCCCCCCCCCCCCCACAAAACCCTAAAAGCTGGATTTCAAAAGCGCAGAGAGTCTTTGAAATCCAGCTTTTGAGAAAAATTAGGAGGACTTTGCAATTCACTGATTTTTGAAAGTACAGCTATCACCAGCTTGCTTAGGACATATTTGGTGGGGTATCGAAGCGCCCTACCAAACATGTCTCTGTTCTGATTGCCTTAGCGGTTGCTGTAGAGTTTCAGCTCAGAGGAAGGGACGAAAAGCGGTCGTGCTGCCATCAATCCTGAACAAAGCCCTTGACCGCGATCTCCCACCCGACTAAAATATCTGGGTCGTTCCTGGAATAGGGTCTTTGAGTCAATCCATTGATCTGCCTAAAGTAGATGATTTTTTACAGGAATTAGCAGCGATCCAGCAAATTGGATCGAAGCGGATTGCCATATTGGGGTCGCGTCATGTACCGATTACACATCAGCATCTGATTGAGCTAATGACCTATGCCCTTGTGCTAGTGGGCAACCAGATCATTACCTCTGGTGCAACAGGCACAAATTCAGCGGCGATTCGAGGAGCCATGCGGGCAGATCCCAATCTGCTAACGGTGATTTTGCCCCAGAGCATGGAACGTCAGCCGCGTGAGTCTCGCGAGCAGCTAGAGCAAGTGATCCACTTGGTTCAAAGCCCGGAGAATGATCATTTGTCTTTGGGAGAAGCTAGCGCCCTTTGCAATCAGGAAATTATTTCCCGCTGTCAGCAGTTAATTTGCTTTGCGTTTCACGATAGCCAAATTTTGCTGAAAACCTGTAGCGATGCAGAAGATCAACGGAAAGTGGTGACGCTGTTTTACTTTGATTAAGCCTTGTAATTGAGTACAAAAAATATGGCGTTTCTGCAACAGCTCTCGGTGTCAGGCACGCTGCTCTACTGTGTCGTGGCGGCAGCAGCCTTAATTTATTTTCCGTTCCTAGTCGTGGGATATGGCAGGGTTAAGGTCGGGTATGATACATCTGCTCCACGGGCTTTGTTTGATAAGCTGCCTGCCTTTGCTCAGCGGGCAACTTGGGCGCACGAGAACTCATTCGAGTCTTTTGTGCTGTTTACTGCGGCGGCGCTAATGGCATACGTAACGCAGGTGAGTTCGCCTCTGGCGGCTCAGGCGGCGATCGCCTATGTCATCGCGCGTTTCCTCTACTCGCTGTTCTACATACTTAATGTGCCTCTGGGGCGATCGCTCATGTTTGCAGTTGGCTCCACTACCATTGGGACGCTGATGATTCTTAGCTTGGCGCAGGTCAGCCCCTAAGTCAGCTAGGGTTTAAGTAGGCTAAGTTCTAAGTAGGCTAGAGTACAAGTGAGCTAGAGTTTAAAGGCTCCACGGAATGTAATGTGACCTATGGCTTCCAACTTCTCCTTTGATGTCGTCAGTGACTTCGATCGGCAGGAACTCGTTAATGCGGTCGATCAGACGGTTCGTGAGATCATCGCCCGCTATGACCTGAAGGACACCAAAACCACGGTGGAACTAGGGGCAGATGAGATCGTTGTCAATACGGACAGCGAGTTTACGCTAGATGCGATCAATACGATCCTGCAAACCAAAGCGGCAAAACGCAGCCTTTCGCTGAAGATTTTTGACTATGGCAAGATTGAATCGGCCAGCGGCAATCGAGTTCGGCAAGAAATTAAGCTGCGTAAAGGCATTAGCTCAGAAATCGCTAAGCAAATCTCTAAGCTGATCCGCGACGAATTTAAGAAAGTCCAGGGTTCTATTCAGGGCGATGCGGTTCGGGTTTCAGCGAAGTCTAAAGACGACCTACAGCTCGTGATGCAGCGCCTAAAGCAGGAAGATTACCCTCTAGCGCTGCAATTTACGAACTATCGATAAGCCAAATTATCGATAGGCTATGGCATCCCAAACTCACCGTTTTTTGAAGTTCATACGGTTCAGAAACTGAGCGCTGACAGCAGTAGAACAACTTGTAACGACTCTACACAATGTTCTAATGACTAGCCCGCTTGATTTAACCTCTGGAACCCAAAACCTGCTTGGGAAAGCGTCCATTCAGTGGCATGATATTGAATGAGAACCGCTCAATCTTGATTAATCTATGCCTAAGCTTTTTCAGCTTTGTCAACTGTCCTGATCTCATACATATTCTGTACTTTGGGTTTTGTGGGACTGACCTCACGCAAAGCATTTTGTGGCGATCGGCTCTCATTTGGCTTCAGGCTTACAGCGGATCAGGCTTATAGCAGATTAGACCTCAGCAGATTGAGCTTCGCTGTGTTGAATTCCCGATAATTGAGGACGCTTTCAAGGAGAACCATGTTTAAGAAATACATCTGGCTTATTGCGGTCACTCTATTCTTTACATTTCAGGGCTTTGTGGGCGGAGCGATCGCCACTGAACTAGATGAAGCAACCCGGACAGTGCCGTTAAACGACACGGGCGAGAACGTTGTCTTGAGCCTGAAACAGGTGTCTCAGGGCAAGCGCATGTTTAACTACGCCTGCGGTCAGTGTCATGTGGGCGGTGTGACTAAAACCGATCCCAACATTGGTCTTGATCCCGAAACGCTGGCGCTGGCATCTCCCGCCCGCAACACCGTTGACTCGCTAGTGGACTACATGAAGAATCCGACCACCTATGACGGTCTGGATTCGATCGCCGAGCTGCATCCCAGCACCCAAAGCACCGATATTTTTCCTAAGATGAGAAATCTGACGGAAGATGATTTGGTGGCGATCGCAGGACATATCCTACTTCAACCCAAAGTGGTGGGCGAGAAGTGGGGTGGCGGCAAAATCTACTACTAAACTCCTTCCTATGGTTCTGATGCTTCGTCGATCGTTCTCTAAGATTGTGCCTTTTAGGATTGTGCCTTTTAGGATTCTGATGGCGATCTTGATGATCTGTGGCAGTCTAGCTGTCGGCAACTCATACGCTCAAGCAGGTGCAATAGATGCCTATGTCTTGAGATATCTGGATGCGGCAGACCCTGTGGAGCTGGCGATCGACGAGACTCGGAGAACCCAGCTATTTTCTGCGGCGCAGCTCTCTGAAGGGAAGCGGCTGTTTGGAGAAAGCTGCACGAACTGTCATGTGGGCGGTGCAACGTTACCTGATCCGACTCAGCCGCTCTCACTGAGCGCATTGCAAGGGGCGATGCCGCCTCGCGACACGGTTAGGAGTCTGATCGCTTTTTTGCGGCAGCCCATGACCTACGATGGCAGTGAAGAATCGTTTGGGTGTCGGCAGATCCCCGAAAGCTGGATGTCGCAGGAAAAAGTAGAGAACTTAGCTGCCTTTATTTTGAGGGCAGCCCAGAAAGCTCCCGGCTGGGGGACTTCTTCCTTTTGACATGCCATGAATGATCGCATTCAAGCTAAAATTTTATTAGAGAAAGAATTCTGCTTAAGTCTCCTGAGGTGTTTCATGAAGCTGATTACGAAGGTTTCCCAGAGTTTGAGTCTCGCCCTTTGCGCAATCGCGCTGGTCGTCGGCAGTTTTTTCTTGGCGGTTTCTCCCGCCTCTGCTGATACCGTCACGGTTAAGATGGGCGCTGACAACGGCATGTTGGCATTCCAACCTGCTAACGTCACCATTAAAGCGGGTGATACCGTCAAATGGGTGAACAACAAACTCCCCCCCCACAACATTGTGTTTGCTGACAAAGCGATCGCCAACAAGTCTCACGACCAGATGATGTTTTCACCTGGTGAGTCTTACGAAGTGACCTTTGACACTGCGGGTACATTTGACTACTACTGTGCGCCTCACCGGGGTGCAGGCATGGCGGGCAAAATTACCGTTCAGTAGTTGAATCGTGATGCTGTACCGTGATTGAGTTAAAACAGTTAATTGATATATTTTGGCTGGAGTGACTCCCTGAGATGGGTTTTGCTCCAGCTTTTTTAATTCACACTCCTACCCATTCAAATTAGACTTTTTGCAGATTAAAGTTTTGGGATTAGGTTTAGTGGGGGCGCAGCTCCCACTAAACCTAATTTGCAAGAGGTCTATTGATGAGGCGGCGAGTGGTTTTCGAGAGCCGCGCGGAGTGCGGCTCTCGAAAACCACTCGCCCTGTTTGGGTCTTAAATTGGTATCAGATTCAGCAATGCTTAATGAGTAGGTAAGCAGCGATCGCCGATTGTCCTCCATCCTCACTGCATCCATAGGACAATTGCGATTTTTTTGCTTAAATTAAATAAACAGCAGCATTTAGACCGCGATCGCTACACCACACCTGGTTTCCTCAAAATTCTGCCCAATATATTTCTACCTATGGCTGTTTTAACGCTCAAGCTTCGTCCCTATTTACTGGTAGGGCTGTTCTTCAGTTTCTTCCTGGGTATCGTTATTTTTTCCTCAAATCCGACCATTGCATCAACGGCTGCTTCAACCGCAACGCCACCGTCCACTGCGTCTCTGACGGAAGGATCTCAGAAGACAGTGTTAGATAACGGTCTGATTGTCTTGACCAAAGAGATTCATACGGCTCCGGTAGTGAGTGTGCAGATCTGGTATCGAGTCGGATCACGCAACGAGCCTGCTGGACAAAACGGCATTTCTCATCAGCTTGAGCACCTGATGTTTAAGGGAACGCGCGATCGCCCAATTCAGTTTGGTCGCTTTTTTAGCGCTTTGGGCAGTCAGTCGAATGCCTTTACCAGCTATGACGAGACGGCGTATTTTGGCACGGTAGAAAGCAATAAGCTGGAAGCGCTGCTAACTCTGGAAGCCGATCGCATGAAAAATTCTCTGATGGATGCAGAGCAGCTTGCGAGCGAAAAAAAGGTGGTAATTTCGGAGTTGCAGGGCTATGAAAATAATCCGGGCTATCGATTGAGTAAGGCAGTGATGCGAACTGTGTTTCCCGATCGTGCCTATGGATTGCCTGTGGGCGGTACTAAGTCGGACGTGGAGAAATTTACCGCAGAACAGGTACAGGCTTATTACAAGACTTATTACAGCCCCGATAATGCCACGCTGATCATTACAGGTGATTTTGACACCCAGGCGACGCTAGATAAAGTGCGCGAATTCTATGGGTCGATTCCTCAGCAGTCGGCAGCTCGTAGTGAGGTTCTGCCTAGTGCAGCGGCGATGTCTACTCCGGTACAGTCGTCACCCATTGTGTTGAAACAGCCAGGAAGTGCGGCGCTCTTGCAGGCTGCCTATCCCCTCCCCAACATTACCCATCCAGATGTCCCGGCGATCGACCTGATGGACATGATCCTCACGGGCGGACGCAGTTCTCGCCTCTATCAGGCGCTTGTAGAGACAGGGCTGGCTACAGGTTTAGGGGCTTATGCGGCAGAAATGATTGAGCCAGGTTGGTACAATATGTCGGCAACGGCAGCTCCAGGTAAAGACATTGCAGAAGTCGATCGCGTGTTGCTGAAAGCTTTGACAGAGTTACGTGAGAAGGGCGTGACGGAAGAAGAGCTAGAGCGGGCCAAAACCCAGCTCAAGACTTCTTTTGTGTTGAACAATCAGGACATTTCGAGTCAGGCGAGTCAGCTTGCCTATAACCAGACGGTGACAGGGGATTATTTGTATAGCGATCGCTATCTGGCGGCGATCGCCAAGGTCACTCCCGCAGAAGTGCAGCAGGTCGCCAAGGTCTATCTGGAGCCAAGCAAACGCACCGTGGGCTACTTTGAGCCGACGACTGCTGACGGTCAGCCGGGTGCTAGCAGTGGCTCTACTCGCGCAGTCGAAAGCTTTAATCCGGGCGCACCCGTAGATCCGGCAGAAGTTGCTCGGTATTTGCCTCCCATTAAACCTATTGCCAACGCCAATTCTCAGCCGCTGCCGATGCAGTTTAAGCTAGAGAACGGTTTGCGGGTGTTGCTCCTACCTGATGCTGGAACGCCAATGATTAACCTCAACGGTTGGCTAGATGCAGGATTGAGTTTTGATACCGCCGACAAAGCCGGACTGGCTAGCCTGACCGCCGATAATTTGATGAATGGGACGCGATCGAAAGACGCACTGACTTTAGCGAAAACCCTGGAAAATGAGGGGGCAAGTTTGGGCTTTACCGCCCGTCGTGAGGGCGTGAACTTTAGCGGCTATGCCTTGCCAGAAAGTCTGCCAACTCTAATCCAAACCCTGGCAGATGTGGTGCAGAATGCCGTCTTTCCCGCCGATCAGCTGGAGCTAACTCGGCAGCGATCGCTGACTCGCCTCAAGGTAGAGCTAGATGATCCGCAACAGCTGGGCTGGCGCGTCTTCCGGCAGGCGGTTTATCCAGAGAACCATCCCTATCGATCGTTTGCCACCCCTTTGACGCTGACGAATATTGCTCAGGCAGATGTAGCTGGCTTTTATCAAAAGCACTATCGTCCGGACAACACGATCCTGTCCTTGGTCGGCAGTTTTGATCCCGATCAGGTCAAGACGCTGTTGACTGAGGCTTTTGGCACCTGGAAGGCGCAGGGCGACAAGCCTCAGCTGTCTTTCCCGCAAGTGTCTTTGCCCCAGTCTACGAGTGAGCTAACCCCCGTGATTCCCGGCAAGACCGAAGCCGTGACCTACATGGGCTACTATGGCGGCATCGATCGCCAGGACTCCCGGTTCTATGCGGCTTTGTTGCTCAACCAGATTTTGGGTGGCGATACGCTGTCGAGTCGGCTGGGCACAGAGATCCGCGATCGCCAGGGTTTGACCTACGGCATCTACAGCTTCTTTCAGGCAGGATTGCAGCCTGGGCCATTTGCCATCTCCATGCAGACGGCTCCTGAAGATGCGTCCAAGGCAATTGACAGCACGATCGCCTTGCTGAAGCAAATGCGTGAGAAGGGCATCACCCAGGATGAGTTAGATACGGCGAAGCGATCGCTGATCAGCAGCTATTCTGTAGATTTAGCTGATCCGAGCAATCTCTCTTCCTCAATTCTGGACAATGATGTTCTGGGGCTGACCCTGGAGGAGATTCGTCAATACCCTGAAAAGCTGAATGCGGTCACCCCGGCACAGGTACAGCAGGTGATTACTGATCTGATTCATCCTGATAGTCTCGTGATCGTGACTGCGGGACCAGGCAACGGCACCCCGACGGGAGGCTAGTTTTCACCTGCCAGCGTTTGGAGCAGGTTTCAAACACTCGTTTGCTGGGAATTATAGCTGTCGCCAGTTTGATTAGGATCGTGGATTAAATAACCTGTACAGCAGATCGGTTTGCGCTTGATTAGGTATGGGTTATTTTTGTAGAAGCCGCGCTCCGCGCGGCTTCTACAAAAATAACTGTGTTTTATGCAATTGAAAATTGCTGTAAATGTCCCCGTTCTCATACGCCTTGGCGGTTGCTACATAGCGCCACGCGCTTAGATCCAACGAGTTATTTTTTGAGAGCTGCGCTCCGCGCAGCTCTCAAAAAATAACTCGTCCTAACTCAATTACGTAATGCCATACCGACCCAGATGCCCACACTACAGATTTTTGCAGCTTAAGCAGGATCGCTCTACGCATATTCCCCCTTATTCCGTAAAATTTTGCAAGATGTGATTTTTTAAGGGCGTATCCCAGTGGTGAAACCTCCGATCCGAGTTTGCATTATTTTGGGCACCCGTCCCGAAGCCATTAAGATGGCTCCTGTGATTCAGCAGTTTCGCCAAGATCCTGCTTTTGAAACTCAGGTGGTGCTGACCGGACAGCATCAGGAAATGGTCGCACAGGTGATGGACTTGTTCGACCTGAAAGCCGATCATGACCTTGCAATTATGCAGCATGGGCAGACCCTCACCGATATTACCTGCCGCAGTTTACGCGGGCTAGAGGATTTATTTAAACAGCTTCAGCCGCAAATTGTTTTAGTTCAGGGTGACACCACAACGGCATTTGCTGCGGCGATCGCCGCCTTTTACCAAAAGATTCCTGTGGGTCACGTTGAGGCAGGACTCCGTACAGACGACATTTATAACCCTTACCCCGAAGAGGCCAATCGCCGCCTAATCTCCCAGGTAACGCACCTGCACTTTGCCCCAACTTCTCTCTCAGTCGAGCATCTAGAGCGATCGGGAGTCGTCGGCAAAATTTACAACACGGGCAACACCGTCATTGATGCCTTGCTTTCCGTGGCAGCTCGACAGCTCGATTGCCCCATTCCTGGCTTGGATTGGCAAAATTATCGCGTCATTCTCTCAACCGTACATCGCCGGGAAAACTGGGGTACACCGCTAAAAGACATTGCCCAAGGCTTCCTTAAGATCCTGGATACATTCTCAGATACGGCTCTGCTGCTGCCTATGCACCGCAATCCGACTGTGCGAGAGCCACTGCAAGCAATTTTGGGCAATCATCCCAGGGTTTTCTTGACTGAACCGCTGGACTACGGACGTTTAGTGAGCGCCATGCAGCGCTGCTATCTGTTGCTCACAGATTCTGGAGGTTTACAGGAAGAAGCTCCCAGTCTGGGAAAGCCTGTGCTGGTGCTGCGAGAAACCACTGAGCGACCCGAAGCTGTGATGGCGGGTACCGCGAAGCTGGTGGGCACAGATCCAGAAATTATTTTCAGAGAGGCGGCAAGTCTACTCAGTAGCCCAGAGGCATACGCGGTCATGGCTAATGTCTCAAACCCCTTTGGCGATGGTCACGCGGCTCAAAACATTGCCAAAATTGTTAAGGCGCACTTTCAGATCTAGGACAGATCTAGGAATCCACAGGAGGAAGAACCTACCCTGTGAAGAACTTCTAAGTAGACTATTCTTCAGGCGGCAACTCTGGCGGTTCGGGCTTAGAGACATCTAGCAGCTCTTTCTTAGACCGCTTGAGCTGTTTCCACATATCTTTAATTTGGTCATATGCATCTTCGGAAGAGATGCGTCCCCCTGTCTCTAAGCTACAGAGAAGGGATACTCGCTGAGCAAACTCCTGGAGATTGGCATTGAATGTCAATTTCTCCGGCGTGAAGTCGCCGTGGTAGTTGCTTCTAGGGAATAGAAACTGATCTTTAACTTTGTCTTTATCGTCTGTCACAGCTATTTGTCCATTTAACTAAGGTAGAATCGACCACCTTGACACTATATTCTGACCTAACAGAATTAGAAAGTTCTATTCCTCTAGGTCTACTAAAGCCATAATTTTTCTTAAACAAAGGCAATTGCCTCTCGCTATCCTTCACCTCTACCAATGTAGATGTCGCCTGTAGGGGCTTGGCATTGCTAACCCCTTACAGCAGATCGGTTGTACGGGTTATTTAATCCACGATCCTTAGAACATTTAGGGTGGGGCGCTTCGCGCCCCACCCTAAATGTCTCCGTTCTAACCGCCTTGGCGGTTGCCATAAAACAGGATCTTGATGAGTTCAGGCAATGGATGGGCAAACTGGTGACAGCCATCCTTAAGTCTCACTTGCCCTATCTGCCGCCCGATTTATGTCTCATGCTTCTGAGCCTTGTTCGCTGCCCAGCCTTTCGCCCTCGGTGCCGATAGTGTCTGTGATTATCCCAATCTACAACGGAGCCGCAGACCTGCCCGATTTATTAGACTGTTTGCAGCATCAAACTTATTCAAGCGATCGCGTTGAGTATTTGTTGGTCGATAACGGGAGCAGCGATCGAACGGCGGCAATGATCCAGGCGGCTCAAAACTCCAGCCCACCTCAGTTTACGCTTTGTTACCTGAGTGAAACGGCGATTCAAAGTTCCTATGCTGCCCGCAATACAGGCATCCGGGCGGCAAAAGGCAGCATTCTGGCTTTTACCGATGCGGATTGTCGTCCCCAGCCTCAGTGGTTGTCGCGTCTTGTAGAGCCGTTTGCTGACCCGCAGGTGGGACTTGTTGCAGGTGAAATTACGGCACTGCCTGGAAATTCTCTGCTAGAGCGCTATGCCGATCGCCATGAAACCCTTTCCCAAAAACATACGCTGGCTCATAGCTTTTGCCCCTACGGACAAACTGCCAACTTAGCCCTGCGTCGTCAGATTCTAGAGCAAGTTGGGCTATTTCGTCCCTACCTGACCACAGGAGGCGATGCCGATCTGTGCTGGCGGATCTTGCGGCAAACCCCCTGGCGGATGCAGCTTGCCGCCAATGCTACCGTACAGCATCGCCATCGTGCCACGATCGCTGAACTCCGCAGCCAGTGGCAGCGCTATGGGCGCTCAAACCGCTACCTGCATCAGCTTCATGGGGTGAGCCTGAGTCCAGAAACGACTTGGCGAGACTACCTCTATCGGATTAGCCGCTGGCTGCTGAAGGAAATTCCTCAAGCGATCGCGGGAGGAAACTCTCAAGGTTTAGACGCGATCGCTGATACGCCTCTAGATCTGCTGTGTCATCAAGCCCGTGACCAGGGTCAGCGCTATGCCTTCCTGCCCAAGGATGCCGCGGAAATAGCTTGGCTCACATCTCATCCTACCGAAATCTGTTCACAAGCTGCATCTGCCGTTAACTTGTAGAAGTAGAGCCAGAAGTTTCACCTGAACTTCTTACAACCATGCTGGGACTAATAATTATGATGGAGTGATATCCCCTTAACACTCTAGGGAAATATTATGGAAACGTTGTTTGAGTTCGCCATAATCCATCTCATTGCACCAGATTAGGTCGTGGTATTTAGGTAAGGACTACCCCAGATTGAACCAGTTAAGCCCCCTTACTAAAGTGCAAACGCTAAACTTCCGCGATCGACCTACGATCGACTTGTGCTGACCCCTTTCGCTGTGCCCCTTTCCAAAGTGCCCGTGAATTTTCTCTGCCCCTTCCCACTTCTCCCTGCTCTAGCTTCCCTTGCTTCCGAGTCAATGCCTTTTAAGCCAATATTCAGAGGCTTTTGGCTGAGCCTGTGCATGGTGTGTCTAGCCCTGAGTATGGGGTGCGCTCCGGCTCTAGCAGCAGAACAGCTTTTGGTACAGTTTGGCCCGATTCAGCAGACGGTAGCGATCGCCGACCTAGAGCGTTTCGCCAAAACGGGGGAGGTGCCCTCTAGTCTCAGTCTTTATGCGCCGCTGCTAACTTCAGAGGTGCGTCAGGCGCTCAGCAGCCGACTTCAGCTAGAACCCAATGTAGGAGACAAGCTAGTCGAAGATTTGCTGCATTCTTCGGCAGGAGAGCGGTTTTTGAACACCCTGCAAGCCGCCATACCCCATACGGCAACCCCCGAAATCAAGGCGGCGCTCTCTCAGGCAGCCTTGCGACCGGAAGGGATGAGCCTCTTAGGCGTGTTTCAATCGTTTTCCTCAAAAGTTGTGACGATCGATGCGACTTCGGCGATCGCCATGGTTTCGCAGATGAACCTGCCCGCATGGCAGAGCCAAACCCTCAGCGCCGTGATGGATCGAGAGCTGACGGTCGCCACCAAGCCGCTGAATCTGCCCTTTGACCCAACGCAGACAGGGCCTTACTGGGTTTGGAAGCAATCTCTAACGCTGCGAGACTATGAACGCGATCGCACGATTCCCCTAGATCTCTACTGGAGCCGCCACACCCAAGGACCGCTCGTGGTCATCTCCCACGGATTTGGAGCCGATCGCCGCTTTTTGGGCTATTTGGCGCATCACCTAGCCTCCTATGGCTTGACGGTCGTGGCGTTAGAACATCCGGCTAGTAACGTGACATGGCTAACTAGCGCTAGCCTAGATCGACCCAACAACATTCTGCCTGCCAGTGAGTTTGTCGATCGTCCTAAAGATGTCAGCTTTGTGCTGGATCGGCTGAGTCGGCTCGATCGCTTCTCGGATATGCTCCGCGACAAGTTCAACACGAAGCAGGTGGCGCTGATTGGACACTCGCTGGGAGGCTATACGGCTCTGGCTCTGGCGGGGGCACCCCTCAGCCTTAAGTCTCTGCGTCAGTTTTGTGATGACCCCAACCCGATGACATTTTCACCCGCCGATTTGCTTCAGTGCAATGCGGCCGATTTGCCTAACGATGTGGTGAAGCTGAAGGATGAGCGGATTGTTGAGGCGATCGTCCTTAATCCCATTATTGGGCGGCTATTTAATGAAGCAAGCTTGGCTCAAGTCACAATTCCTCTGCTGATGTTAGCCGCAACCGAAGATGCGATTACTCCCGCCGTTAGCCAACAGTTTCTGCCTTTCACCAAGCTCAAACACAAAAAGCTGCTGCTGACGGCGATCGGTGCCAGTCACCTGAGCGTAGGCGATCCGACTAACCTCAATCGGGCGCTAACCCAGAGCATTTTCGTGCGGGAGCGACCCGATCAGCAGACAGAGGCTTTACGAGAGCTGCTAAAGGGGCTGAGTCTTGCCTTCGTACAGCAAATGACTCCTCAAGCCAGCCGCTATGCTTCCTTTTTGACTCCCAGCTATGCTCAGTCGTTTTCTACCGCAGATCTAAAGCTACGGCTTAATTCTGATTTGCCGCCCAACTTCTCAAATTGGCTAAAGATGGCGGCGCTGCCCATGGAACAGTTCGTATCGACCACATTAACCAGGCGTTCTACAGAGCAAAGCTGCGATCGCAGCCTTGACTGCCTATGGAATCCGTTGCCTCTAGTCATGTTCATTCTGCCTGGGGGGCTACCCCTGGCCGCCAAGCAATTCTTGAAGCTCAACAAACGCCGGAGAAGGAAGTCCCGATAGAATTGGCTGTTCACGTCACTGAACGAGCCTATCTGAGCGGTTATGGCAACCGCTAAGGCGGTTAGGACGAGGGTATTTATGGTGGGTGCTTCGCACCCCACCATAAATACCCCAAGCAAACTGGCGACAGTTATATCTGAGTCAGGATCTGAATCTGAGTCAAGATGATCTGAGCAAAGACTGTTTGATCAAGAATTGGCGTACCTGCTTGTCCTCACTGAGACCAATTGCACGAATATAAGCTGCCTGCGACTCTTGAGAGTTCCCTAGTTCCGCTAAAAGATGGGCACGGACAGCCCAATAGGGTTGATAGGTAATAGCCGCCTGCTCAAGAGCGATCGAGTCTAGAACAGCGAGTCCAGAGGCACTGCCGTAGACTTGGGCGGTGGCAGCAGCTTGACCTACGATCGCCCCCAAGGTAGGAGCTAAGCGTACCAGAGCTTCATAGAGAAGGGCGATTGCCTCCCAGTGGGTTTGTCCAGTTACAGCCCGTTGAGCATGGACAGACTGAATCGCCGCTTCGAGCTGAAATCGCCCAAGCGACTTGGATAGACTCGCGATCGCCAACTCTTGCTCGGCTGCCTCAACCATAGAACTGTTCCAAAGCAAGACATCCTGCTCTGAGAGCGGAATATAGTTCCCTTCGGGCGATCGACGGGCTTTGCGCCTTGCCTCACAATGCAACAGCAGTGCTAAAAGTCCCCGCGCTTCAGCTTCCTCTGGCATCAGATGAACCAGAACATTTGCTAGCCAAATTGCTTCATTCGAGAGATTTCTGCGCCGAGGGTCGGCACCTGACACCTCTTCCCAGGCTGTGCCATAGGCGGCATAAATTGCCTCCATGACTGCGCCCAGCCGCGTCGGGAGTTCACTTAACTCTGGCACCTCAAAAGCAATGCCCGCATCCCGAATTTTAGCCTTAGCCCTTACTAGCCGCTGACCCATGGTTTTGGGGGCAACCAAGAAAGCGGAAGCAATCCGAGCCGCATCCAGTCCCAAAACGGTCTGCAACATCAGAGGTGTATGCGCTGCGGCATCGATCGCTGGATGGGCACAGATAAATAGCAGCTTTAACCGTTCATCTGGAAAGGTGCCTAACTGCGATATCTCCTGCGCTTCTTTGGCGATGATCCGTAGCGTCGATAAGGAATCGGTACGCACCTTTGCCGCGCGGCTGCCATCAATTAGTTTGTGCCGCGCGGCTGTCAGCAGCCAAGCTTCTGGCTTTTGCGGCACCCCGTTACGAGTCCAGGTTTCGAGGGCAGCCACGAAAGCCTCTGAAAGCGCATCTTCAGCCTCAGCTAAATTGTGCGATCGAGAGGAAAGATAGGCAACGAGGCGACCGTAGGAGGCGCGCGCCACAGATTCAACTGTTTGAAATGCATCCATCGCCTCGTTTGCCTTCACGATCTCTCCTCAAATCAGCCCTAACTCATCACCAGTACAGGTCTAATTTCGACTGAGCCATCTGCTGCCGCAGGACAGCGTGCTGCCCAATCTAGCGCCGTATCCAGATCAGCCACTTCGATAATGAAGTAGCCGCCAAGCTGCTCTTTAGTATCGGCATAAGGGCCATCCTGGATACTGGGTTTCCCGTCTCGTAGCCGCAGCGTCGTCCCCGCATGGGGAGGCTGTAGCCCATTGCCGCTGACCATCACACCAGACTCTTTGAGCGCCTGAGCGTAAGCTGCCCAAGCTCCCCAGTAGGCTGAGCTTTTCTGTTCGTCAGTACGTGCACTAAAGGCGGCATCATCTTCGTAGTTCATGATCATGTACTGCATCGTCATCCTCCACATGTTTTTGGGTTTGTATGGAAGCACGGATTAATTCTGCGCTTAATACTATGACGATCGAGTAGCAGTCATTTCGACAGGCGAAGATAAAGTTTGCAAACAGATTAACGGCTGCCTTAAAAATTCCTGAACAAATCTCGCCTTTTCTTCAGTTAAATTGGAGACAGACGAATTTCTGAACTCACTGTCTGTCGGTCAACCTTATCTGTCGGCAAAACGGGTAAAATTTCCTATCTATAAAATAACGGGTGAAAAGCTGCCGTGGAGACTCAAGCCTTAGCGTTATCTAATATTCATATTCTCTGGTTAGTCGGCGGTTTTATATTTTTAGGACTGGGTTTGGTGATTGGAGAACCCGTGGCAGCGGCGTTGGGGCTTGCTGCCATTATTACTGCGATCGCCGCTCTTTCGGTTCCCTCCATTTTGATGCAGCTCTTGATTTGGGGAATTTTGTCGATCGCCCTATCGGTCGTGCTGCGGGGTATGGTTCCCAAAAAATCTAAGGATCTGCGCGGAAATATTGATGCGATCGTCTCTGAAACCATTCCCAAAGGCGGCTTGGGCGTAGTCTCCTATGAAGGGGCAATTTGGAAAGCCCGCTGCCAAATTTCTGATATTACGGTTACGCCGGGACAAACAGTGCAGGTAGTCGGTCGGCAGGGCAACACGCTGCTCGTCATGCCCACCACTTTTGCCGACGAACCTACAGATAGCTAGTTTGCTAATAGCTAGTTTGCTAATAGCTAGTTTGCTAATTCACAGGATTGTTAAGATTGAGTGTTCCCGATTTTGTGGGAACGACTATATTGAAGCAGCCGCTCTAATCTCTCCTTACTGCCTCGGCAGGAGAACAATAAAATATGGAGTCACTTGTTTGGGGATTTGTCTTTGTTTTGACTATTTTGGGTGGAACCGTGGGTTCGACTCGACGCATCACAGAAGGCAACGAAGCGCTGGTCGAGCGTCTGGGTCGATATCATCGTAAACTCACGCCTGGCTTAAATTTTGGCATCATTCCATTTGTGGATGAAGTGGTGACAGAAGCCTCGACCCGTGAACAAATGCTGGATACACCTGCCAGTGGCGCAACCACCAGAGACAACGTTAGGGTCGATGTGGATGCCATTGTCTTTTGGCGGATTCTAGAGCTGCAACAGGCTTATTATGAGATCCAAGACATTGAGGAAGCCCTCAAAAACCTGGTGATTACCACCCTGCGCGCCGAAGTGGGTGAGATGGATTTGGAGGACACAAATTCGGCAAGAACTCGGATTACCCGCGCGCTTCTGGAGAGCCTAGATGAGGCTACAGAGCCTTGGGGTGTGAAGGTTATTCGAGTCGAGATTCAAGATATTAAGCCCCCCAAGAGTGTGCAGGATTCTCTTGAGAAAGAACGTGCGGCAGAAAGTGAGCGCCGTGCTGTAGTCCTGCGAGCAGAAGGTGAACGCAAAGCCTCGATCGAACAAGCTAGCGCGATCGCTGACTCCCTAAAGTTAATCAAGGAAGCCCTTCCAGAAGGGGCAAATTCGGCAGAGATTCTCCGCTATTTAGTGGCTCAAAGATATGTAGAAGCCAACTTTGAGCTGAGCAAGAGCGACAATGCTAAGGTGGTGTTCATGAATCCGCGAGACTTGACAGAGAGCATGTCAGAGCTAATTTCTGATGCTGGACGTGACTCTTCCAAAGGGAGAGATTCTGGCAGTTCCAATCGCCCTTCCGATAACTAAGCTGCCGATCAAGGTGTTGCCTGTTACAGATCGATTGGTCGCCAAATCGCATCCGCCATTTTGCAAACATCTCGCATCGGTGCAACATCGTGAACCCGCAGGATATCTGCGGAGAACGCGATTGCTGCACTGCAAGCCGCTGCCGTTCCCCAGACGCGCTGCATTGGGTTGGGTTGATCTAATATCCGCCCAATGAAGCTTTTACGGGATACCCCTACCAAAATCGGGCAACCCAGCGATCGCAGCTGGGGCAGCTTCCTCAGGATCTCCAGGTTTTGCTCACAGGTTTTGGCAAAGCCAACGCCGGGATCGAGAATAATTTGATCGGACGCGATGCCAGCCGCTACCGCTGCATCGACTCGACGGGCTAAAAACTCGTAGATTTCTGCCATCAGATCGGCATAGTCGGTCAACTGCTGCATCGTTTTGGGTGTGCCCCGGATATGCATCAGGGCGATCGGCACCTTTAGCTCCGAGACGATCGGCAGCATCTCAGGGTCGTAGGTAGCTGCTGAGATATCGTTGACAATATCGGCTCCAGCCTCAATAGCGGCTTTGGCTACGGCTGCGCGAGTGGTGTCTACCGAGATGATTGCGTCTTGATTCTCAGCGATACGCAATGCCTGAACCACGGGCACCACGCGGTTTAGCTCCTCTGACAGCGACACTGTATCAGCTTGAGGACGGGTAGACTGCCCGCCAACGTCTAGAATGTGGGCACCCTCTTTGACTAGGCGCTGCGCCTGTTTCACCGCGGCTTCCAGCGTGTTGAACTGTCCGCCATCGCTGAAGCTGTCTGGCGTGACGTTGAGAACGCCCATCAGATAAGTTTGCTTTCCCCAGTCAAAAGCCTGACCTCTTAACTTCCAGGGTTGAAGCGCTGAGCTATCTAAATTCGACCCATTAGGCAAGCCTGAAATCATATAGCCTTCACCTTCTAGCGGCGAACTTTTCCGGTGAAGCCAGCCGCCTTGAACTGTTCCAATTTCAATGGCGTGGGCTGATTGATGGGGACACTAATGCGCAAATCAAAATCGCTAGTGCCGGGAGGAACTTCTTCGATCGCCCCTAGCCGAGTGCGATTCTCCATAATCGAATTGCCGTTTGCGTCATAAATCCGCCCGAAAATATCCGCATTCAGCACAGGCTTGCCCGACTTATTTTCGGCTTTGCCTGTGACAATAAAACAGTTAGCCGCCATGCTAGTACCTGGCGTGATCGCGCCTTCGGCGAGTTCGGGCGGACAGTCGTGATAGGAAACATCAAAGAGCCGGATTTGGGTCAGCGCTAGAGCTGGGGGGGCAATCATCCAGCTACAAAGCCATAGACTGCAAGCGATCGCTAGGGTTAGAACTCGAAACCGGATGGGGTGGGGCATTGGCGTTCTCTAATGGCTCTTTTGGCGATCGGTTGCTAAAAGCAAGGATTCCGCAAATCTTGAGAGGGGTTTACTACCCTCAGCTTACCGTGATCAGCTTACCGTAAAACGAGAGATTATTTTTTGAGGGCAAGGCTCAGCGCCGCACCCGAAAACCGCTAACAGCCTAGAATAGAAGAAGTAGAGCAGAACGTTTTCACGTTTCAAAGGTATGCAACTCAAGCGCATTGGTCATGTGGCAATCTGTGTGAAAGATCTGGAACAAGCTGCCCAGTTCTATCAAAATTTGGGCATGGCTTTGGTTTGGAAAGATGCTGACTGGGCATATTTGAAAGCTGGAGAAGACGGTTTAGCCTTGCTGAGTCCGCAGTACGCCCAGGCAGGTCCGCACTTTGGCTTTGTGTTTGACGATCGCGCTGAGGTAGAAGCCGCTTACGATCGCCTCAAGTCAGAAGGGGTTCACCTGACAGAAATTCATGAACATCGAGATGGAACCGCCTCCTTCTACGGACGCGATTTGGATAATAACTGGTTTGAGTACCTCTATGAACCTGTTGCGATCGCCAGCGCTGTCTAATTTTTTTGCTGTTTATAGCAATCGCCAAGGTGGTTAGGATGGGGACATTTTTGGTTGAGCGTAACGCTCAACCAAAAATGTCCTAAGCAAACTGGCGGCAGCTATATGACTCTAATAGACTGTGGCAACAGCCAGTAAAAAAGGCAGAGCCAATGGCTCTGCCTGTACACAAGGTTGAAACTAAATCTACGTAAGGTACATTTTATACCTTCATCAGCAATGTATTGTATTTTTCTAGATTGCCTGACGAGACACAAATTTCTCGAAATCAGCCTGAGTTTTGTGGAGAAGCTGTTCCCGGCTGTCAGCAGTTTTCGTCAAAGTTGGAACCAGATTGCGCGCCTGTAAAGCCATGTGAAGCTGGAGGTGAGCGACATAATCGCTCAGGTCTTCACGAACTGAAGCATTGGGTAGGGGTTGAAGGTTAGCGATCAAAGTGTTATCCCTCTTTCCAGGACTCTGTGATGTAAAGCAACGGTATTGAACTTAACATATCTAAGTTTGCCCCTATTTCGTTTCGCAATGAAGTGTAACTTTTGAAAGATGCGAGATTGTGTGAATCTCCCGCCCCTCTAGAGCAAAATTTCTACGATGCCCTGCTGCCCGTCTAAACGCACCCGCTGTCCATCCTGTAGGCGCTGGGTGGCATGGGCAATGTTCATGACCGCCGGGATGCCATACTCCCGCGCAACGATCGCCCCATGGGACAACTGTCCGCCCACTTCGGTAATTAATCCCCCGGCTTGAGCCAGTAAGGGTGCCCAACCTGAGTCGGCATAGGGAATCACCAGAATGATGTCTCGACTCACCTCTGGATAGGTTTGCAGACTTTGCAGAATCACGACCTGCCCTTCTACCAGTCCAGGACTCGCCCCAATGCCGTGAAGCTGTCGGCTCGACTCAGCCAAGACGATCGGTCGGCTATCTTCGCTTAGCCTTGGCGGATCGTTGCCATAAACCAGCAGAGGGGGTGTCAACTGGCGATCGCTCTGAAGCTGCGATCGCCGTACTTCAATTCGCTGACCCATCTGCTGTTTCAATTCTGGGTCGGGTGCCAAAATCCACTGCTCTACTTCGGCAAACTTCAGGAAAAAGATGTCTCCGGTCTGCGTCAGCCAGCCTGTTGCTAATCCCTGCTGCTCTAGCGCCAAAAAGCTCCAGCGCAGTTCTGCCAACAGCTTGCTGTAGAGGGCAGTAACCTGTCCTTTTAGGTCTAGCCGTTTCTGCACCTGACGCTGCTTCCATCCCGACGCGGTAGTTGGCTTCACAACTGGACGGGTGGGATTGAGTAAGAGCTGGGTGAACAGGGCTTTCGCCGCGCCTGGATCTTCTTTCCAGTTAGGCACGGCAATATCGGTGGCGACATCGCTGAGGTAGCCGTAGTCTGACAAAAAGCGATCGAACTCCTGCAATACCGCCTGTCCCTGGGAGGTTTCTGCCAGATGTGCACATAGGGTGTCAGGAGAGAGATGATCCAAGCTAGGCACCGTTGCACGGGCTGCATTGGCTAAAGACTGAAGCGATCGCATGGAGGCAACTTCGGGCGTTTGGCTATTGTCTAGCGAAACTTCTGGCACAGAAAACATTGCCCGACGCAGGGCGGCGCTGAGGGGAGCCAGAATGCTGTAGTAAGTGGCGCGTTGCAGCAGCACTAGAATTTGCTCAATGCGCTGGAGCAGTTCTGCGGCAGAGAGGCGATCGACTTTTTGCCCCTCCAACACTGCCCATCCTGGTTCAAAGGTCAGATCCCAGTCCTGGCTAAAATCCTGGCTGAGCCTCAACTCTCGTCTCAGGAGTCGCAGCAATCCGGGAGCGCTTTGCAGAGTCGATCGCAGAGGCGGCTTGCTAAATTTTGCTCCGCGCGTCAGAAACTCTAGACTCTCAGGCGGCAATCCCATCCGCAAAAATAGCTGACCTAGCAGAGAAGCATTAAAATAAGCGGCGGAATGGTGTAGCGTCGCGGTTTCGTTAAAGTCTAGCCCGACAGCGCGATCGCCCAGCACTAGGGTGAACAGATCGCCCCACGCGCCGCAGGTCAAAGGTCGGTTAATCGACCAGGTGAGCGGATGGATATAGCCTGGAATCACTTCGGCAGCAATTTTGCGTGTCCAGATCGGCAATAGCGTGGTAATCGGTCGAGATTGCAGCAGCCAAAGGTGCTGTCCATCATAGCTCCACTCAATATCTTGTGGAATGCCGTGATATTGCTTTTCAATATGCCGCGCCAAAAACGCCACTTGTTTGACCAATCGCGGCGGCAGATCGCCAGTTCCCTCTAGATCTAAATCAACCCAGTCGGGCATGAGCCAGCCTGGAAGCGGCGTGCCAGGATTCGATTCCGGCAAAGTATAGGCTTTACTATCGATTTCTTCCCGAATCCAAACCCGATACATCTCTGGCGTGACCTGTCCAGACACCACTTGAGTCGCCAGCCCTGGAAGACCTTCAACGACGACCGCATCTCCCTGACGGGCGATCGGATCGCGGCTAAACGCTACCCCAGAAAACACGCCCTGTACCTGAATTTGCACCACAACCGCCATGGCTCCCTCGGCAATGCCTCTGTCCTGACGGTAGCGGACGGCACTCTCGTCATTGTAGGAGGCATGACAGCGCAGAATCGCCTGTTCCAAAGCCGCCTGACTGGTGACATGCAGAATCGAGTCATATTGTCCGGCAGCAGAGGCAGTTTCTGAATCTTCGCCGATCGCCGAAGACCTGACCACCAGAGGAATTTCGGGGCTAGGATGCAGCATCTCAATCAAAGGAGCCGGATCGTCTCCGGGCGGAATCACCCAGCCGATCGGCACCGGATAGCCCCATCGCCGTAACTGCGATAAGTTAGCAGCTTTGTTACCCACCTTGGCGGCATCTAGAGTTCTATCGAGGGAAAGCAAGGCACGATCGCCCCGAAAAAATTGAAACATTTTACGCGAGTCACTGCTTGAGGTTTCTGGAGACAAATCTAGGTCATCGGGAATTCTTTGATAAATCGCAGCCATGAGCAAGCTGAGCAGCATTGTGGCAAAAATGCGATCGCTCTGATAGGGATGCAGCACTGCCACCACTATCGGCAGCAGCACCAAAACCCCCAACCGTCCTAATTGCCGCTCTCTCAGCAGCGTAAACCCGATGCCGCCCAGCAAAAATACCCAGCTTGCCACGAGCCAGTCATGCACCACAAAGCCCCAAACCACGTTGGTGGTGCCTGCACCTTTGCCAATGCCATAGCGTCCCATTACAAGCGCCATCAGCGCGACTAACTCCCAAACCGGGCTAGACGGGAAAAGGTACCGTGCTAGCAACACTGCCGCAATGCCCTTGAAAGCTTCTGACATTACCGCTAGAATGCCAGCCGTTTGCCCCCCATGATAAAAGGCGGCTGAAACGCTGAGGTTGCCTGTACCCAGTTGGGCTAACTTACGCTGGGTTAGGGCTTGGGTGATCCAAGCAATCAGCGGCAAGCCACCCAAAATAGGGCAGATGATGAGAATCAGAAGCGCACCCAAAATTGGCGGTAGTGTCATCAGCGATGTGAAGGAGGTGTTAATTTACTGTGGGATGCCCGTCTCACAAGATGATAATTAATTTCGTCCAACAGCGCACTTGAGCCACGGTAGACAGTATCCCTTAGAAGGTCATGATTTTTTGTGGCGTAGGCGAAGTCCTCAGCCAAGAAAAACCATAACGTTTGCAGCCTCGGATGACTCTAGCTCACGACACCCATTGCTCGATCGCCTGCATCTGAGTGGGCAAAGCCGCTGTCAGTATCTCATTGCCCGTTTCAGTAATCAGCAGATCATCCTCAATGCGGATGCCTCGCACGTCTGAGAACTGTGCCAGCCGATCCCAGTCCACCACCTGTCGATATTTCTCGCGGCGCTCTGGGTCGTTGAGCAAAGCCGGAACTTGATAAAATCCTGGCTCGATCGTCACCGCCATGCCTAACTGTAAGGGACGATTGAGCCGTAGATAGCCCAGACCAAAGCGATCGCTGCGCGTCCGACCTTCTGCGTAACCCGCCAAATCGCCCAAGTCTTCCATATCATGCACGTCCAAACCCAGCAAATGCCCAATACCGTGGGGAAAAAACAGGGCGTGAGCATCCTGCGCCACTAAATCTTCTGAATTGCCTTTGAGAATGCCCAGATCTACTAACCCTGCCGCCATGATGTCAGCTGCCAGCAAATGCAAGTCTTGATACTCTACGCCGGGACAGGCGGCTGCAATACAGCGGTCGTGAGCAGACAGCACTAGGCTGTAGATATCTCGCTGCGTCGGTGAAAACTTGCCAGACACAGGCCAGGTGCGCGTCACATCCGATGCCCAACCCGACTCAGCTTCGGCTCCCACATCTGCCAACAGCAAATCGTGGGGCTGGATGGCATTACTGTAGCGATCGCTGTGCAACACTTCTCCATGCACTGTCACAATGCTGCTGTAGGCGCAGGTCATCTGATTTGCCATAATTACCTGCTCCATTGCTGCCCGAATCTGCGCTTCTGTTTGCGCTCTGCGAGTCGCTGCCATCCCCGCCCGATGCGCGGCTACAGTCACCCTTGCCGCCTTGCGCATTTCGGCGATCGCCCCTTCATCGTGAATCAGCCGGAGATTGACGATCGCCTTTGCCAACGCTTGCGCTTGCGTGGATAAGTACTGTGACTGATCTAGCCGCGTCGCAGCATCCTGAACCGGAACCGTGGCGGCATCCGCGAGGTGAGCCTCAAGCTGAGACAGAGGATAGGCAGCATCTGCGCCGATTGCTTGGGCAATTTGGTCGCGCCGGGGTGTGTCGCCATGCCAGAGGATATGGGCTGGAGTCGGGTCATCCATAAATAGCGCCAGTCGTCCTGCCTCTAAATGAATGGCTGCGTTGTAGAGGGGCAATCCCGCAAAGTAGAGAAAGTGACTGTTGGCGCGATAGGGATAGACATTTGCCGGAAAGTTGCGGGCACTGCTGCGACCTGACCAGAGAACAACCGGAAAATCAATTTGCTGAGCTAAATTTCCCCTACGACAGCGCAGGGTTTCTGCAAGATGAGGAAGCGGATGAAGCTCAGATGCAAAACGAGATGAAGTCTGCATGAAGGAAGGTGAGGGAACAGCTCTCTACATCCTATCGGATAGCGAGAATTAGAAAACTAAGCGTGATGGCTATCACAAGAAATAGCGATCGCACTCACAATTTTATCCTATAAAAATCACATCTTCATAGCAGTAAGAGACTTCTTTCCTGATGAAGGTTTAAGCGATAGGTAATGTAATTTGTATCGGGTTAATCCCGTGTCAATGGCTTACGAAAACAATATCTACACTTATACATTCTTCATTCACCTACTCAGTTGCAAACTCTATACTCTAAACTGGTGTCAGATGGTATCTAAATTAGTTAAGCTCAGTTGCCCTACGGATTCCTTATGCCGATCTATGGGGAATGCGAATAGGCGCGATCGGTTGGCAAACTGTCAGACCGTAGGAGAATAGCTCATGGGACTTCCTATTCATCGGTCATCGTCTGACTCAACCCCTGAGACGGTTCTTGCCCAAGCTTCTAGCGTTCAGCCGATCGCTCAGCCGATCGCCCAACCTAGCGATATTTCTAACGGTATTTACTTGACCGCGTTAATTGTTGCGCTACCCGTATTTGCAGGATTAGGAGTTGTTATTCACAGAAAGCGCCGTGCTGCCCTGCTACGCCAAAGGATAGAAACCTTGGAGCGTATCTGGAGATTAAACTACCGTAAAACCACCTCTTAAATTTTTGATAGTCCTCAAGAGGTAATAATTTTTTGTGGTGTGGGCAAAGCCCACACCACAAAAAATTATTACCTAAATACCACTACCTAAGCATTTGACTGATCTTTTAAGCATTTGATTGGCAGGTGGGGCAGTAGTAGCATCGCCTGCCACCCAACTCCTCCCGCACGATCGCCATTCCACAGATGTAGCAAGGTTTTCCCTGCCGCCCAAACACATAGTGCCGATAGTCTCGACGGCGTTTTCCCTCGGCTTTGAGCTGCTGGGCAAGCTGCAAATTATTGGTGATGCCGTTGGACAAGTAGGACTGACGGGGTAGGGCGATCGCTGCCTTTGCCAGCGCCTCAATTTGAGTCGAGGTGCAATCTACCGGACGGTAAGAAGGGTGAACTTTGGCAACAAATAGCACTTCGCTCCGCAAGTAGTTCCCCAATCCGCATAGGAAATGCTGATCGAGCAGCAGCGTTACCAGTCGCCGCCGCTGGAAGGTTTTGTCTTGAAAGCGGGCAAGCACCTGCTCTAGCGTAGTGGCTTCATCCAATAGATCGAGTCCCAGCTTGCTTAAGAAAGGATGGAAGGCGATCGCCACCTCATCCAGCACCTCAATATCAGAGGCGCTATACAGCAGCGCCGATTTCTTGTCGGTGTGAATCGCTAGCCGCAGCTGCCGATTGGTCTGAGGATAGTCGTGCAGCTTGCGAATCATCCACACCCCATAGAGCTGATTGTGGCTGTAGATCGAAAGCTGATTATCAAATCGGGTGAGTAAAGCCTTGCCTCTGGGCTGCACCGAAAGCACCTCTCGACCTTGAAACGTCTGCTCGTAGGGCTTGAGATGCTCGAAGGCAAAAAATAGGCTGGTGATAGGCTGATGAACGATCGCCTTAGCAATTTTGTCTGCCGCACGCTTAATCTCAGGACCTTCTGGCATGGATAGGAATACTCACGGGACATTCGTTACAAAACTCAATTTACCCTGTCCTGAATCTTTTCAGCCAAACTTGAAGTGACCCATAGCCCCCCATACAGGTAAATTTCTATGCTCAAAGCCGTCACGCCTGATATGTTAGATGCCAAAACTCCGCCTGACGTGATTATTCAGGCAGAGGCGCGTCATCCCGAAACCGACCCGACGCTGGGTATTCCTGTTACCGTCGATCGCACAGGCACACCGCGCCATCGCTTAGTCACCCTCGGCGATTCTTTGACCCAAGGGTTTCAGAGTGGCGCTATTTTTAAGACAAATCTTTCCTATCCCAGCCTGATTGCCCAAGAGCTAGGCTGGCAAAATCAGTTTCGCTATCCCGCCTACAACAGTCCGGGAGATGGCTTGCCTCTTAATCTGGAAAGTCTGGCGCGATCGCTGGAGAGCCAATTTGGCGACAAAATAGACTGGTATGAGCTGCCTGGAGCGGCTTTCTTCGTCAATGGCTATCTCAACGATATCGAAAACTACTGGGAGCGGGGAGCTGGCTCAACTTTGCCTGACCCCAAAGGTGCAATTAATCATAATTTGGCAGTCTATGGCTGGGATTTGCGCAACACCCTATCGCGCAATGCCGATATTGCCCAAGCGGTACTTAAAGCTAATCCGCCACAAGATAGTTTAGGAGAACGAATTACTGACCCGATCGGGCAAATCACCTCTTACCACAACGAGCGAGCCACTTTACGAGTGCTAAATTCTGCCCGAAACGCTAGTGGAGCAGCTCTATCTCCCGTTCAGGCAGCGGCAGCACTAGGTGCAGAATCAGGTCAGGGAACAAGCGACGGTATTGAAACGCTGATTGTAATGATTGGTGCAAACAACGCTTTAGGAAGCATTCTCACCTTTAATGTTTCTTGGAGTGGTGATGATTATAGGGATCAAGATAAGAACAATAAGTATACAGTCTGGCGACCGATTCATTTCAAGGCGGAACTCGATCTTTTGGTTGCAGAAGTTAAGAAAGTTCAGGCACGCCATGTCATCTTTGCCACGGTGCCCCATGTGACGATCGCCCCCTACGCGCGAGGAGTCGATCGCAAAGTTCGTCCAGATTCTCGCTATTACCCTTTTTATACCTTGCCCTGGATCAGCGATCAGGCATTTGATGCTAATAATCCTAAAAAGTATCCTCGATTAACTGAGCAAGAGGCAAGGGCGATCGATAGTGCCATCGATCAGTACAATGAGGCGATCGTTGATGCTGTCAAAACGGCTCGGTTGCAGGGTAAAAATTGGTATCTGTTTGAGCTAAGCGGCTTGCTCGATCGGGTAGCATTTCGTCGCTACCTCACGCCTGGGTTAGAGGAGGCTCGTCCTTCCTGGTGGGATGCAGTCGGCGGCAAGTATGAACTACCCCCCGCTCTGCAAGCCTTAACTCCAGATCTAGATTCTCGCTTTTTCTCTTCTAGCGCCAAGGGGCGGACGCAGGGCGGCATTTTTGCCTTAGACGGCATTCATCCGACAACGGTGGGCTATGGAATTATGGCGCAGGAATTAATTAAAATCATGCAGCTTGCGGGCGTTAAATTCTATGGGTCAGACGGTCAGACAGAGCGCCAGGGCAACATTAAAATTGATTTCAATCGTCTGTTGCAGCTCGATACGCTGATTCAAAATCCGCCCCGGTCGATCGCCAATGATTTGAGCCTATTGCGCTGGCTGGATGAGACGTTCAATATCTTTGGTCGTCTGCTGCGATCGACCTTCTAGATCCGGCAGATCGCAAAACTCTAAAAGCTGGATTTCAAAGGCGCAGAGCGCCTTTGAAATCCAGCTTTTAGAGTTTTGCGAAATTGAGTTAGGACGAGTTATCCCTCTTTTGTTACTACCATGAGAGAGAAATAGTATAAGGCGACTCAAACTGACTCCAGGATTGGGATTGGGAGAATGCGAAAGGTATCCATACAATCCATCAACTGATGGAGTCCATGCTCAAGTCCAGGGATGGGAAAAACCTGTAACCAAACCTCTAGCCACCCCCAGCCACTGTAGGGTTGCAGCAGTAATCTCAAATTGTTCAAGGCACTCTTCCAAGTGGTTCCTCGTTCCCAGTGCGGATGCTGAGTAAAGGGTAAGGGCGATGCTACGGGTGTTGAATCATCAAGATTGCACTGCTGTTGCGCAATAGATTCATCAGCATGGAGACTCACCAGTAAATACACGCTGAAAATCAATTCCCACCCCCGTTCAATACTGTTGTAATCAGTTAAACGATAATCATGCCATCCCAATTCCTGCTTCACCGGTCTGAACCCATATTCAATCCAAGTTCTTAAACTGTATTGAGTCGCAACACTCAACAGGATATTTCCCTCTAGATTCGTCATGATGAACCAACTATCGGCTTTGTCGGGGTCTGACGTGCTGCCCTGGGTGATTTGGTAGTAGCGCACTTTGCGGCGATGTCCAAAAATGATTTCGCGCAGATGTCGTCGTTCGGTGGGATGCTCCGACAGAGGCTGATCATAGGCACACCAGGAGTTGTAGCGTACCCGTTGCCCCTGCGTCATCAGCACCCCATGATTCGAGCGAATCGCCACAATGTACGGCAATTGAAACGTCTCTAGACACCGGGTCACCGCTTCACTTTCGCCATACAAGCTATCCGCTAACACGCGCTCAATGGCAAATCCTAAAGCTTTGATCTCCTGAATCATCCCAATTGCTATCTGGGGTTTGCTTTGGTACTCGTCTGAGGCTTTGAGTCGAGATTTCGGTTTGTAGATCTTGAATAGCAGCGGATAGGTGATGCCATTAACCACCGCATATGCATTGACGCTGACTACCCCATTGGCAGTCTTGCCGAGATGGCCAATGTATTGCTTTGCCACATAGTCGGTGGCTTCCCCTCTCTTTACATCACCCGTTTCATCAATGCACAGAGTGATGGGGTGAGTGCCAATTTCTTGCCTAATCAGGTGTAAGCGAATCGCTCTGAGTTGTTTGACATCCCACATCGCGTCGCACAAAAAGTGATGCAGACTTTGCCTGTCTTTGAGTCCAGTCAGTTTGGCAATCTCCGGTAGCGTTTTGCGGGGCAGGGGAATCCCCATATGCAGCCATTTGAAACACTTATACAGGCGCACATCTTCAAACACAGAGCGATAGAGGAGGCAGCAATCGTCAATGTAGCCAACCGTGGCGATCGATCGGCGTAACGCGATCCTCTATCTCAAGGTAAACTCTACTCCTTTCAGTCTAATTTACTCCACTAAAGGTAACAAAAGAGGGTTTAAGGTGAAGCTACGCGATCGCCTTCTCAATTGACCACGCTATTTAGTGAAAAGATCGTCAGTGAAAAAATCGGGGCGTTGCTAGTTTCACGTATAAATTTTCTGAAAGGGTGGCGGAGTGACCTTTTCAGAAAATTTATACACAGGCTCAGCACCACCAAAATCAGGGCAGTGAAAAAGCTTTGGCAACTCAGGTACAGCGTCGTAACACCACGGTCAGTGCATCTCTAGCGAGCCATCAGCATCCTAGCGCGAGTCTTCAACGGCCTGTTTTTTAACTGCTTACACAGTCGGAGTTCTGTACCTCGGTGATTCCAGTGAACCTGGTCAAAAATCTGGTGAAGAATGAATAAACCTCTGCCGCAGTCGTTAAGTTCGTCAATCGTCTGGCGGTTTTCGTCAGGATTGGTGTCGCAGGTACAGCCTGGAGCAAACCCAGTCCCTTGATCAGTGATAACCCACCAATGCTGATCTTCTACTGAAAAAAACTCAACAGCGATCGTCTTGCAGGGATCAAAATTATTGCCATGCTTGACCGCATTAACAAGTGCCTCCTGTAACCCAAGCCGCAGATCAGGACGGAGTACAGGCGGTACATCCGCTAGCAGCAAGTCTAAAACAGGACACAAATTGAGAGTGGAGGCAAAACTAACTGTGCCCCACTTACGACCTACAGGGCGTAGTGATATAGCAATCACTCAGGGAACCTCAAGACTTTAGAAAAAACTCAACTGATGAAGCAGAAGAAAGCACTAAAAACCCGTAGAGTCATCGAGCGACCGGGTAGACCTAATCGGTTCTGTATCACCCTGCATACACAATTATAGCATGACCCCAAATAGCATGGCTTCAATAGGCACTGTCTCTGCCGCCCTCTCAAGAATTTATGGATTCTGAAGTGTCCATAAGATTAATGTGCAAGTCAGTGTGCTAACTTAGCTAGCTCTTTGGTTCTAAGTAAATCAACGTCAAGACTTAAGAGGATATATTTTTTTAGTGAAATCTTGGTAAAAGTAGGTAGAAGTACTGGATTTCTTAGGTGGAAAATGCAAGGCTGGTGTCCGTGGCGAGAAGTGTGCAGCCACTCAATCAGGGCTGTAGAGATCCAAAAAATGACTTTGACAAGTGAGCCTTCATTGACTTCACGAGGGAGGAATAGTCCGAATGGGCAACGTTAAGCTATTGAATGCATCTATCGACAATCTTTCAATGCCAGAGCTGCTAGAGAATCTTAACCAGGGAGTTGTCTATACGCCAAATGTAGATCATCTTGTTAAGCTGCAAACCGATCGCGAGTTCTTTGAAGCCTACAAGGCAGCTGATTTCAAAACTTGCGATAGCAAAGTTCTATTTTATGTTTCTAAATTTATAGGTTCTCCCATCAGAGAAAAGATTTCAGGATCTGACCTATTTCCAGCTTTTTATTGTCATCACAAAAATAATCTAGATATTAAGATTTTTCTGCTGGGGGCGCGTGAAGGCGTTGCGGCAGAGGCTCAGAGACGAATTAATGCTAGGGTGGGTCGTCCGATCATCGTTGGAGCGCATTCTCCTTCATTTGGCTTTGAGAAAAATGAGGAAGAATGTCATCAACTGATTAAGTTAGTGAATGAATCGGGGGCGACCGTGTTGGCGCTCGGCGTGGGTGCTCCTAAGCAGGAAAAATTTATTCACAGGTACAGAGAGAGCTTTGAGCATGTGAAAATCTTCATGGCGATCGGCGCAACGATCGATTTTGAAGCAGGGAATGTTGCTCGTGCCCCCAAATGGATTAGTGAACTGGGTCTAGAGTGGCTCTATCGCCTAGTATCAGAACCACGTCGCCTTTGGAAACGGTATCTGGTTGAAGGTCCGACATTTTTCTGGTTTGTCTTGCTGCAAATCTTGAATTTATACACCGACCCTTTTGCCAGTGAAGAGGCTAGCTCAGACAAAAGCGCTACCTATAAAAGCATGGCTAAAGTTTTGGATGCGTAAGATCAGGTTCTAGCTGTGCATAATTTGAAGCCCTGAGAAGCAAGGTTGCTTTTCAGGGCTTTTAGCTGTGGGAGAAGTTTTACAGAATGAACTTCTGGATCGCTTACCGGAAGTTATCTAAATCAGAAGGAGCACCGCCCCCTGTCTGGTCTAGGAACAGATTTCGAGCTGTGTCAGTTTGGTAGATACAGTCAATCTTTGGCTTGTTCTCGGCATTGTCTAAGTTGCCCGTGAAGCCGAAGGTATTCATCCGGTTCTTACACTCATTCGCCTGCTGGGAAGTAATCAGATTTTTGCCCTGCAACACGCCCCAGTTGCTGCTGCGAATAACGCATCCCGGCTGCATCCGAGGCTGAGAAATGTAGGCATTGAAGGGGCTGAAGGTCATGAAGGCACGAATATCAACCGTGATGGCACTGGCTCCATACTGTAAGCAAATTTCAGGACTTGGCGCTTTCTGGTCAATATCGTAGCGGGTTGAAATGGTGCCCTGACTGGTCGTGGAAACGGCACTAAAAGAGGTGCCAATGAATACGCCCACCACAAAGACCGCGATCAGGATGGCGATCGTGGCAGAGTTCAGCACTGAGGCAGGTTTGGCGGGTATAGGCTCTCGGTCTGGCATACGGTCTGGCGATCGGTCTGAGTATCGGGATTCGCGGGGTGGCACTCTCGGTCTACGGGTCATAAATATCGGTGATGATAAATACCTTGCAGCTGTTGCAGCGTCTTAGCACCTGGCTCATTTGCAGATCTTGACGTTGCTAATCTCAGCATATCAGAGACATCTGAAACTGCCCCATACCCTCCAGTATGCCGAGGATTTAATCGATTGTGTAAAGGTGAGAGATTCGAGCAAAAGGTGAGAATTGGGCAAAAGGTCAGACCCAACCAATGCCAGAATGGAGAGAGACAAATTTTGCAATTCTTAACAGCGCTATGGTAGCCACTCAGCCCTCTCTTGATAGGAGACAGCCGCGTAAGCGATCGCTCCTCCGCAGCGTTTTGGCAGACAGCCTGACGGTATTTTGGGGCGAATGGCTCGATCTGCGGGTTCGCGTCCTGCAAGTTGTGGCTTCTGGATTGATTTCGCCGCTGATCTATATCTTGGGCTTTGGGCTGGGGCTGGGCAATGCCATGAACGTTAAGCCTCCAGTCGGCGATAGCTACCTCCAGTTCATTTTGCCCGGAATGGTGGCGCTGTCCTCCATGACCATTAGTTTTGGCGGCACTACTTTCTCCATCTGCGGTGAGCGGCTCTACTCCAAAACCTTTGAAGAGATTTTGCTGCTGCCTGTGCATCCTTTGGCGCTGTTCCTCGGCAAAATGATGGCAGGAGTGGTGCGGGGGCTATTGACCTCAGCATCAGTGCTGGTGATTGCGATCGCCTTCACCCAAAACCTCGGCTTTGTGAGTCCGCTGTTTTTGCTGCTGCTCGTGCTGAACTGCGCTGTCTTTTCGGGGCTAGGCGTTATTGTCGGGCTGAACGTCAAATCGCTAGAGGGCGTGGGACTGCTCAACAACTTCTTGATTGTGCCGATGTCCTTTTTGGGAGCCACCTTTTTTGATCCCAGCACCTTACCGACTGCGCTCAAATTTATCGTGTATCTGCTGCCGCTGACCTATACCAGCCTGGGCTTGAGAGCTGCCGTGTTTCAGCCGCTTAGCCAGTTTCCCTGGTACTCCATTCCAATTCTGCTGATTGCTGCGATCGTTTTGGGGGCGATCGGGGCATACCAGTTTGCCCATCAGCAGGACTAGGATTTTTAGAGCTAATTTCTACTCATTTACTTTTACTCTCTCGCCATGTCTTCTGACGATCTCCGCTCCACTCGCCTTGAAAAAGTTGAACAATTGCGCCAGCTTGGGTTTACGCCATTTGCCTATCGCTGGGAAATTACCCATCGCGCCGCAGAGTTGCAGACTCAGTATTCTGACCTGCCCAATGGCGAAGAGGCTGCGGTAGAGGTAGCGATCGCTGGACGCATCCTCATCCGGCGGGTATTTGGCAAACTGGCGTTTTTTACGCTGCAAGATGAGACAGGCACGATTCAACTTTATCTCGACAAAAAGAAGATTGAAGCGGAGATGTCAGATACTGACCCAGCCGCGTTTGATCACCTAAAGCAGCTAACCGATATGGGCGACTTCTTGGGCGTGAAAGGCTCTATTAAGCGCACTGACAAGGGCGAACTTTCGGTCAGCGTTAGTCAGTACGCCATTCTTACCAAGTCGCTGCTGCCCCTGCCCGACAAATGGCATGGCATTACGGATGTAGAGAAGCGCTACCGCCAGCGCTATGTCGATCTGATTGTCAATCCTCAAGTGCGGAACACTTTTCGCAAGCGAGCGCTGATTACGGCAGCGATTCGGCGTTATCTCGATCGCCAGGGGTTTATCGAGATCGAAACGCCAATTTTGCAGAGTGAGGCAGGCGGAGCCGATGCGCGTCCGTTTATCACTTACCACAACACGCTGGAGATGACGCTGTATCTGCGGATTGCGACTGAGCTGCATCTGAAGCGGCTAATCGTCGGCGGATTTGAGAAAGTGTTCGAGATGGGGCGGATCTTCCGCAACGAGGGCATTTCTACCCGCCACAATCCAGAATTTACCTCGATCGAGGTTTACCAAGCCTACGGTGACTACAACGACATGATGGTTTTGACGGAGGCAATCATTGTTGCTGCGGCTCAAGATGTGCTGTCCACGCTGCAAGTCACCTATCAAGGAGAGCCGATCGACCTCACGCCCCCCTGGCGCAGAGTCACTATGCATGACCTAGTGAAAGAGCATACGGGACTAGATTTCACCCAGTTTGAGACGCTAGAGTCTGCCAGGGCTGCCGCTCAGCAGGTGGGAGTGCCCAATGTAGAGAAATGTCAGTCGATCGGCAAACTGCTGAGCGAAACCTTTGAAGAAAAGGTAGAGACAACGCTGATTCAGCCAACTTTCGTCACCGATTACCCGATTGAGGTCTCGCCTCTGGCAAAGCCGCATCGCAGCAAGCCAGGATTAGTAGAGCGGTTTGAGCTGTATATCGTCGGGCGAGAAACGGCAAATGGCTACTCTGAGTTGACTGATCCAATCGATCAGCGCGGACGGTTGGAGGCACAAGCCGATCGTAAAGCTGCCGGAGACCTGGAGGCACAAGGTGTGGATGAAGACTTCTTGACGGCATTAGAATACGGGATGCCGCCGACCATGGGCATGGGCATGGGCATTGATCGCCTTGTGATGCTGCTCTGCGATTGTGCCAGTATCCGAGATGCGATCGCCTTTCCGCTGCTGAAGCCAGAATTTTCCGGTGAAGAAGGGTAGGCGATCGCTGCCTGTTCTGGGCTAAATGGATTAATAGACTTCTTGCAAATTAGGTTTGGCGGGGGCTACGCCTCCGCCAAACCTAATCCAAAAATTCTGATTGGCAAGAGGTCTAATAAGTCCGTCTAAAAACGGGTGACAATCTGAACCCGGATCGGTTAGGACGGGGGATAGGAAATTCAGCTTTCCCCAATGTCCTAAATCCAGCGTCCTGATTTGAACCAGTGACCTCCGCATAAATTAATGGACTGAGGGATGTTCACCATACAATCACTCTAGAAAAACGGCTCTTTGAATGAAATACGCTTTACGTTTTGCTTCCCTCATGGTGCTTGCAGCCTTGATGCTCTCTGCTTGCGGCAAAGCCACAAGCACTGCCAGCAGTACGCCCGCAGGTCAGCCTTCTTCAGATTCCTCTGCCTCACCGACGCCTTCATTAGCGGCCTCGGCGACTCCCTCTCCATCCGTCACGGCTTCTACCACAGATGGACAGGTTTATAAGCAACAAGGCGACTTGTTTGAAATCACCTTCCCTAAAGGCTATACCTATCAGGAGACAGGCAGCGGACTGGCTTTCGTCTCTGAAGATCAGGGGTTTGGCGGTTCTGTAGATTTTGGCGCAGCTCAGGGCAATAAGCTAACGACTGAGCAGCTTGAAAAAGCTCTCAAGGATGAGTATGAAAAGCGGCTGAAAGAGCTGGAGTGGCAAGAAACCAAGCAGCAGCCAGATGGCAGTATTCGCGTCGATTGGACGGGCAAAGACCCCCAGGGAAATGCGCTAGATGCCGTGAGTTTTGTTGAGCAACGCGGCGATACGATTTATATCCTCAATTTGTTTGGTGTGAATAAGTCCTACCAAGATTACAACAGTGACGCTGAGAAGATTGTCAGCAGCTACCGTGTCAAGCAATGAGGCAATGCCTCATCCCTAGAATCAGCAGCGCCCTTCTCGTCAGAAAAGGGTGCCATGCGCCTTTTTATGAATTGGCATGAATTGGCACTCTTTTCCAGAGCAACCGCTAAGGCGGTTAGGACGGGGACATTTTGGGTGGGGCGCTTCGCGCCCCACCCAAAATATTCTAAGCAAACTGGCGACAGCTGTAATTGAGATCAGGGTTGGGCAATGGGAGAGGCAGACGGTAAATCGACAGGAAACTGGTTAATTGGCTCATTCTGGATCGGCTCTACCGCAGAGCGATCGCCTTCTATTTCTGCTGGGCTGGGCTGGGCAGGCAGAGAAGCTGGCTGATAGGAGCTTGCCGACCCGCCTCCGGTTAATTCACTGCTTCTGGACATTTCATTAAGCTGTTGGTTACGGGCGGCAGTTTCTAGCTCAAAAACGCGATCGCGCCACCGCTCGACCTGGCTATTGGCTTCGTCGTAGAGTGCTCGTCCCCAGCTAATTTGATTGGCTTCAGCGATCGCTGCCTGTAAATCAGCCTCGTTGTCCTTGCTGGCTAAAGCCATGGCGCGATCGAGATGAGGACGATCTTCTATCACCTCAACTTGCTGCCGCCATCTACTAATTAGCTGTTGGGCTTCTTCATAACCATCACTCCCAAAAATGACCTGCTGGGCTTCACCGATCGCTGATTGCAGCGCTGCCGAATCTCCCTGACTAGCAAGGCTCCTGGCTTTTCCTAGATGCGCTTTAGCTTCGGCGGTCTGCTCTTGATTGATCCGAGCCAAAAAGTTTTGCGCAGGGCTAGAGAGGGGCTTCGACTTCTGCCGAGCAAGAATCTGTTTTTCAGAGCCTTCTTTGGCAACCTGCAATTGCCGCATTAGCTCTTGATGTTGGGTCGTTGCCCAATACCGATTGTCCAGGGTTAGCAATCGTCTAGCAGAGACCATGACACCAAACCAGTTTCTATCTTGCAGCTTAGTTTGGGCTTCTTCATAAAGCTCTTCTGCCTGTTTCCAGGTGTCTTGCCATTTCTGCATCCGATCGATCGCTAGAGTGCGGGTGCGCACATTGTCTGGAATTTTCTCGGCAATGCTAAGTGCCTCCTCAAGTTTGCCGTCTTGATAGGCTGCTTCTCCCAACTGCAACAGATTGGCTGACCATTTTTGAATCATTCGATCGGATTCAGGGCGCAGGGGATGATCGTGAGAAATGGAACTGACAAGTTGAATCGCCTCCTGTAAGTCTTGAGGCGTGTAGCGATCGGCGCTAATTTCGGCACAGTACAGGCGAGTTGCCGGGTTGTCGTCTGTCCAGGAAACCGTCAGGCACTTAGGCAATTCTGGTAAGCCAAAAAGCTGAGCGACTGCCCATACCCCCAAACCGCTGGGCAGCAACAGCATTGCCGGAATCCCCAACCACAGCGTCAGTTTGGTGAGATAGGGATGATTCAGGTCAAGATTGGCGAGGTAGGGGCGATCGCTCCTAAGCCCAAATTTGCGGAATAGATTCGGCATAGCCTAACTTCAGCGTGAGAGTGGCAAGGTATTCAGTGGACTTAATTCAGTGAGCTTATTATTTTCATCAGCATAACTTGAGTCTTCGAAAATCCTGATTTTTTGATCGATTGCAGTATCGTTTAGGCGATCGTCTAAATTTTTGAAGTTTTGTAAAGCCTTTCTCTGCAATACCGGAGATCCGTTAGTCTTTAGGGCGAGTTACTTCATAAAACTTGTTTTCCGCACTAGCGGCTCCAAGTTCTTGCCAGAAGTCAGCAAGCTTGCTAAAAATAGACAGCCTGTTTCTGAAAGAAAATTTGGGTGAGGCTGAGAGGAGATATGCGGTTTAGCAGTTTCCTGTCTAGTATTGCTCACTACAGGGTATTGCTCGTCACATAGTATTGCTCACTACAAGAGCTGGGTATCGCTCACTACAAGAGCTGGTGGTGTTAAGAGTCAGTTGTGTTAGAGGTATCATCTGTGCTGGAATCGAGTCATCCAAGAGAGTCGCAGCGGCGCCGTGCAGCCCGTCGTCGGTCTTCCCCCCCGCAGCCACCGCAGCAGCAATTACCCCAGGGAAGAGGGCGTGATGCCGTTTTGGATCGGGCGCGATTTCAGCCCTTGAGCACTCAGCGTGGAGCAACCCATCGCCATTCCAATAGTTCAGACTCTAGGACTTCTATTTTCAGAGAGCTAAGGGATGATCCAAGACGAGAGTCTATCCGTTCTAAAAATCAGCCGCGATCGGGAATGCGTGGGTCAGTAGGGTCTTCCACAGACAGTCTTGCCGCACCGGGGGGTGAGCCTGGAACAGCTGCCCTCAGAGCCAAAGTGGCTGCCAGACAGGGCAAAACAGATCGAGATGCGAACTTCCAACGTAAGCCCAGAGAGAAGCGCGATCGCCGTCCAACTCCGCCCTTACTGCACTTAGTACGCCTGTTGATTCTGGGGGTGGGCGTGGGCGCGATCGCTGGAACGGTGCTGTCAATCTGGAACCCTGCAATTCATCCTTCGGCGTTAGCAACTCAGCGGGCTAATTCTGCTTCTTTGGGCGGCGGTTCTGGTGGCGGCGACCTTGGAGGGCGATCGACCGCTGCAACTCTGCTTGCCAAAGGGCAGGAACTCACCGGACTCACGCCCAAAATTTTGCCCATGGCTCAGGAAAGCGAAGACTTAATTCCAGGGGCATTTTTGGTGGATCTGGACACAGGCGATTACTTTAGCCTCAACGGTAGCTCTAGCTTTGCTGCTGCCAGCATGGTTAAAGTGCCGATTTTGATTGCGCTACTGCAAGATGTGGATGCGGGTCGGGTACGGCTGAATGAAAAGCTAGTTTTACAGCAGGTTGATCTGGCAGAAGGTTCTGGAGACATGCAGTATACTCCGGTGGGATCGGAGTATACGGTGCTGGAAACGATCAGCAACATGATCATCACTAGCGACAACACAGCAACCAATATGGTGCTTCGGCGTTTGGGCGGCATGGAGGTGGTAAACCAGCGATTCCGTCAATGGGGCTTGCAGCAAACGACTCTTCGTCAACTTCTGCCCGATTTAACAGGCACAAACACCACCTCGCCTAAAGAGCTTTCAATGCTGATGGCGATGCTGAGTCAAGGAGAGCTGTTGTCGATGAAATCTCGCGATCGTGCTCTCGACATTATGCAGGATACTATCACAGACACGCTGCTGCCCACCTCTCTAGGGGAAGGCAGCACCATCTCTCACAAGACAGGCGACATTGGCTCTCTGGTGGGCGATACAGGCATTATTGATATGCCGAACGGCAAGCGTTATGCCATTACTCTCATGGTGAAGCGCCCCCACAACGACGATCGTGCTCAAGAGCTGATTCGGCAGATGGCTGGCACAGTTTATGATCATCTGAACCAATCGGTGGGTGGGCGATCGAGCACCGCCCCAGAGGTAAGTAACCCCAGTGAGGCAAGTGACCCCAATGAGGCAACTCCTTCAGGGGCAGCAGAAAGTGAGCCTATCGCACCTGACACTGGCGCGGCTTCTGATATGCCTGATACTGGCGCAGTCATGCCCCCACCCATACCTGCCCCCTAGAGGCGCATGAGAGGCTAACGGATATCGGAGTTGAACGGCAGACGGCTGTAAACTCCAAGCGGATCGTTCATCGATCGCAGGATTTCTAGATCTTTGCCCAATTTCTCCATCTGCTGGGTCAGCGGGTCAACAGGCGTAGTGGCGCGAGTTGAAGTGCCTAAAAGCTTGCCAAGTTGCTCTTCAAACGATCGTGGCTTAGGATATTCTTCAATTTGCCAGTCGTCCGACAAGTTTGCCGCTTTGACGGCAGCTTTGATGGCATCTTCTAACCCGCCTAGCTGATCGACCAGACCAATTTTCTGAGCCTGTAGCCCTGACCAGACGCGACCTTGGGCTATTTCGGCAACTTTTGTTTTAGGCAGGCGACGCGACTCTGCCACCAGGCTAATGAACTGATCGTAGATGCGATCGACCACTCGCTGACTGATCGCCAGCTCCTCTGGGGTTTTGGGGCGCGAAACGGTGTCACCATCCGCCAGACGCGCAGTCTTGACCGTGTCCCAGGTGATACCGTTGCTGTTGCTGATGCCTTGGACGTTGGGCAAAACTCCAAATACGCCGATCGATCCGGTAATGGTCGTGGGTGAGGCAAAAATTTGGCTAGCGTTGGCGGAAATCTGATAACCGCCCGATGCCGCGTAGGTGCCCATCGAAACAATGACAGGTTTTTTGGCTTGGGTCAGCGACATTTCTCGCGCCACCAGAGCCGATGCCGTAGCGCTGCCTCCCGGACTGTTGACCCGCAGCACTACGGCTTTAGTGCTGTCATCTTGGCGCAGCTTACGAAGCAGCCTTGCCAGAGCATCGCCTCCGATTTGTCCGGTGCCGCCTTCACCGCTGACGATATCTCCCTCAGCATAGATAACGGCAACTTGATTGCTGGAGGACTGCCGAGCAGAGGATGTAGCCGCCGCGTAGTTGGACAAATCAATTTGTCTCAGGGTTTCACTGCCTTTTTCTTGTCCCGTCAACCCCTGAAGCTCGGCAACGATCTCGTCTTCGTAGGCAATTTTGTCGATTAAGCCCACAGATTTTGCCTCCTCTGGCATCAGCAATCCCTGGCGATCGGCAATTTCCTGCATCTTCTGCGGGGTTAGCTTCCGGCTTTTAGCCGCCGCAGTGGCAAACTCATTCCAGAGATCGGTGAGCAGAGCCTGAGTCTGCGCCTTGGCTTCCGGGCTGCTTTGCGATCGCGTCAGCGACTCAGTGGCAGCTTTGAACTTGCCTACCCGCAAAATTTGAATGCCCACCCCATACTTTTCCAGTGCCCCCGCAAAAAAGGTGCTTTCAGAGCTGAAGCCATTAATTTCTAGTAGGCTACTGGGATTGAGCAGCACCGTATTCGCCACCGAAGCGAGATAGTAATCTTTCTCTTGCCACTGCACGTCATCATAGGCAAAGATTGGCTTCCCCGATTGACGAAAGGCTTCTAACGCTTGCCGCACTTCTTGTAAGGTGGCAAAGCCAGAACCCGTAGGCTGAATACTGCCATACAGCAATAGCCCTTTAATCCGATCGTCTGTGGTAGAACGTCGGATAGCTTCGATCGCCGTTCGTAGCGGGATAGAGCTACGGCTACCACCCGATAGCGCTGCCCCAATGATGGCTCTGGGTTCTGACGCAGCGCTGGAGTCGGTAATCTCTTCGGATAGGTCAAACGTCAGAATGGAGTCTGCTTCAACCTGGGGTTCTGTGCTGCTGCTGCTAGAGGCGATCGTCACCAACAGCGCCGTCAGTCCAGCAATGCCTAGCGTACAAAACAGAACAATTCCCGCTAGGGTCGCAAACGTATATTTGAAGAAGTCGCGCATTTATTAATCAAGTGGGGTGGGGGTGCAGGGAGCAAATTGCAGCGGCTGATATTGCCAGATCACTCTCCCCGATCACTCTCATAGTACCCGCAACACACCGGGCTGTCTCAACCCCGCCAGTGTCGGACTTCCGGTGCAAAACATCACGGTGGCAAGCTCTGCGGTTAGAGCCTCCATGAGGGTATGCAGCGCTGCTTCAGAGTCGGCGGCGGCCTGTAAGAAAGGCAGTGCCAGTCCGGCGAGGTCGGCTCCTAGAGCGATCGCCTTAGCGCCATCTAGCCCGTTACGCAGACCGCCAGAGGCAATCAGGGGAAGGGAAGGGGCGATCGCCCGAATTTCGGTAATACACTCGGCGGTTGGAATTCCCCAGTCAGCAAAGGTCTTGCCCAGCCGCCGCTGACGTTCATCCTGAGCGCGTTCACTTTCTACCCTTGCCCAAGACGTGCCGCCTGCCCCAGCAACATCGATCGCGCTGATGCCTACTTCAATGAGCTTTTGAGCCATCCTAGCCGAGATACCGTTGCCCACCTCTTTGGCAATCACCGGGACGGGCAGCTTCTCGCACAAGCGGGAAATTTTTCCTAGCAGCCCCCGAAAGTTGGTATCGCCTTGAGTTTGCACACATTCCTGGAGCGGATTCAGATGCAAAATCAGGGCATCGGCTTCCAGGCTATCGACGACTCTTTGACATTCTTCTATGCCGTAGTGGTAATTCAACTGCACGGCGCCTAAATTGGCAAACAGGAGAATGTCTGGCGCTAGCGATCTCACGGCAAAGGTTGCGGCAACCTGCGGATTCTCGATCGCCACCCGCTGAGATCCTACGCCCATGGCAATTTTGTAGTGCTGTGCCACGGCTGCCAGCCGATAGTTAATCGTTTGCGCCAGCTCTGTACCCCCCGTCATTGATGAGATCAGCAGCGGCGCATTCAGAGTCTTACCCAAGAAGCGCGTGGAGAGGTCAATTTCACTGCGATCGAGTTCTGGCAAGCAGCAGTGCATAAAGCGGTATCGCTCAAATCCAGTCGTTTGCTGAGACTGCACATCATCTTCTAAGCAAACCCGCAGATGGTCTGCCTTGCGGCTCTGGGTGGCAGCACCATCAGCTGATGAAGAATTCAGTAGAGGATCAGATAAGTGGGCTAAGGGGTTACTCACAGTTCACAGAGCTGGATCAAGGAGTTGGACAAGTGCTTTAGCTAGTGTGCCATGCGATCGCCTAGAGACAACCAGATTTATGTTTGGGTTTGCCAAATAGCTGAGAACCTAGCTTTCTCTCTGCATGGACAGCTTTAGCCTGAACAGCCTTAGCATAGACAGCTTTAGCATGGACAATTCTAATTCAACCTCAAACGGCGTAGAATCTGCCTAGACAATCACACGCGGCGCTCAAATCCCCACTCTGCATCGGTGAGAATGCGGGCGGTGCCAATGCCAGCGGCGATCGCCCCCACCTTAAATCCTGCCTGAATCGTGCCTTGCAATCCTGCCGACAGATCTCCCCGATGAAAGTACACAAGCGCCTTGTACGCCACGGTGCCAGGTACCATGCAGATGATCCCAGGCAGCGAAAACAGCACAAGCGGTAGATGGAGCGATCGCGAAGGCAAAATTCCCACCAGCCCCACAAAACAAGCGCCCAGAAACGTGGCGCTGATGCTGCCCATGCCCAAATTCTCTGCTGTCAGGCGCAGCAGATGTCCACCCATGCCGATCGCCGCACAGATAAACAGCGCGTTGCGGGGCGTATTGAAAAGAATAGCGAAACCCAAAGTGCCAACGAAGCTAAGCAAGGCATTTAGCAAAAAATCCATTGCAAGAACCTGAATGGGGAGAGGCTACTAGACGGAGCTACTAGGTGAGACTTAGACCTACCAGCGACATGCCCAGCATCATACCAAACGCCCCTCCGGCAAGCAGCAATAACGCATACATCACCCGCGACATACCCGAAAGCAGATCGAGCCGCACCAAATCTAAGGCAGCAGTCACCAGCGGCATACCGGGAACCAGAAACAATACAGCCGCCAGGAAAGCAGAGTCTTGGGTCTGAGACTCTAACCCAAGCCAAATCAAACTCTTTAGGGCAAAGTTGCAGAGGAGCGTAGCAATCGCCGCACACACGACCGTAATGGCGATCGGATTGAGATACCTACGATTAATACGCATTCGCACCCACTGTCCAATGCCTGCCGCCGCTGTTGCCGCCATAAACTCTGCCGTACCTCCCCCATTTAGCCCCGAAAAAGCCCCGCAGGCGATCGCTACCGCCATCACCGTCAGCGGAGGAGAGTAGAGAGACGGGTGGGACTCGATCTTATCCAGAGTCGCCATGAGGCTGCTCGGAGTCGCGTCAGCGGGAATGTGCTGAGAGAGAAACTCTACCTCGCTCAGACGGCTCATATTCACTCCGATGCTGTAAATTCGCGCCACCTGCGTGTAGTGCAGTGCGCCACAATGCGCCGACGCCGTAATCCCAGTCAGAGTAGTAAAAGCATCCAGTCGCTCTACCCCAAGGGTCATCGCCACCTGCCGCATGGCTTCCTCTACGCGAAAGCTCACCGTGCCGCAGCGCAACATCAGAGTGCCAAATCGCATCACCACCTGCATGATCTGAGCCAGCTCGGCGATCGTTAGCTCAGACCTATGGCTTGGCAGCTCAGGTTGATGGGTCAGCTCAGACTTGTTATGCGGCGGCATAGGTCTCTAGGGAGTATCTGCCAGGTTGCCGTCAGGGTAGTTGCTAATCTGGCGCTGAAGACTGGCAATGGCGCGGTTGTAATTGAGGATTGCCGTCAGGCTGTTGACCTCAGCTTGAGTCAGAGCGGTCTGCTGCTGCAAGACATCGGTTTGAGTGCCTACACCCGCCTGAAATCGCAAACGGGCAAGCCGTAGAGCCTCTTGGGCATTTTGCACTGCCAGAGCCGTGACCTGGATATTGTCAAAGCTCGATCGCAGGGTGGAGTAAGCTTGCTCGACCTGAAATCGAATTTGCTCCCGGTTGCTGGCAAACTGATTCTCGGCGATCGCAATATTAGACTCCTGTTGGTCAGCCTGCGCTCGTGACTGCCCTCCGTCAAAGAGTG
>JAESFK010000193.1_pt1 | contig 42503 bp, 43 predicted proteins | sample 9269391 | NCBI WGS metagenome assembly JAESFK01 (sample SAMN14506231, study PRJNA617097) | algae metagenome | isolation source: Drouetiella hepatica UHER 2000/2452 and co-occurring heterotrophs from... | place: Slovakia: Slovak Paradise National Park, Hrabusice, Kosice Region | collected 2000-01-01
TGGCGATCTTCGCCTCGAACACCGCCCGGGCCTTGTCGGCGTTGAGTTTCACGGCGCCGCCCACCAGATGGCCGGGATTGATATAGCCCAGCAGCACATTGGCGTCGGTGATGGTCGGCGCCTCGCCGCCTTTGTCGTAGCAGACCGGACCGGGGAAGGCGCCGGCGCTCTCCGGTCCCGCCTGCAGCGCGCCGCCAGGATCGATCCAGACATGGCTGCCGCCGCCCGCGCCCACTTCGGCCAGGTCGATGGCGGGAACCTTCAGCGTGTAGCCCGCGCCCGTGAGCAGGCGCGAGCCGATCATGATGCCCGCGCCCACGGCATATTCCTGGGCGCGCGCGACCTCGCCATCCTCGACCATCGAAGCCTTGGCGGTGGTGCCGCCCATGTCGAAGGTGATGATCTTCTCGAGCTTCTTGGCGCGGGCCAGCGCCTGGGCGCCGACCACGCCGCCGGCCGGGCCCGATTCGATGATGTTCATCGGCCGCTCGGCGGCGGCGGTATCGGTGGTGAGGCCGCCGTTCGACTGCATCAGCAGCAGGCGCGCCGGGATTCCGGCACTGTCCAGCCCGCGGCGCAGCGCGTGCAGGTAGGTCGCCACGATCGGCATCACGTAGGCGTTGATGACCGTGGTCGAGGTCCGCTCGTATTCCTTGATCTCGGGCAGGACCTCGCAGGAGACGCTGAGCGGCAGGTGAGGCGCCTTGGCGGCCACGATGTCGCGCAGCATCAGCTCGTGCGCCGGATTGGTGAAGGAGTTGAGCAGGCAGATGGCGATCGCCTCGACCTTCTCGGCCAGCAGCGCATCGACAGCGCGTTCGGCATCGGCCGGATCGAGGGCCCGGTCGATGCGGCCCGCATGGTCGACACGCTCGTCCACCACCCGGCGCAGATAGCGCTCGACCAGTGGCGCGGGCTTGGTCCAGGTGAGATCGTAGAGTTTGGGCATGCGCAAGGTGCGGATCTCCAGCACGTCGCGGAAACCCTTGGTGGTGATCAGCCCGACGCGGGCGCCCTTGTGTTCGAGGATCGCGTTGGACGCGACCGTGGTGCCGTGGCGGATCTCCTCGATGGCGCCGCCGTCGAGCCCGGTCTCGCGGAAGACCTCGCTCAAGCCATCGACGATCGCCTGGGCGTAGTTACCGACGCTCGACGAGATTTTCTTGGTGTGGATGGTCCCGTCGGAACCCAGCAGGACGATGTCCGTGAAGGTGCCGCCGATGTCGACTCCGACGCGATAGGTCACGGTCATTGGATCTGCTCATGGCTGGGAGCGCGCCACTCCAGTGGCGCATCTTCGTATGTTCGCGACAAATGAGCGCCACTGGCGTGGCGCGCTCCCGGCAAAGACATGAGAGCTACTCCGCCGCCCGGCCGAGCAGCACCGGATCGTGCCATTGCACCTTGGGCGTCTCCGTCCAGCCACGCGCCCTGGCCATATCGGCACGGCGCCGGTCCGTCGCGGCGGCGTCGACCGTCCAGGCCTTTGTGTCGACCACGACACCGTAGTTGGCGAGCGCCTTCTCGGGTGAGAGCAGTTCGTTGCGCACGTCGCGCAGCACCGCGGCGGGATCGCGCTCCAAGGGATCGCCCCAGCCGCCGGCGCCGGCCAGCACGTGGCGGAAGATGTCGCCGCCCTTGACCGTCATGGTGAGCTTGGACGGCAGCAGCCGGTTCTCGCCGTCGGGATTGAGATAGTTCTCCGACGGACCGCCGGGACTGCCGCCATAGAGACCGAACGGGCGGTGGTCGCGCCGGTCGGAGCGGACCTGCAGCATGCCTTCGGCCTCGAGGAACTTGTAGTCGCGCAGGAACGGCACGCCGCCGCGATATTTCCCGGCGCCCGCCTTGTCGGCCACGAACTCGTAGGCCAGCAGCTGGATCGGCTGCTCGGCCTCGGTGACCTCGATCGAGTGCGAGGCCATGTTGGCGAACATGTGCGAATTGCCGTCGAGTCCGTCGGCGAAGGGGCGGGCGCCCCAGGCGCCGCAGGTGAAGTCGACATAGACGAAGGGCTTGCGCGCCGAATCGTAGCCGCCGATCGAGATGCCGGTGTTGCCGCCGTCGCCCGCCGCCTTCACGCGATCAGGCAGCATCATGGCCAGCGCGCCGAACATGCAGTCGGTCATGCGGAAGCCGGTCAGGCCGCGCGCCGCGCAGGCCGCCGGCAGGACGCCGTTGCCGACGGTGCCCGGCGGGCAGATCACCTCGATGGCACGGAACACGCCTTCGTTGTTGGGAATGCCCGGCGGCAGCACCGAGCGGATTCCGGTGTAGGAGGCAGCCTTGGTGAAGGAGAGCGTGTTGTTGATCGCGCCCTTGACCTGCGGGTTCGTGCCCGTCCAGTCGACCACCATGTGGCCGCCCTTCTTGGTGAGGGTGACGAACAGGCGGATCGGCTTGCCGTAGTCGACGCCGTCGTCGTCGATCCAGTCCTCGAAGCTCCACTGGCCGTCCGGAAGCTCCTGGATCGCCGCCCGCGTCAGCCGCTCGGCATAGTCGATGACCTCGTTCAGATAGAACTTCGTCTCTTCCGCGCCATGGCGCGCCACCAGCTCGGCGAACTGCTTCTCGCCGATATGGCAGGCCGCGAGCTGAGCGCGCAGGTCGCCGAACAGCTGGACGGGCAGGCGCACGTTCTTCTCGATGAACGTCATGATGGTCTTGTTGAGGACGCCCCTGTCATAGAGCTTCATCGGCGCGATGCGCAGGCCCTCGGCATAGATCTCCGTCGAATCCGAGGCGTTCGAGCCGGCGACCCGGCCGCCGACGTCGATGTGGTGGCAGACCGTGCAGGCGAAGGCCAGCCGCTCGCCCTGGTGAAACAGCGGCTTGATCACGAAGATGTCGGGCAGGTGCATGCCGCCGTCGAACGGATCGTTCATGATGAAGACGTCGCCCTCCGCCATGTCGCCCTCGAAGTGACGCATGATCGATTCCATGGCGGTCGGCACGGAGCCGAGATGCCCCGGCAGCGTCAGGCCCTGGGCGGCGAGCTTGCCGTTGGCATCGGCGAAGCCCGTCGAATAATCCATGTTGTCCTTGAGCACGCCGGAATAGGTCGTCCGGAAGACCGTGAGCGCCATCTCGTCGGCGATCGAGAATATGGCGTTCTTGAAGAGCTCCAACGCGATCGGATCGGACACCGGCACTTCGTCTTCCTCCCGGAACTTGCGGCCGTCATTTGGCGAGCCTTGCCATGCAATTTGCAAGCCGTCCGCCCGTCGATTCTTGCACCACGCGCACCCAGGAGGCGGAATTCGGAGAGTTGATCGGGAGAAATCACCGGCTTCGCGCTAGATTGGGTCGTTCTGTTTCTGAAGAGAGTGTCTCATGTCCAAGATCAAGATCGCTCTCGCCTGCCAGGGCGGCGGCAGCCAGACCGCCTTCACGGCCGGCGCATTGAAGGCGCTCTGTCAGGCCCAGGGCCAAGGCCGGCTCAAGGACGAGTTCGAGGTTGTCGCCATCAGTGGCACCTCCGGTGGCGCCGTCTGCGCCACGCTGCTCTGGTACTCGTTCATGAAGGGCGAACGGCCGGTCTGGAAGCGCATGATGGACTTCTGGGAGGAGAACACCGCCCAGGGCCCGGTCGAGCACGCGATCAACAGCTTCATCGTCGAATCGGTGCGGCTCGTGAATGCCGGCATGATGCCGACTCTGCAGCTCAGCCCGTCCTCGCCGGTCATGCAGTCGATGATGGAGTTCATGACCAAGGGGCAGCGGATGGGCTTCTCCGACTTCCGCGGGCTGCTGGAGAAGCACATCGACTTCGCCGAGATCGCCTCGTGGGGGCCGAAGCCGCAGCGGCCGGTGCTCATGCTGGGCGCGGCGAACATCACCAGCGGCGCGCTCGCCAAGTTCGTGTCGGCGCGCGAGGCGATCCGCGTCGAGCACGTTTTGGCTTCCTGCGCCGTGCCGAACATCTTTCCGGCCGTGCCGATCGGAGAGGATGCCTACTGGGACGGTCTCTTCTCTGACAACCCGCCTGTCGAGGAATTGCTTCGGCCACGCTCGGTCGGCGAGGCCAACATTCCCGACGAGATATGGCTGATCAAGATCAATCCCACGGCCAGCCGGCGGGTGCCCGTGAAGCCGGGCGAGATCGTCGATCGACGCAATCAACTCGAGGGCAACATCTCGCTGTTCCAGCAGCTCGGGCACCTCGAGTTCATGAACGACCTGATCCTGGCCGACGCCTTCCGGCCGGAGTTCCTCGGCCGCTTCGACATCAAGGCGCCGGTCCGGATTCCGAAGTCGTTCCACACCGATGGCGCCAAGCCCTACCACATCCCCTGCATCGAGATGCCGGCCGAGCTTCAGGATCTTCTCGACTACGAAGGCAAGATCGATCGCGGCTCGAAGAATATCGGCCGGCTGATCGCCGAGGGCGAGAAGGCGGCCGAGGTCTTCCTGCGGGAGCGTGCAGAGGCCGTTGCCGCCTCGTCCCTGGGCGAAAGCCAGACCGCCGGGCAGGCCGCGCCCGACGGTGACGGTTTCGACGAACTTCCGCTGTCGCGCTGGCGTGACCCGCCGGTCCGCCCGGAGTAAAGCCTACTGCGGTTCGATCCTGGCGATCTTCACGTAGTCGGCCCACTTGGCGCGCTCCTCGCGGTCCTGCGCGGCGCATTGCTCGAGCGTGAGCGCCCTGGCGGTCAGGGCGAACTCGGTGGTCAGGCGCTTGTTGTTCTCGGGCGCTGTGATGGCCTCGTTGATCAGCGTGTTCAGCCGCTGCTGGATCGGCAGCGGCGTCGCCTTCGGCACCGCGATGGCCAGGAAGCCCGAGGTCGTGAAACCGGGGAAGGTTTCGGCGAGGGTCGGCACGTCGGGATAGAGCGGGCTGCGGTTGGCGAGCGAGATCGCGAGGGGACGCGCCTTCTTGTCGACGACCTGGCCGCGCGCGGCGGTGAGGTCGACGAACATGAAGTTGATGGCGCCGCCGTAGAGATCGTTCCAGGCATTGCCGATCGCCTTGTAGCCGACCCCCTGCCAGTCGACGCCGGCGCGCTTGGCCAGCACCTCAGCCGGGACCTGCGAGCTGGCGTTGAAGTAGCCGAAGTTGAGCTTGCCCGGGTTCGCCTTCGCGTAGGCAAGCAGGTCGGCCAGGGTCTTGTAAGGGCCGTCGGCCGGCACCACGAGGAAGGTCCCGGAGGAGCCGATGATGCCGACGACCGTGAAGTCTTTCTCCGGATCGTAGCCCGGGTTCTTGTACATGTGGACGTTGGCGGCGTTGGTCGAGGTCGTGGCCAGCATCAGCGTGTAGCCGTCCGGCGGCGCGACCTTCACGGACATGGCGCCCACGATTCCGTTGGCGCCCGGCTTGTTCTCGACGATGAAGGGCTGGCCGGTCTTCTCCTCGATGTACTTGCCGACCAGGCGCGCCGTGATGTCGCCCGAGCCGCCGGGCGCGAAGGGCACGATGATCCGGATGGCCTTGTTTGGATAAGTTTCGGTCTGCGCAGCGGCGGGCAGGGCGGCAAGTAGCGGGAGGGCGAAGAGGCTGCGGCGAGACAGCGATGTGCGGAATGTGTCCATGGGAGTGGAGTTTAACGCATGCGCGCCGGATGGACAGCGCGCCGCTTGCAGCCCTACCTTGCAGCCATGTCACAATCAGGTCGGCCGCCGCTGGACGGCATTCGCGTCATCGATTTCTCCCGCGTGATCGCGGGACCCATGTGCACCCAGATGCTCTCGGACATGGGCGCCGAGGTGATCAAGATCGAGAATCCCGATGGCGGCGACGACACGCGCAAGGGCGCCGGCCCGCGCGCCGGCGGGGCGAATGGCGAGAGCCACTTTTTCATGGCTTTCAACAGGGGCAAGAAGAGCGTCGCTCTGGACTTCACCAAGCCGGAAGGCCAGGCGATCGTGCACAAGCTCCTGGCCGGCGCCGACGTGCTGGTCGAGAACTTCCGGCCGGGCGTGCTGAAGAAGTACGGCTTCGACTATGCCAGCGTCGCGGCGAAGTACCCGAAGCTGATCTATCTCTCGATCTCGGCCTACGGACAGACCGGGCCGTTGTCGGACCGGCCGGGCTACGATCCCGTGCTGCAGGCCGAGTCGGGCATGATGAGCGTCAACGGCGAGGCCAATGGCGAGGGCCTGCGTCACGCGATTGCCATCGTCGACACGATGACGGCGATCCACTCCGTGGCGGCGGTCAATGCTGCGCTCTATGCGCGCCGCGACACGGGCAAGGGGCAGCAGATCGACCTCGCGCTTTATGACACCGCGCTCGTCTCGCTGGGCAATATGGGCGCCTACTACCTGATCGGCGGCGAGCAGCCGCGGCGTGCCGGCAACGGGCACTTTGCCTCGGCGCCCAACAGCTCGTTCGAGACGGCGAACGGCAAGATCTACATGGCGGTGGCGAACCAGAAGCTGTTTGGCGACACCTGCAAGGCGCTCGGCCATCCCGAGTGGCTGATCGATCCGCGCTTCGACACGGTGGCGAACCGCGTGGCCAACAAGCCCGAGCTGACGCGCCTGATGGAAGAGGTGCTGACGACCGACACCAAGGAGAACTGGGCCCAGAAGCTGCGCCACCTTCCGGCCGGCCCGATCCGCACCATGAAGGAGGCGCTGGACGAGCCGGAAGTGAAGCGCCGCGGCATGCTGAAGACCTACAGGCACAGTCGGGTCGGCGACGTCCCGCTGATCGGTTCGAACTTCCACTTCTCCGACACGCCGGTCGACGACACCCGGCCGCCGCCCGCGCTGGGCGAGCACACCGATCAGGTGCTCAAGGAACTGGCGGGCCTCGCTGCGGCGGAGATCGCCACGCTGCGGGAAAAGAAGATCGTCGGCTGAAGTTTCATGTCGTCCTGAGCGCAGCGAAGGACCTTACGGATCGACCAGACGACTCCCAGGAGGCTGGCGTGAGATCCTTCGCCTTCGGCTCCAGAGCGGGGGTTACCCCGCTCGCGATGACAATAGCGGTCCGCCAAGCTCACCTGTCGAGCCAGGTCTTCAGGATCAGGTTGGTCTCTTCGGGCTTTTCCATCGTGACGAGATGGCCGCACTGGTCGACGACCACGAGCGCGGCCGCCGGGATGGCCTTGGCGATCTCCTCGGACAGGAACAAGGGCGTTGCCGCGTCGTCGCGGCCGCAGACGACGAAGGTCGGGCACTTGATGCGCGGCAGGTCGGGCCGACGGTCGACGCGGATCGCCGCCAGCTCCTCCTGACGCATGTAGATCTCGCCGCCGATCTCGCCGCACATCGTCATCACCTCGTCGACCAGCGCCTTGTCGGGCAGGCGATAGGCGGGGATGAAGCGCGTCATCTGCATGCCGAGGACCAGCTCGAAATGCCCCTCCGTGGCCAGGCGGATGCGGGCGCGACGGATCGCGCGTTCGGCCTCGCTCTGACTCCTCATGCCGGTGTCGAGCAGCGCCAGCTTGGTCACGCGATCGGCCGCGAACTGCATGATCTCGACCGCCAGCATGCCGCCCAGCGACAGGCCGGCCAGCGCGAACTTCTCCGACGGCATCTGGTCGACGACCCAGCGGGCGGCGTTCGCCCAACTGTCCCAGATGGACAGCGGCGCCGTGCGCCAGTCGGGCACGACGATGTCGGCCTGGCTCGAAAGGGCCGCCACCTGGGCGGCGAACAGGCGGGGCGAGCACAGAACGCCGGGGACGAGCAGCAAGGGTGTCTTGGTCATTATTTCCTCCGACGCCGAGCGTAGCGCAGACCCTTTGGCTGCGGTACCAATGGACATGGCCGCAGCCTCCGTTCGCGACATCCGTCTCGACCTGTTCCGCGGGCTCGCACTGTGGTTCATCTTCCTCGACCACATTCCGACCAACATCGTGAGCTGGCTGACCGTCCGCAACTACGGCTTCAGCGACGCAACCGAGATCTTCGTCTTCATCTCCGGCTACACCGCCGTCATCGCCTACAGCCGCATGCTGGACGAGGAGGGCTGGCCGCGCACCGCGGCGCGCATCTATCGCCGCGTCTGGCAGCTCTACGTCGCCCACATCCTGCTGTTCGTGGCCTTCTCGGCCCAGATCGCCTGGGTCTCGATCGCCCGCGACACGCCGGCCCTGATCGAGGAGATGCAGTTGATGGGCCTCGGCGATAACCCCTATCGGGCCATCCTCGAGGCGGCCCTGCTCAAGTTCAGGCCGGTCAATCTCGACGTGCTGCCGCTCTATATCGTGCTGCTGGCCGCCTTCCCGCTGGTCCTGCCCGCGGTGGTGCGCTGGCCATGGGGCGTGATCGCGGTTTCGATCGCCCTGTATGCTGCGACCTGCCATTTGAACTGGAGCCTGCCGGCCTATCCCGACGAGAAGGTCTGGTACTTCAATCCCATGGCCTGGCAGGTCGTCTTTCACGTCGGGGCAGCCTGCGCAGTGTTCGGTCCCGGGCTTTCCCGGCTCGACCGGTTCCGGGGGGTGCTGACGGCCCTGGCGATCGCGTTCATCCTGTTTGCGGCCTTCATCGCCCTGTCCTGGCACTACAATCCGCTGGAAAGGTTGGTGCCGACCTGGGTGGCGCGGATCATCTATCCGATCGACAAGACGAACATCGACATCCTGCGGTTCCTGCATTTCCTGGCCATCGCCTGGTTGGTCAGGATCGCCGTGCCGATCGACGCTCCCGGCCTCAAATGGCCGATCTGGGAACCACTTCGCAGATGCGGCGAAGCTTCCTTGCTTATATTCTGCATCGGGACCTTCCTGGCGCTCAGCGGCCAGGTCATCGTTAGTCACCATGAAGATTCGATCGTGTCGCAGATTCTCGTGAGCCTCGTCGGCATCGTCATCATGTGCGTGGCCGCCTACATCGCCGCTTGGTTCAAGCGCGGTCACGCGCGGGCACCGGCCCATGTGCGGGCGGGAACCGGGGCGACCCGATGAGCCGCCTGATCGCCCTTCTGGTCGCGGCTCTCACCCTGGCGACCGGCGGAACGGCCTACGCGCAGTCGATGACTTTGTGCCGCGCCAAGCCGGCTCTGCTCGCGCTGGGGACGAACCTGCCGGTCGCGCGCAAGGCGATCGCCGAACGCAAGCTGCTGCGGATCATTGCCTTGGGGTCATCCACGACAGCGGGATATGGCGTGTCGAACCCGGCCTTCGCCTACCCCACGCAGCTGCGCATCGGCCTGGAGAAGGCGCTGCCCGGCATCGACATCGAGGTGATCAACCGCGGCATCGGTGGCCAGGACGTCGAGGAGATGGCCGCCCGCATGCAAGTCGAGATGCAGGAAAACCCGGCCTCGCTGGTGATCTGGCAAACCGGCACCAACGCCGCCATCCGCCACATGCCGCTCGACAAGTTCGACAGCACGCTGCGCGGCGGCCTGAGGCTCGGCAAGTCGCTGGGCGCGGACTTCATCCTGATGAACCTGCAATACGTGCCGGCGGTCGTCGCCGCGCCCGACAAGGAAGCCTACGAGAAGATCATGGCCGATGCGGCCAGGGACTATTCCGCCGGCCTGTTTCGCCGCTACGACATCATGCGCGGCTGGTACGATGACGGGATGCCTTACGCCCAGTTCGTGCAGCTCGACGGGCTGCATCTCAACGATTTCGGCCAGAAGTGCATCGGCAGGCTGCTGACGCGTTCGATCGTGGATGCGCTGACCGGCCCCTGACAAGAGGACGCCCAATGCCCCGTCGCTTCGTCGATCTTTCGATCTACCTCGAGAACGACGTGATCTCCGATCCGCCGCCGTTCGGGCCGAAGATCCAGTATCACAAGCATGCCGACACGGCCGGCCAGATCGCCGGCTTCTTTCCCGGCCTCAAGAAGGAAGACCTCCCCGACGGGGCGGGCTGGGCGGTCGAGAACGTCAATCTCTCGACCCACAACGGCACGCATCTCGACGCGCCCTATCATTTTCATCCCACGATGAACAAGGGCGAGCGCGCCATCACCATCGACGAGGTGCCGCTCGAATGGTGCTTCCAGCCCGGCGTGAAGCTCGACTTCCGCGACAAGCCCGACGGCCACGTGATCACCGCTGCCGAGGTCGAGGAGGAGCTGGCGCGGATCGGCCATGAGCTGAAGCCGCTCGAGATCGTCGTCGTGAACACGCGGGCGGGTTCGCGCTACGGCAGTAACGACTACGTCAATTCAGGCTGCGGCATGGGCTACGACGCCACGATCTACCTGCTGGAGAAGGGCGTGCGGCTGACCGGCACCGACGCCTGGAGCTGGGACGCGCCGTTCTATTTCACCGCCCAGAAATGGGCGAAGGACCACGATCCGTCGATCATCTGGGAAGGCCACAAGGCCGGCCGCGACATCGGCTACTGCCACCTCGAGAAGCTGCACAATCTGGAATCCCTGCCCGGCGACGGCTTCACCATCGCCTGCTTCCCGCACAAGATCCGCGGAGCGTCCGCCGGATGGACCCGCGCGGTCGCGATCTTCGAGGATTAGCTAAAGAGAAGCAGGCCGCCGCGCGAAGAGGAGCGCCAGGCCGAGGGCGGCGATGAGCCCGCCCGCGGCCGTGCGCAGGCGGCGCAGCATCGCCGGGCGCCCGACGGCGATGGAACGGGCTCGAGACGCCAGCACCGCGACGACGACGTCGACGGCCGTATTGAGCGCCACGGAAATCAAACCGAGCACCAGGAACTGCAGCCATACACGACCGGCTGATGGATCGACGAACTGTGGCAGGAAGGCCAGGAAGAAGGCCGCAGTCTTGGGATTGAGCGCCTCGACGACGACGCCCTCACGGAAGGCCCTGCTGGCGCCCGTTGTCACCGCTCCGGACTCGAAGGGAAGGCGGGCCTCGCGGATCGCCTTGAGGCCGATCCAAACGAGATAGAGTGCGCCCGCGAGCTTCAGGATCGTGAAGGACTCGGCGCTGGCCATCACCAGCGTCGACACGCCGATGGCGCCGGCCGCCACATGGACCAGACCGCCCAGACCCGTGCCGAAACTGGAGGCGAGGCCTTCGCTCCGGCCGCCGGCCAGCGTGCGTGCCGCTACGTAGAAAATGCCGGGCCCGGGCGAGATCGCGATCGCCAGGGCCGTCATGGTGAAAAGAGCGAGGGTCGCGAGATCCATCGCCGCCTACGGCAGCGGGTCGGGCTCGCCCGGCGGCAGCGGCACTTCGAAGACGTTGAGGGTCATCGACACCAGCATGTAGTAGCCGCAGACGCCCACGAGGTCGACGACGCCCTTCTCGCCGAACGCGTCGATGGCGCGCTTGTAGTTCGTCGGCGCGACGCGGTTGGTCTCGAGATATTCGGTGACGAAATCGTACACCACCTTCTCGACGTCGCGCTTGAACGGGGGCGTGGCGCGCAGGCGGACCGCCTCGATGATGTCTTCCGCCAGGCCCGCTTCCCTGGCGAGCCGGGCATGGGCGTAGAACTCGAACTGCGCCCGGAAGTGCCGTCCGACCAGGCAGATCGCGAGCTCGGACAGGTCGCGCGGCAGCGAATTGTCGAAGCGGCAATATTCGCCGAGCTTCTGGGCGCGGTCGGCCAGGATGGGGCTGCGCAGCCACGGCTCGAAGGGGCCGCGCAGGCCGCCGCGGGGACCCGACAGGATCGCGTCGGCGACCTTCTTCTGTTCGGGATCGAGTTTGTTCAGGTCGAGCGGCGCCAGACGCGGCATTGCGTTTCCTCGTTTCTGTGTTTTCGAAGGGTTAGAACGGGCACCCGGCGTCGGCGACGCGGTTGGCATCGGCATTGTCGAAGATGTGGTTCACGATCGACAGGCCGGCCTGCATTGCCGCACTCGCGCGCACGCTGCAGGACCCGGTCGCCGTCCACAGCACCTTGCCGCCGCTCGATTCGTAGAGCGTGAGCGACACGCGCAAGGTCGAACCGGAGGGCGCTGCCGGGATCGTGTCGCGCCGGCCGATCGGATTTGCCGGCAGCATGAGGCGCGGATTGGCGCCCGTCTCGTAGTCCTGCGCCTGCATCATCGGCATTTCGCGATCCAGGCCGCCGGACAGGTCGAAGTAGCTCACGTCCATCCGCATGATGTTGCCGCCGCTGAAGCCGACCTGGTTGCCGCGCTGGGTGAGGCGGACCATGACCTGGCGGCGCAGCTCGCGCGCGAGGTGCGTGTCGGAGGTGAGCTGGACGGCGATCTTGACCTTGGGGATCTTCTGGTACGCCTTGATCTCCAGGTCGCCCAGCTTGGGCCCGCCGGTGCCGCCGAGACCGTAGCCCTGGGCAGAGGCCGGCGCCGCGAAGCAGAGCGCCGAAAGCGCGACAAAGGTGGCGGCGATACGCATTTGTCTTTCCCCTAACGTCCCTCGACCGCCGTCAGCCTGCTCCAGCCGGCTTCATCCCGGTCGAGCATGCGCTTCAGCGATTCGAAATGCAGGAAGGCCTGCTGTGCCTCGCCCGCGATCTGTTTGGCCGTATGCTCGGCCGTTGCCTCGTCGATATTGTGCAGCTCCCGGCCGGTCTGCATGGCCAGCACCTGCACCATCGCCGCACGTTCGAGGTAATAAAGGTCGTCGTAGGCTTGGGCAACGGTCGGACCCGAGACGATGACGCCATGGTTCCGCAGGAACAGGATGTCCTTGTCGCCCATCGCGCGGCACATGCGCTCGCCCTCGTCGTTGGACAGGGCGACGCCGCCATAGGCCTCGTCGTAGGCGATGCGGCCCCAGTAGCGGAAGGCGTTCTGGGTGCACATCTCGATCCGGCCGTCGCGGATCGAGGTCAGTGCCGTCGCGTAGGGCATGTGGGTGTGCAGCACGACCTTGGCGCGCGGGTTGCCGGCATGGATGCGGGCGTGGATGTAGAAGGCGGTCGGCTCGACCGGATACTTGCCCTCGATGATGTTGCCGTCGCCGTCGGCCATGATGATGTCGGACGGCGTGATCTCCGACCAGTGCAGGCCCTGGGGGTTGACCAGGAAGAGATCCTCGCGGTCGGGCACCGCCATGCTGAAATGGTTGCAGACGCCCTCGTTCAGCCCGTGCCGCGCGGCGGCGCGCAGGGCGGTGGTCAGGTCGATCCGCGCCTGGGTGATCGGGTCGTTGGCAAGCATTCAAGGGGCTCCATTGAAGAAGGGCACCACGGTGGGCGATGATGCTGCGAAGCGCATATGCGGCCAAGCGAAATCGCCGGCGTCAGGAGCCGTCTCGATGAATGTTCTGTTCGATTCGCCGGTCGGGGCCCTGCTGGCGCGGCCGTGGCTTGACCCGGTCGGACTTTACGGCCTGCGGCGCTGGTATCTGCCGCTGTCGCGACTGTGGGCCGCGGCCAATCTCGCCGGGGCGGATGTCGCTCGATTTCGCGAAGAGATCGGCATGGCCCTGCCCGGCTTCTGGTCGGACGCCCGCCTGCAACGTCTGCTGGCCCGTCATCAACGGGCGCAGGCCCGCGCGGACGAGATGCGGACAGCATGGGAGGCTGCTCTCTTCGATCCTGCGGCCGGGGGCGATCCTGAGCGGCTGGACCGCGAGAGGCGCACCGCCGCGACCGTCCACCTTGCGAGCCGTGCATTCTTCTATCCGCTGCTGTTTCCCAACCGGCCGTCGCTCGCACGCTGGCGTATCGACGCGCCCGAACGTGTCGAGCGCGAACTCGGGCGTGAGCTTGAAAATCCTTCGACTCTCTATGCGGCGCCGATCGCCCTCGAAAGCATCGCCCTGTCGCGGAGCTTCGTGAAGGACGGCCTCCGCGAATACTGGCTGCGTGCCCCGACCCCGGCGGCGCGACTGCGACAACGCCCGGGCAGCGAAATTCTCTATGCCCGTGTCGTCGAACCCGTCGGTGGGACGAGCGACACGCTGATTTTCGGCAATGGCCTCTGCGTCGAATCCGAGCTGATGTCGATCGAAAGAGGTCCGGGTCCCCAGCTCGCGGCCACGGGGTGGAGGGTCATCGAGCCGGTCTCGCCCTATCACGGCCTGCGGGCGATGCCGGGCTTCTACGGTGGCGAGCCATTTTTTGCGGCGAGTCCGACGAGCTCCCTGGATCTCATTGCCGGACAAGCGATCGAGTCGGCGCTCCTGGTCGCGTGGGCGCGCGCGCGGTTCGCCGGCAAGGTGGCGCTCGCGGGCATATCGATGTCGTCTTTCGTGGCGCAACTGGCCGCCAGCCATTGCCATCTCTGGCCGCCCGCGGCACGGCCCGACGCGGCCATGTTGATCAGCCATTCGGGCCGTGTCGAGGACGTGACCTTCGGGGGCGCGCTTGCCGCCATGCTGGGCCTCGACCGCGCGCTGGTCGAGGCCGGCTGGACGCGCGAGAGCCTGGCGCGGCTTTCACACATGATCGATCCTGCGGACACGCCGGCCTTGCCACCCTCTCGCATCGTATCGGCGCTGGGCGAGACCGATCGCTGGGTGCCCTATCGCGATGGGCTGGCGCTCGCGCATCGGTGGGGGCTGCCGGACCGCAATCAGTTTCGCTACCGGTTCGGCCATCTCGGCATGCCGGTCCAGCTCACGCGCGACAACAGTCCCTTCGCGAGGCTCAGACAGGTGATGAACGGCGACTAGGCGTCGTGTCGGAGATCTCGCGCACCAGCTTGGTGCGCACGGCGCGGCCGAAATGGTCGAAATTGTCGGCCACGACCAGAAACGAGCCGGGGCCGCCGATGACGCTCTCCTCGTAGTATTTGTCGAGGGTGAGGTCGGGCGGGCGACCGAAATTGCTGCGGTTCATCATGACCGGCAGGCCGTTCACTACGATGCCCTGCGACACCAGCTTGTCGCGCACGATTTCGGCCGGCGGCCCGTCGTTGGTGCGGCCGTCACCGGACACGTCGATGACCCGCCGCTTGGCGATGAAGGGGGCATTCTCGAAGCGCTGGCCGGCATGGGCGAGGGCGGCGCCGACGGCGGTCCAGCTCTGCGAGGTTCGAGGCGCCTCGACGAGCTTGTCGGCAAAGCGTCGGGCGGCGCCCGGACTGTCGATCACCGTCCAGTCGATCACGACGGTCTGGAAGTGCGCACCTGCCCACTCCGTGTAGCAGATCGCAATCCGCCGGTTCTCGCCCGAGAGGATGGCGTCGACCACCCGGTCGTTGGTCAGCGCCTCGATATAGCCGCGCCGCTGGAGCTCGGCTTCGATTTCGTCGATCGATCGCGAGACGTCGACGGCCAGCACAAGCTGCAGATCGACCGGTGTCTGAGCGTGAGCCGACGTCGCCGTCGCCAGCGCTGCCATTGAGCCTACGAGCGCCGACCGTCGCCTCATGCCCACCTCCGTCGAAGAGGCGAAGCATAACACCACAGCGGCGCGCGCAAACGAAAACGCCGGAGGAAATCCTCCGGCGTTCAGGTCGACCGTCAGGACGGCCTATTGCCAGAACAGTCTATTGATCGTCGTCGAAGCCGCGCTTGCGCGGTTCGTAGTCGCGGTCGCGACGCGGACGGTCCGGAGCGCCGCCCGTGTGACGACGCACCGGCTTGGCGAATTCGCCACCGGGAGCGCCGCCGTCGGACGGAGGAGGAGCGCTGGAGAAATCGGCACGGCGATCCCGCATCGGGCCGCCATCGCCACCGGGAGCTGCACCGCGGTAACCACCGCCGCCGCCGCCTTCACGGCCGCCACCACCACCGTAGCCGCCGCCGCTGGCACCGCCGGGACCGCCACCGCCGTAGCCTCCGCCACCGCCGCGATAGCCACCGCCGCCGCCGCCTTCACGGCCGCCACCACCACCGTAGCCGCCGCCACCGCCGCCACCACCGTAGCCGCCACCGCCACCGCCGCCGTAGGGCGGGCGCGGGCCGCGCGGACGGAAGCCGCCGCCATCTCGGCCGCCACCGCCACCGCCGCCGCCGCCATATCCACCGCCGCCGCCGCCACCACCGGGCTGACGCTCGACGGCTTCACGGACCGCGATCGAGCGGCCATCCAGCAACGCGCCGTTCATGGCCTGCATGGCCGAGGCGCCTTGGTCATCGGTTTCCATCTCGAGGAACGCGAAGCCGCGGCTGCGGCCGGTCTCGCGATCCACGATCACTTTCGAAGATGTAACGGTGCCGAACTGAGAGAAGGCTTCAGACAGACGCTCAGACGTGACCGAATAGGGCAGGTTGCCCACAAACAATTTGCGACTCATTCAAGGCTCTGGGCTAGAGGAAGGATCGAGCGGAGTCCGGCGCGCGCTTGCTGGACGGATGCGTCCAAGCGTTTCGATGACCTTTGACAGATGACCAAGTAGCTCACGGGAAGACGTTGACCGGTATCGCGCTCCGCGACTGTGTGCCGAGACTCATGATGATGCTCGTCGGCGAGTGTCGCAATGCAGCACTTATGCGCTGATTCAAGCTTTGAGTCCACCGAGTCGCGGGGTTGAGACGCGACGAAGCACGGCACACAATCGACAGGAATTCGGGAGGGATTGGAAAGTGATCGTCGACCATCGAACCTACGAGCTGCAGCCTGGCCGCCTGCGCGATTTCCTCGCGCTCTACGAAAAGGAGGGCCTGCCGGTCCAGCTCAAGCATCTCGGCAACCTCGTCGGCTACTACACGACCGAGGTCGGCAACGTGAACGAGATCGTTCACATATGGGGCTACACGGATCTTGCCGACCGCACGAAGCGTCGCGCCGCGATGGCCGCCGATCCCGCGTGGCAGGCGTATTTGCAGAAGAGCCGAGAATATATGAAGACGATGAACAACAAGATATTGGTGCCCACCACCTTCTCACCCACGAAGTAAGGGAAAGATCTCCAACATGGCTACCGCATACCCGCGCCGCAGCGGCGCGCAGGTTCTGATCGACCAGTTGCGTATCCACGGCACCGACACGATCTTCGGCGTGCCCGGCGAGAGCTACCTGGCCGCCCTCGACGCGCTTTACGCGCAACGCAATTCCATTCGCTATGTGATCTGCCGCCAGGAAGGCGGCGCCTCCTACATGGCCGAGGCCTACGGCAAGCTGACCGGCAAGCCCGGCGTCTGTTTCGTCACGCGCGGCCCCGGCGCCACCAATGCCAGCGTTGGAATGCATACCGGCTTCCAGGATTCGACGCCCATGATTCTGCTGGTCGGCCAGGTCGCGCGCGAGCAGGCCGAGCGTGAGGCGTTCCAGGAAATCGACTATCGCCGCATGTACGGCCAGATGGCCAAGTGGGTGACCCAGATCGAGGACGCAAGGCGCATCCCCGAGATCGTGAGCCAGGCCTTCCATCGCGCGATGAACGGCCGGCCGGGTCCGGTCGTCATCGCCCTGCCCGAGGACATGCTGGTCGACGAGGTCGAGGTCGCCGATGCCGGCCCCTACAAGGTCGCGCGCGGCGCGCCCGCACCGGAGGACATGGCGTCGTTCCGCGACCTGCTCGCCGCGGCCAAGCAGCCGCTCGTGATCCTGGGCGGCGGCGGCTGGGACGCGAAGGCCTGCGACGACATCCGGGCGTTCGTCGAAGCCAACCACCTGCCGGTGACGACGGCCTTCCGCAACCAGGACCTGATCGACAATCGCCACGACAATTTCGTCGGCGATCTCGGCCTCGGCGTGAACCCGCCGCTCGGCAAGCGCATCAAGGAGAGCGATCTCATCATCGCGATCGGTCCGCGTCTCGGCGAGGCCACCACCGGCGGCTACACCATGTTCGACCTGCCGGTGCCGGCGCAGAAGATGGTGCACGTGCATGCCGGCGCCGAAGAGCTGGGCCGCGTCTATCAGGCGACCCTGCCGATCAACTCGGGCATGGCTCAGTTCGCGGCGGCGGCGAAGGCGATGAAGCCGGTCGATGCCTCCGCCTGGAAGGCGGACGTCGCCGCGGCGCGCGCCGACTACCTGAAGAACATCGAGCCGACGCCGCAGCCCGGCTCGGCCAACCTCGCGGAGATCGTGGGCTGGCTGAACAAGCGCCTGCCCGAAGACGTCATCGTCACCAACGGGGCGGGCAACTATGCCGGCTTCGTCCACCGCTTCTTCCAGTATCGCGGCTTCCGCACCCAGCTCGCGCCGACCAACGGCTCGATGGGCTACGGCGTGCCGTCGGCGGTCGCGGCGAAGATCGCCGCGCCCGGCCGCACCGTCGTGTCGTTCAGCGGTGACGGCTGCTTCCTGATGAACGGACAGGAGTTCGCGACCGCCGTCCAGCACGGGGCGAATGTCGTGTTCATCGTGGTCGACAACGGCATGTACGGCACGATCCGCATGCATCAGGAGCGTGAGTATCCGACGCGCGTCCACGGCACGGAGCTCAAGAACCCCGACTTCGCGGCCTACGCCCGCGCCTTCGGCGGTCACGGCGAGACGGTCGAGCGCACCGAGGACTTCGAGGCGGCGTTCGAGCGCGCGCTCACCGCCGGCAAGCCCTCGATCATCCATGTGAAGACGGACGCCGAGGCGATCACCTCGCGCATCACCATGAGCAAGCTCCGCGAGCAGGCGCTGGCGAAGCAGAAGCAGTAACGAGACAAGCGAAAGGCCGGGAGCAAGTCCTATAGACGGGCTTGCGTCCGGCCATCGCCGCCTCTATAGAGGCGGTCCGTGGAGATTTGAGCCGACCGGCTTGCGACCACGTTAAACATCGCTAAAAGGTCGGAGGTGCTCGCAAAGCCCCCGTCCTTCCAGGTCGGGGGCTTTTCGTTTGCGCTGCTGGAAGGGCGCGCGGCGAGACAGGAGAGTGTGATGGACGGTTCGATTCCGGTGAAGAAGGCGCAAGCCGATGCAACGAAGTGGCGCGCCCAGACCCGAGCGGTGCGTGGCGGCCAGATCCGCAGCAATTTCGACGAGACGTCCGAAGCGCTGTTCCTGACCTCGGGTTACGCCTATTCGAGCGCCGAGGAGGCCGAGGCCACCTTCAAGGGCGAGAGCAGCCACTACCAGTATTCGCGCTTCGGCAATCCAACCGTCACCATGTTCGAGAACCGGCTGGCCGCGCTGGAGGGCGCCGAGGCCTGCCGCGCCACCTCGACCGGCATGTCGGCGGTGTTCTTCGCGCTGCTGGCGCTGCTCAAGTCGGGCGACCGCATCGTCGCGGCGCGCCAGCTCTTCGGCTCCTGCCACTACATCGTGACCGACCTGCTGCCGAAGTACGGCATCCAGAGCGAGCTGGTCGACGGCGGCGATCTCGCGCAGTGGGAGAAGGCGCTCGCCAAGCCCACGCAGGCCGTGCTGTTCGAATCGCCCTCCAACCCGATGCTCGACATCGTCGACGTGAAGGCGGTGTGCGACCTCGCCCACAAGGCCGGCGCCAAGGTCGTGCTCGACAACGCCTTCGCCACGCCGATCCTGCAGCGGCCGCTCGAATTCGGCGCCGACGTCGTGGTCCACTCCGCCACCAAGTACATCGACGGGCAGGGCCGCACATTGGGCGGCGCGGTGTTGGGCTCGAAGGAGTTCATCATCGACAAGCTGCAGCCGATCATCCGCAACACCGGCCCGTCGCTCAGCCCGTTCAACGCCTGGGTGCTGGTGAAGGGCCTGGAGACGCTGGGCCTGCGTGTCGAGCGCCACTGCGCCAACGCCCGCCGCGTCGCCGATGCGCTGGCCGCCCATCCGGCGATCGGCCGCGTGCTCTACCCGGGCCGCCCCGACCATCCGCAACACGCGCTGGCCGCGAAGCAGATGTCCGACTTCGGCGGCGTGGTGACGTTCGACCTGAAGGCCGGCAAGCCGGCGGCGTTCGCGGCGCTGAACCGCCTGCAGATCGTCGACATCTCCAACAATCTCGGCGATGCCAAGAGCCTCGTCACCCATCCGGCGACGACGACGCACATGCGCATCGGTGCCGAGGAGCGCGCGAAGCTCGGCATCACCGACGGCACGGTCCGCCTCTCGGTCGGCCTCGAGGATGTCGAGGACCTCATCGCCGACCTGGGCCAGGCGCTGGGTGGCTGACGCCGGCCGTCGGGAGAGGGATGTGGCGCTTTCGGCCGACCTGTGGGCGGCGAATGCCGACCTGGCCTCACGCATCCTGTCGCACGGCTTCGTGCGCGGGCTGCGGGACGGCTCGCTGCCGATCGAGTGCTTCAAGGGCTACGTCGCGCAGGACGCCTATTTCCTCGAGGCCTTCGCGCGCGCGTACGCGTTCTGCCTCGCCAATTCGCGCTCGCGCGAGGATCTGTACGGGTTCGCCGGCCTGATCGCGGGCGTGCTGCAGGAGCTGAAGCTGCACAAGGGCTATGCCGAGCGCTGGCGGGTCGATCTCGACGGCGTCGCCCCCATCGAGGCGACGCGTGCCTATGTCGACTTTCTCCTTGAGACGGCGCGGCGCGGCAATCTCGGCGAGACGATCGCGGCGATGACGCCGTGCATGCGGCTCTACGCGTTCCTCGGCCGTTCGTTGGCGGCGAACAACGTAGCCAAGCTCTACTCGGAATGGGTGAAGACCTACGCCGACCCCGGCTTCGAGGCGCTGGCCGTCCAGCTCGAAACCCTGCTCGATCTTCATGCCGACGACACCGAAGCCGTGCGCGCCAACTACCGCCGCGCCATGGAACTCGAATTGGGCTTCTTCGCCGCCCACGCTTAGCAGGCTGTTGCAACAGTTTTTTGCAGGTGCCGGGGGGCAACATCGGCCCGTCAGCGGTATCAGGATACCTGTTTCAGGGGTGCGACTCTCGTTTCGACTGATTCGTTTATTTCGTTTGTTTCGTTTATTTGCCAGGACTCGGCTGATTCAACGGCCTGTCAGAGCGGCGCCAGCCTCTCCATCGAGCGGTCGAGGGCGCCGTGCAGGTCGGCGGTCAGTTTGGTGCCCATCGCCGTCCGCACTTCCTGCTCGGCCTCGGCCCACAGCGGCAGCGCGCGCTTGAACAGGGCGCGGCCGGCCGGCGTCGCGACCAGCTCGTGCCGGCGCTTGTCGCCGGCAGCCGCCCGTTCGAGCACACCGGAGGCCAGCAACGGCCGCAGGTTGCGCGTCAGGGTGGTGCGATCGGTCGCGACGAGTTCGGACAGTTCGGTGATGCTGACGGGACCGCGCGCGATCACATGGCCCAGCAGCGAGAACTGCGAGATGCGCAGGCCGGTCGGCGCCAGGTGCCGGCTGTAGATCTGCGTCACCCGCCGCGCCGCGCTGCGCACGCGAAAGCAGGTGCACTCGGCGGGCGACAGGCGGACCGGAGGAGAATCGACTGTCATGGACCCGAGACTATCGCCGCTTCTTGCGCCGGCAAAGCCTCAATGTGTATATGCACTTAAAATCGCGACGGAGACGGACATGGCGGCAGAGGCGGGATATGGCGTGGTGCCGATCGAGCAGGCGCGCACCCTGGACGGGCTGGATCTGTTCAAGGGCCTGCTGGAGGGACGCTATCCGGCGCCGCCGATCTCCAGGACGCTGGGCTTCAACCTGCTGGAAGTCGAAGCCGGGCGCGTGATCTTCGGCTACACGCCGGTCTTCGACCATTACAACCCGCTGGGCACGGTCCATGGCGGCATCGCGGCCACCCTGCTCGATTCGGTGATGGGCTGCTGCATCCACACGATGCTGAAGGCCGGCAGCGGCTACACGACCGTCGAGATCAAGGTGAACTACGTGCGTGCCATGACCGACAGGACCGGGCCGGTCCGGGCCGAGGGCAAGGTCATCAATGTCGGCTCGCGCATCGCCACGTCGGAGGGCCGCCTGACCGACGCCGCCGGCAAGCTCCTCGCCCATGGCACGACCACCTGCCTGATCTTCCCGATCTGAGCTTTCATGTTCCTCTCCCCCGCTAGGGGGAGAGGCTAGGTGAGGGGGCGTCGTAGGCCGCGTGCAACCCCCTCACCCGTCCTCTCCCCCTAGCGGGGGAGAGGCGCATGATGTCTAGTCTGGGCCATGCAGAACGCGGCCGCCGAACAAAGACTCCTGAAACTCTCCATCGCCGTCACCATCGGGGTGGCGTCGGTCGGCGTCCTGTTCGGTCTGCTGTCGGGGTCGATGTCGATCGTGTTCGACGGCGTCTTCTCGGCGATCGACGCCGCCATGTCCGTCCTCGCCCTGTTCGTGTCACGCCTGGTGAGCCGGGTGGCCGACAATCGCCGCTTCCAGTTCGGCTACTGGCATATCGAACCCATGGTGCTGGCCTTCAACGGCGGCACGCTGATGCTGCTCTGCTTCTATGCCTTCCTGAACGCATCGGGCAGCTTCCTGGACGGCGGGCGCCGGCTCGATTTCGACTGGGCGATGGCTTATGCCGCCGCCGTCGGCGTCGTGGCCTTCGGCATGTTCTTCTACGCCCGGCACCGCAATCGGCAGATCGGGTCGGATTTCGTGCGCCTCGATGTGCAGAGCTGGTTGATGTCGGCCGCCATCACCTCGGCGCTGCTGGTGGCGTTCGCGGTCGCGTGGACCCTCGAGGGCACCCGCTACGCCCATCTCACGCCCTATGCCGATCCGCTCATCCTGGCGGTGCTTTCCCTCTTCCTCGTCTTTGTGCCGGTTCACACGGTGCGCCGGGCGCTGACCGAGATCCTGCTGGTCACGCCGCCCGAACTCGACGCGCGTGTCCGCCAGGTGATGGATGAGATGGTCGTGCGGCACGGCTTCAACACCTACACCAGCTACGTCGCCAAGGTGGGGCGCGCCCAGTTCATCGAGATCCACGTCGCCGTGCCGGCTCAAACCCCGATCGACAGTGTGGGAAAGGCCGACGCGATCCGGCGCGAGATCGCCGAGGCGCTCGGCGGCGAGGGGCCGCACCGCTGGCTCACGATCGACTTCACCGCCGATCCGAGGTGGCTGTAGACGGGTTTGACCTTTTGGCTCGAAACTCCCATGTCAGAGGCCGGAAGGAATTCGCCCGAGCATGTACAAAGCCACCACCCGTGCCATCCAGGTGACGGTCGAGCCGCAATATCTGCCCGACCAGTCGGAGCCCTCGAAGTCGCAATATGTCTGGGCCTACACCGTGCGCATCGAGAACGGCGGCGATGTCGCGGTGCAGTTGCGCAGCCGGCACTGGAAGATCACCGACGGCCTCGGCCGGCTCCAGGAGGTCAAGGGCCCCGGCGTCGTGGGCAAGACACCGTTGCTGCGCCCCGGCGAGGTGTTCGAGTACACTTCCGGGACGCCACTTTCCACGCCATCCGGCATCATGGGCGGCACGTATCAGATGGTGGACGAGGCGGGCGCGAAGTTCGACATCGAGATTCCGACCTTTTCGCTCGACACGCCGACGGTACAGCGCAGCCTCAATTAGGCCGCCCGGATCAGGGGAGTAAGACGATGAACAAGATGGCGAAGCCGCGCGAGGTCGTTTCGCTCGCCACCGGCCAGTCCCGGCCCTCGCGCGAGGAGGCCGAGGCGGCCGTGCGCACGCTGATCCGCTGGGCCGGCGACGATCCCGGCCGTGAGGGGCTGGCGGGCACCCCGGACCGCGTCGTGCGCTCCTACGAGGAGTTCTTCGCCGGCTACGACCAGGATCCGCGCGACATGCTGCAGCGCACTTTCGAGGAGGTCGAGGGCTACGACGAGGTCGTGGCGCTGCGCGACATCCGGCTGGAATCGCACTGCGAGCATCACATGGTGCCGATCATCGGCCGGGTCCATGTCGGCTACCTGCCCGACAAGCGCGTGGTCGGCATCAGCAAGCTCGCCCGCGTGGTCGATGCCTACGCGCTTCGTCTGCAGATCCAGGAGAAGCTGACGGCGCAGATCGCCAATACGCTGCAGGAGGTGCTGCAGCCCCGCGGCGTCGCCGTCGTCATCGAGGCGGCGCACCAGTGCATGACCACGCGCGGCGTCCACAAGTCCGACGTCACAATGGTGACCAGCCGAATGCTGGGGGCCTTCCGCGACAATGGCGAGACACGGCGCGAATTCCTGAGCATGATCGGGCGCACGTCGATTTAGCTTCTGCCTCACCGTTCGGGGTGAGGTCGGAACAGAGTGAACAAGGGAAATCATGGCCGGAGAGACCGTCAATTCCATCGAAATGCTGCGCAGGCTCGTGGCATTCGATACCACCTCGCGCAATTCCAACCTCGCCTTGATCGAGTACGTGCAGGCCTATCTCAAGGGCCATGGCGTCGAATCGAAACTGGTTCCCAACGAGGACGGCTCGAAGGCCAACCTGTTCGCCACCGTCGGTCCCAACGTCCCGGGCGGCGTCGTCCTGTCGGGTCATACCGACGTCGTGCCGGTCGACGGCCAGCCTTGGGTCACCGATCCGTGGACGCTCACGCTGAAGGACGGCAAGTACTACGGCCGCGGCACCTGCGACATGAAGGCGTTCTATGCGATCGGGCTCGCCATGCTGCCGGAGTTCCTGAAGGCGCCGCTCAAGAAGCCGATCCACTTCGCGCTCTCCTACGACGAGGAGATCGGCTGCTTCGGCGCGCATTCGCTGGCCGCCCGCATGGCGACCGAGGTGCCGAAGCCCCGGGTCATCATCATCGGCGAGCCGACCATGATGACCGTGGTGCATGCCCACAAGGGCAGCCAGAGCTACGTCACCAAGATCACCGGCTTCGAGGCGCATTCCTCGATGACTCATCTCGGCGTCAGCGCCATCCATTTCGCCGGCGAATTCATCCACTACCTCAACACGGTGCAGGAGGAGCTCGAGGCCGCCGCGCCCAAGGACAGCGAGTTCATGCCGGCCGCCGCCACCTTCAACGTCGGCACCATCATCGGCGGCACCGCGGGCAACATCCTGGCGCGCGAGTGCGAGGTGCTGTGGGGCTATCGCGAGCTGCCGACGCGGCCGATCGAGGAGCTGGGCGAACGCGCCAAGAAGTGGCTGAAGGAAGAGCTGCTGCCCAAGATGCAGGCCAAGCATCCGGCGGCCGGCATCGAGACCGAACTGCGCGCCTCGACGCCGGCCTTCTCGCCCGAGGGCAACGACGACGCCAAGACCCTGGCGGGAAGCTGGTCCGGCTCCAACACGGTCGGCGCTGTCGTCTACGCCACCGAGGCCGGCATCTTCCGCAAGGTGCTGGGCGTGCCCACGGTGGTCTGCGGCCCCGGCGACATCGCCCAGGCGCACCAGCCCAACGAATTCATCCTCGCCTCGCAGATCGATGCCGGCGAGGCGTTCATGAAGCGCATGCTGGAGTGGTCCTGCCGGGACTAGAAATAGGGTCGGTCGTGGTGAAGAGCCTCCCCCGTCCATGACGAGTGCGGTCGCAACCCGGGACGGCCGCACACTCAGCTATCTCGAGGTCGGGGATCCGCAGGGGGCGCTGGTCATCCACAATCATGGTGGACCCAGTTGCCGCCTCGAGGCGCGTCTCTTCGCGAATTCGGCATCGAAGAACCGGCTGCGGCTGATATGCGTGGACCGGCCCGGCATCGGACAGTCCACGCCCCAGAAAGCGCGCACCTACGCAGGCTGGGCCGACGACCTGACGGCAATCGCCGACGCGTTGGGATATCGCGAGTTCGGCGTGACGGGCTGGTCGGAGGGTGGCCCATGGGCGCTGGCGGCGGCTGCCTACATCGATCCCCTTCGGCTGCGCCATGTCACCAGCATCGCGGGCGGCAGCTACGGCGCCTTCGGCGACAACTGGGCTGCGGATCATCTTTCCAAGGCGGACGCGCTGGGTGGATCTCTGGCGCTGCGCTTCGAGCCCGGCTTCCGTCTGATGTATGCTGCTCTTGGCGTGACCGCCAAATACTTCCGTGCGACCTTCGTCGAGCAAGTGCGGAAAGCCGTGAGTGACTACGACCGACAGATCCTGCTTCAACCGGATGTCGATGCAATCTTCCGCCAAATGTCCGCCGAGTGCTTTGCTCGAGGCAGCAACGGCCTGGTTCGCGACAGTGAACTCCTCTACCGGCGCTGGGCTTTTGACGTGAGGGCGATCGAGAGGAAGGTCCACATGTGGCAAGGCACGGACGACCGGCTTGTGCCGGCCTTCATCAACAAGACTGTCGCCGACCGGATGCCGGGCGCCGTATGGCATGCCGTTGAAGGGGCCGGTCATTTCGTGGCGATCGGTTCGGCTGACGAGCTGTTCGCAATCGCCGCCGGGGACCTGGGGCCGAGGCCGTGTCGCATCTGATCGCCGTCGACTGGGGTACGAGCTCGCTGCGCGGCGCCCGTATCGACGAGGCGGGGCGCGTGCTGGAGGAGAAGAGTGCGCCGCTCGGCATCCTCAATGTTCCCAACGGTGATTTTGCCGGCGTGTTCGCGTCCCTTTTCTCCGACTGGATGAAGCCGGCGGACAGCATCTGCCTGATCTCCGGCATGGCCGGCAGCCGTCAGGGCTGGGTCGAGGCGCCGTACGTGGCCTGTCCGGCCGGCCTCGAGGACCTCGAACGGCACCTGCACTGGATCGAGCCCGGACGCATCGCCCTTGTGCCCGGCCTCAGCGTCGAGCAGGGCGAGGTGCCCGACGTGATGCGCGGCGAGGAGGTGCAGATCTTCGGCGCGATGCGGTTGGCCGGCCTTTCCGATGGGCTGTTCGTGCTGCCCGGCACACACAGCAAGTGGGCCACGGTGCGCGAGGGCTGCATCGTGGACTTTCGCACCTGCATGACGGGCGAGTTCTACGGCCTGCTCAGCCAGCATTCGATTCTCGCGCGGACCCTCGACGCCGAGGCGCCGCTCGACGAGGCGATGTTCCTGCGCGGTGTGACGCGCGCCGGCAACGGCGAGGGGCTGCTGCACAATGCCTTCGGCGTGCGGGCGCTTGCCCTGTTCGATCGGCTGTCGCCGGCGCAGTCGGCGAGTTACCTGTCGGGCCTGCTGATCGGGGAAGAATTGGGCCACGAAGCCCCGGCCGCCCGCGACGTGATCGCGATCGGCGCGCCAGCGCTCACGGCGCGCTATGCTCTCGCTTTGAAGGCGATGGATGTCGCCGTGCGCTGCTTCGGCGGCGAAGCGACATGGGCGGGGATGAGGGCCTTTCAGGCATGACGAGCGTTGACAGGTTCAGAGACGCGATGCGCGAACTGCCGCTCGTCGCCATCCTGCGCGGGCTGAAGCCCGAAGAGGCGCCGGCGATCGGCGAGGTGCTGGTCGAAGCCGGCTTTCGCCTGATCGAAGTGCCGCTCAACTCGCCGCGGCCGCTCGACAGCATCGCGGCCTTGCGCAAGCGCTTCCCCGATGCCGTGATCGGCGCCGGCACGGTGCTGACGGCGGCCGAAGCGCGCGACGTCGCGTCGGCCGGCGGCGAACTGGTCGTCGCACCGAATTTCGATCCCGAGGTCGTCGGGGAAACCATGCGGCTCGGCATGGCCAGCCTGCCCGGCATCCTGACACCGACGGAAGCGTTTGCCGCCCTCAAGGCGGGCGCGCACGGCCTGAAACTCTTTCCCGCCGAGATCGCCTCGCCCGCCGTGGTGAAGGCGCTGCTGGCGGTGATGCCGAAGGGCACGCCGCTGTTCCCGGTCGGCGGTATCGGCGCGGACAACATGGAAGCCTGGCGGTCGGCCGGCGCCGCGGGCTTCGGTCTCGGCTCCTCGCTCTTCAAGCCGGGCGACGATGCGGCCACGGTGCGCGCGAAAGCGGCATCCATCGTCTCGGCCTGGCGCACATAAAAGAAAACGCGGGAGAGGAAACATGAAGATCAAGAGCTACGAGATTTTCCGCTGCGATGCCGGCTGGCGCCTGTTCTCGTTCCTCAAGCTGGTGACCGACAGCGGTCCGGTCGGCTGGTCGGAATACAATGAGAGCTTCGGCAGTCCCGGCCTCTCGGGCGTCATCGAGAACCTGATGCCGAGCGTGGTCGGCATGGACCCGATGGACATCGAGCTGGTGAACGCCGTGCTCGCCACCAAGTCGACCCAGTCGCGCGGCGGCGTGGTGCGGCAGGCGATCGCCGCGATCGAGAACGCGCTGCTCGACATCAAGGGCAAGGCGCTGGGCGTGCCGGTCTATCAGCTGTTCGGCGGCAAGCTGCGCGACCGCATTCCCGTCTACTGGTCGCATTGCGGCTCTTATCGCATGCGCAATCCCGATCTCTGCGGCACGCCGGCGGTGCGCTCCTACGACGACATGGCCAGGACCGGCGAGGAGGTGCGCAAGAAGGGCTTCACCGCGTGCAAGACCAACATCGCGATGGAGGTCGATGGCAAGCTGCGCGCCTATCGCCCGGGCTTCGTCGTCGGCAAGGGCTTCCCCGAACGCAATTGGGACGCCTTCATCGCGCGCAGTGCGGCCAGGACGGTCGAGGCGTTCCGCGCCGGCGCCGGTCCCGATGTCGGCATCATGCTCGACACCAACTTCCATTTCCGCACCGAGGGCTTCAAGCGCATTGCCGACGCGGTGGGACCGACCGGCCTCACCTGGCTCGAACTCGACATCCATGATCCGAAGTCGATTGCGATGATCCGCCGCGACGCGCCGTGTCCCATCGCCTCCGGCGAGACCCTGCTGGAACGCCGCGACTTCCGGCCGTACCTCGAGGCCTATGCCTTCGACACCGCCATCGTCGACGTGATCTGGAACGGCTTTGCCGAGTCGCTGAAGATCGCCTCGATGGCCGACGTCTACGAGGTGAACGTGGCGCCGCACAATTTCTATGGCCACCTGGCCAGCGCCATCTCGGCGCATTTCTGCGCCGCCGTGCCGAACTTCCGGATCATGGAGATCGACATCGACGGCGTGCCCTGGCGCGACGAGATCGTCGACAATCCACCGGTCTTCGAGAACGGCGACTATCTCCTGCCCAAGGGTCCGGGCTGGGGCGTCGAGCCCGACGAGGCGGCGATGCGCCGCCATCCGCCCAAGACCTACGTCGTCGCGCAGTAGGATTCGGGGGGGCCGCGGAACTTCGCCGCGGGGCTCACCTGCGTCCTCGGGGTCGTCGCTGCAATAAAAAGAGTTCGGAGCTTGTGCAGCGGCTTGCAGGTAACATGTTAGGATTCGCCGGTGGGGTCCTCCATCCCGTCGGACATGGGAGTAAGGTAATGATTCGCACAATCGTCGGCGTGTCGCTGGGTCTGATGTTGATGACGACGACAGCTCAGGCCGAAGTGTATTGCCGGGCCGAGGGCATTCCGCGCGGCTGCGTCTGGGCGCCCCACGGCGCCGGGGCGCCGGGTGTCGGCGTGGTCCCGGGCGTCGGTGCAGGCGCACCGGGTGTGGGCGTTGCGCCGGGCGTCGGTGTCGGCGCGCCGGGTGTGGGCGTCACGCCGGGCGTGGGCGCGGGTGCTCCCGGCGTCGGCGTGGCCCCGGGCCGTGGGGTGGACGGCGACGTGAATCGGGGCGGTCCGGTCAATCGAGTGGGCCGTCACTGATGCTGCCGGCCGCCCTCTCAAAGGGCGGCCGCTTCGTTACCGGAAGGTAACTTGAGCTTCAAAATCGAAAAGCATTGTCAGCGGGCTTGTATTTGAGAACATTCAAGATATATCTTGGATATGTTAAATCATATAAAGACTGAGACAATGAGATCTGTTCATCATCACGGGGGCCAAGACTCCCATCGACATCATTTCGGCCGGCGCGGCTTTGGCCGGCCGGGCCATGGCTGGGAAGGGCATGCAGGCGACGGCCACGGCGGACGGAGCCGCCGGCGCGTCTTCGATTCGGGCGAACTGCGTCTGGTGCTGCTGAAGCTGATCGCCGACGAGCCGCGGCACGGCTATGAGCTCATCCGCGCCATCGAGGAACTGACGGGCGGCAGATACGTGCCCAGCCCGGGCATGATCTACCCGACCCTGACGATGCTCGACGAGATGGGCCACGTCGCCGAGATCAAGTCGGACGGCGCTCGCAAGGCCTTCGCGGTCACAGCGGACGGCACCGCCCATCTCGTGGAACGCAAGGCCGAGGTCGACGCGCTGTTCGCGCGGCTGGCGGAGCTCGCCAACGTGCAGGAACGCACCGACGCGGCGCCGGTGCGCCGGGCCATGGGCAATCTTCGTGAGGCGTTGATCCACCGACTCGGCCGCGACGGCGTGCACGAACAGACGGTCCACGATGCCGTCGCCATCATCGACGAAGCCGCGCAGAGGATCGAACGCCTGTGAGCACCACCAGCATCGCGCGCGTGCCGACCGCCAACGGCAGCCGCTACCTCCAGCAGCTCTGCAAGCACTGGAGCCACAATCTCGAGGTCGAGTTCACGCCGGAGAAGGGCAAGGTCGTGTTTCCGCGCAACGCCCGCGGCGCCGACTGGCCGGGCGATGCGACGCTTCTGCTGGAGGCGCATGCCGACGCGCTGGAATGCCGGCTCGAGGCCAGTGCCGAGGGACAACTCGATGCGCTCAAGGGGGCCGTCGCCAGTCACCTCGATCGCTTCGCCTTCCGCGAGGCGCCACTCACCTTCGACTGGCGCGATGCGTGACAAGCCGCGCGCTTGTTAACCCGGGGCCGGGCTTGCACATTCCGCGCGAATGCAGCCCGAGGAGCCCATGTCGACCCTTCCCGAAGACGTCTTTACCGAGCCCGAGGAATTTTCGCCGGACGCGCTCGCGAATCTGGGGCCGCTGGCCCGCCTCGCCGGCGAATGGGAGTCCGACAAGGGCATCGACATCTCGCCCAAGGCGCCGGGTCCGGAGCAGCGCAACTTCCGCGAACATATCCGCATGGAGCCGATCGACCCGCAGCCCAACGGACCGCAGCTCCTCTATGGATTGCGCTACCACATCCATATCAACACCGACGAGGAAGCCATCACCTTCCACGACCAGGTCGGCTACTGGCTGTGGGAGCCGGCCACCGGCCTGATCATGCAATCGATCGCCATTCCGCGCGGTCAGGTCGTGCTGGCGGGGGGAACCGCAAAGCCGGGAGACAAGACGATTTCCGTGGAGGCCACACGCGGCGACACGCGCTTCGGCATCTGCTCGACCACCTTCCTCGAGCAGGCGTTTCGCACCGACTATTACCGCATCGACATCACCTTCAACGATGACGGCAGCTGGTCCTACGTGACGCGCACCGACCTGGCGGTCCGTGGCAAGACACCGGCCTTCAACCATCGCGACACCAACACATTGCGGAGAGTTGCGGCGCCGGCGCAGAATCCGATGGTGGACCGGCTGATGAGCGGCAAGTTCGACTGAGCCTTGGCTATTTCAGCTTCAGCCCGACCACCCGCAGCAGCCCGTCCGGCACCGGACGGAATCCCTCGAGCCGGACCGTATGGGTCGCCAGGTTCTGCGGGTGGTACAGGTAGAAGATCCAGCCCTTGTCGAGGAAGCGCTCGGTGATCTTGCGGTAGATCGCCTTGCGCGCCTCGAGCTCGGTGGCGGCCCGGGCTTCCTGGTGCCAGCCGTCCAGTTCCTTGTCGCAGTACTTCCCCATGTTCTGCGGCGCGCCACAGGTCTGGAAGACGACCGAATTGCCGTCCGGATCGCTGCGGCCGCTCCAGGTCAGCGCATAGACCTGGAAGTCGCCGTCCTCGCCGGCTTTGAGCGCGGTCGCCACCTCGACGACGCGCAGCTTCAGGTCGAAGCCCGCTTCCGCGACCAGCGACTGCACGACCTCGGCGATGGCGCGCGACTCCGGCGCGTTGTTCACCATGTAGTCGAGCGTGAGCTTGCCGGTGATGCCGGCTTCCTTCATCAGCGCCTTGGCCTTGGCGATGTCGCGCTTGGGGATCGGGAAGTCCTTCTGATAGTACGGGCTCTGCGGGCTGACCCACTGGTTGCCCGGCACGAACTCGCCGTTGAACACGACCTGGTTGATGGCGTCGCGGTCGAGCGCCAGCTCGAAGGCGCGGCGTACCCTTGGGTCCTTGCCCAGCGGATTGTTCGACTTGGGCCCATTCTCCTGATTGATCATCAGCCCGAACCAGGCGAGCGACACCGAGTTGGCGAGCTTCAGCTTAGGGTCGGCGCGCACGGTCGGAATGTCGGTCGCCAGGATTCGCTCGGTGAGGTCGATGCCGCCGGACCGCAGGTTGGCCAGGCGCACGGTCGTATCGACGATCGGCAGGTAGGTGATCTTGCCGATGAAGACCTGGTCCTTGTTCCAGTAATCGGCGAATTTCTCGACCACGATGCGGTCCTGCTGGACCCGTTCGACGAACCTGTAGGGGCCGGCGCAGACCGGCTTGAGGCCGAACTTGTCGCCCGTCGCCTCGGCGGCCTTGGGCGAAACCATCATGCCCGACCGGTCGGTGAGCTGGGCCAGCAGCGGCGAGAAGGGCTGCTTCAGGTTCAGTTTGATGGTCAGCGGGTCGACGACATCCACGCTTTCGACGATGCCGATCTCGGGCTTGCGGAACGAGCCCTTCATCGTGAGGTGGCGTTCGAGGCTGTACTTGGCGGCGGCGGCATCGAACGGCTCACCGTCGTGGAATTTCACGCCGGGGCGAAGCTTGATGAGGACCGTCTTGCCGTCGGCCGAGGTCTCGTGGCCGGTCGCGAGCTGCGGCACGATCGCGAGCTTCTCGTCGATGTCGAACAGCTTGTCGCAGATCGAGGCGAAGACGATGCGGCCCGTATAGGTGCGCGACAGGCTGGGATCGAGAACGTCCGGATCGTCACCAATACCGATCCGGAGATGGCCCTGCGCCGAGGCGGCACTTGCCGCCGCGCTGAGGACCATAGTCATGAGAATGCGATGAGCCGTCCGCCGCATGATGCCCTCCGTCCTGACCGTCCGGAGACTCCAGCACGCGCCGTGCCATCAGGCCGAGCGAAGCTCGGCCTGCTACCGCACCTCGAAGCCCATCTTTGCCAGCGCGGCGCGCAGCGTTTCGCGGCCGTTCATGGCCTTGATCGGCCCCAGCCGGTTCAGCACGCGCTGGGTCCAGGTTGCGGCCTGCAGCTCGTGGCGGGCCGAGAACTTGCTCATCTCGGCGTCATAGGCGGCGCGCAGCGCCTCTTCCCGGCTCGCGTCGTAGCGCTCGGTGTGGAGCACGACCGACTGCGGCAGGCGCGGCTTCACCTCGCCTTCGCCTTTTTCAGTCGCGTAGCCGACGCAGAGGCCGAACACGACCACGGCCTGGGGCGGCAGGCCCAGCAGCTCGGCGACGCGCCTGGGGTCGTTGCGCATGGCGCCGATATAGACGGTGCGCAGGCCCATCGATTCCGCGGCGACGACCGCGTTCTGGGCCGCCAGGGCGGCATCGATCGAGGCGACCATGAAGGTCTCGAGCCAGGGCATGGTCTCGAACGGTGTCCTGGTCACGTTCGAGATGCGCTGGTTGCGCGACATGTCGGCGACCCAGGCGATGAACAGCGGGCACTGCTCGATATGCTTCTGGCCGCCGGCGATCTCGGCCAGCACCTTCTTCTTGGCGGGATCGGTGACGGCGACCGCCGACCACCACTGCATGTTGGAGCTGGTGGCCGCCGACTGGGCGGCGGCGATCATGCTCTCCAGCGCGCCGGCCGGCACCGGGTCGGGCTTGTAGCTGCGCACCGAGCGGTGATCGAGCATCGTGGCGATGGTCTCGTTCCACGGGCCGGCCGTGGGGACGGCATCGGCGCCATAGCGGCGGGCGAGGGCCTCGGTGTTGGCGGGGGTGGCGGGCGTCAGGGAATCCATCAGGCGATGCTCTCGGGTTTGCGGCGGGTGAGGGCGGTCACCAGCGCCAGGAAGATGAAGCCGGTGACGATCATGAAGATGGCGCGCGGCTCGCCATGGTCCATCAGGAATCCATAGAGCAGCGGGGCGATCATGCCGCCCAGGTTGAAGCCGGTGCTGACGAAGCCGAACACCTTGCCGAACGAGCCGGGCGGCGTGACGGCGCGCACCATCATGTCGCGCGACGGCTGGATGATGCCGTTGAGCAGGCCGCCCAGCGACATGACGCCGATCAGGACGGCGGCCGGCATGTTCACCCAGGCCATCAGGATCGCCATGGTCGAGGTGCAGGCGAAGCCGACGGCCGCTACCCGCTCATGGTGCGGCGTGCGATCGGCGATGATGCCGCCCAGCAGCACGCCGCCGGCGCTGAACAGCAGGAAGCCCGACAGCGCCACGCTGGCCACCGAGAAGGGCGTGCCGTGGATCTGCGCCATGCCGACGACGGTGAAGGTCTGGATGCCGCCGTTGGCCATGGCCAGGCAGAAGAAGAACAGCAGGTTGCGCAGGATCGGCGCACTCAGCAGCAGGTCGAGCCCGACCTTCTGGCCGCTCTCCTTTGCCGGCTGCTGCCCGGGCTTGTGCACGACGCGCGGCAGGATGCTGCCCATCACGATCAGCAGCAACGCGGTCGCGATCGACAGGCCGGCGACGAACAGGAAGGCGCCGCGCCAGCCCCACAGGGCGGCACAGGCCAGCGCCAGCGCCGGGGTGACGCCCGAGCCGAGATAGCCGGCGAAAGTGTGGATCGAGAAGGCCTTGCCGATCCGCTTGTGGTCGATGGTGGCCGACAGGATCGAATAGTCGGCCGGGTGATAGACGGTGTTGGCGAGGCCCAGGAACCCGTAGGCGATGACGAAGAACCAGTAGCCGGGCAGCAGCGCGGCCGCCGCGACGGCGAGGCCGCCCAGGATCAGGCCGCCGGTCAGCATGGCGCGCGGGCCGACCCGGTCGACCAGGAAGCCGGCCGGCGTCTGCAGCAGGGCGGAGGCGGCGTTGAACGCCGTGAGCGCAAAGCCGATCTCGACATAGCTGACGCCGAACGCCTCACGGACTTCGCCGAACAGCGGCGGCAGCAACATGATGTGCACGTGGCTCACGAAATGCGCCACGGCGATCAGCGCGATCACCTTGAATTCGCGGGCCTTCTTCGCATCGGTGCCGGCGTCGCCGCCCAGCACGTCGTAGGATTCACTCGTCGACGACATTGACGCCCAAGGTCCCTATGCCTGAGATCTCGACTTCCAGCCTGTCGCCCGCCTTCATCCAGAGCGGCGGCTTGCGGCCGGCGCCGACACCGTCGGGCGTGCCGGTCGCAATGACGTCGCCCGGCTCCAGCCAGGTCACGGTCGAGAGGTATTCGATGATGGTGGCGACATCGAAGATCATGTGATCGGTCGTGTCGTGCTGCACCACGGCGCCGTTCAGCCGCGTCGTGAGTTCCAGCCGCTGCGGATCGGCGATCTCGTCCGACGTGACCATCCACGGTCCTAGCGGCCCGGTGGCCGGGAAGTTCTTGCCGGCGAACACCGAATGCTTCTGGAAGTCGCGCACGCTGCCGTCGATGAAGCAGGTATAGCCCGCGATCACCGACAGGGCGGCGGCGCGCGGGACGTGCCGGCAACGCTCGCCGATCACGATGGCCAACTCACCCTCATAGTCGAAATGGGTCGAGGCGCGTGGCCGCACGATGTCGCCGCCCTGGGCCACCAGCGTATTGTGGAGGCGCGAGAACACGCTGGGCACCGTCGGCATCTGGCGTCCTACCTCGCCGACATGGCTCGCATAGTTGAGGCCGACGCAGAGGATCTTGCCCGGATCGGGGATGACCGGCAGAAGTTCGACGTCCTCGAACGCGAGATCAGCAGCTGCGCCTTTCAGGGCGGCGCGAAGTTCGTCGAGCGCCTTGGCCGCGATGACGTCGCGCAAGCCTGACCAGCGCCCGTTCGTGCGCGCCGACAGATCGACGATGCCGCCGTCGACGGCCGCGCCGAATTTGTTCGCGCCCGCATGGCGAAAGCTGACCAACCGCATGAGGACGGACCCTAGGGCGATTGCAGCAGCTTCGAAAGTCCTCTGGAGAGTTTGATGCTGTCGACGGCGCCCGGCTTCGCAAGTGCACCATTGGTGGCTTTGGCGAGCTTCTGCAGGGCGAGCCCCTCGGCCATCGAGATGGCGCAGGCCACGCCGTCGAGCAGCGGGGCGTCGACCATCGGCTTCAGCTTGGCGGCGAGGCCGGCCAGTCCCGCGCCGCCCAGGATCACGACGTCGGCGCCGTCCTCCTTGACGCAGGCGGAGCACCCTTGTGCCAGCAATTCCATGGCGGCCTTGGGGTCGCGCGCGATGTCGGCGCCGGTCGGCGCGACGGTGCGCACGGAGGCGAGGCGCGAGGAGAGACCGTGGTTGGCGACGAATTCTTCCAGCATCGACTTCCAGCGCTCTCCGCCGGTGACGATCGAGAAGCGGTTGCCCATGGCGCAGGCTTGCAGGATCGACGCATCAGCCATGCCCACGACCGGCACCGGACTGACCTCCTTCAGAGCCGCGAGGCCGGGATCGCCGAAGCAGGCCAGCACGACCGCATCCTTCGGTCCGCGATCGTTGGCGTAGGCGTCAAGGGCCGCGTGGCTCGCGATGGCGTAGGCCGCGCGCGAGGCGATGTAGCGGGGGCCGAAGGAACCGGTCAGCGCCCGCAGGCGCGTACCCTTGGAGGCAAAGCCCTTGGCCGTCTTGAGCACCAGATCGGTGATCGACTTCGTCGTGTTGGGATTGATCAGCAGGATGTTCGTCATGGTCACGTCCGCATGGTTTCCGCGAGGCGCGCGGCATCGTGGTTCTCGCCGATCGACATCGAGCAGATGCGCGAGATGTGGGTGAGGGGCAGGCCGCTTTCTTTGGCCCATTCATTGATCTTCGCCTGGGCGAGCTTCTGGTCCTTCTTGGAGCTGCCCTTCTCGCTGAGCGGCACGCCGGCATCGCGCAGGCACATCATCAGGTCGCCGGTCAGGATGAAGGAATCGCGCCCGAGGAAGCGCAGCAGGTATTGGCCGGAGAAGCCGCCGAGGCGGGAGCCGCGCTTGGCGAAGACTTCGAGCAGGCCGATCTGGTCGTCGGCCGGCCAGGCGGCGAGGAACTTGCCGAAGCTGCCATGCTCTGCCGCGATGTCGGTGACGAACTTCGCGTTGTCGCGCACCGACCGGATGCTGGTCGGGTTGCGCACGATGCGGGTGTCCTGCGTGAGCTTCTCCCAGAATTCGCTGGGCTGGAACAGGAGCCGCTTTGGATTGAAGCCGAGGAAGGCCTCCTCGAAGCCCGGCCACTTCTTGTCGATGACGCTCCACACGAAGCCGGCGCAGAACACACGGCGCGCCATCTCCGCCAGCACGCGGTCGTCCGTCAGCTTCGCCAAAGCCTTGTTGTTGCGTTTCTTCGGCAGCAGGGCCGCCAGCGCCTCCTCGCCGCCCTTGCGCCTGGCGGCGCGCGCCTGGATCGACTTGAAGCTGACGCGTGCCACGCGGCTACTCGAGCCAGCCGTCGAAGAAGTCGAACACGGTGGCCTTGAACATCGGATGGCCGATGCAGGAGAAGTGATCGCAGCCCGGCAGGGTCACGGCCTTGGCGCCGGGGATGGAAGCCGCCAGGCCCTGCGGCGGGCCGGCGAGCTGGTCGCGGGCGCCGGCGACGACGAGCGTCGGACGCCGGATCGCCATCAGCGAATCGCGGGTGAGCGGCAGGCGCGGCCCGCGCGAGCAGGCGGCCAGCGCCAGCCGGTCTTCCTTCTGCTCGTCGGCGAAGTGGCGGAAGCTCCTGAGCATCGGGTCGGTGATTTCGTCGGGGCTGGCGGCTTCCATGGCCTCGGCCATGGCGCCTTCCGCGCGCGGCGGATCGAACAGCGTGGCGCCGACGCCCGCCACCACGAGATGGTCGATACGGCCCGGATCGAGCAGGGCCGCCGTCAGGGCGATGTGCGAGCCCATCGAGAAGCCCAGCACGTGCGCGCGCTCGACGCCGGCATGGTCCATCAATGCAAAAACATCGCGAGCCATGGCTTCGCGATCGTACAGGGCCGGATCGTGCGGCTTGGCGCTCTCGCCGTGGCCGCGATTGTCGAGCGCGAACCCGCGGAGTCCCTTGGCGGCGATGGCGTCGTACCAGCCCATGCGCTTCCAGTTCTCATGGCGGTTGGCGGAGAAGCCGTGCACCAGCACGATCGCCTTGCGGCCGTCGGCCGGACCGAATTCGTCGTAGGCGAGGTCGAGGCCGTCGGACGTGAAATGAGCCATGACTTTCCCTAACAAGTGGCATGAACCGCGACAAGGTTGATCGCGCAGCCCAAGTGTTGGACAACCGCGGGCAACGAAAGGGAAACGCATGACCGGACACGGCGCCAGGATCGGCAAGACAGTTCAGGAGTCGCAACCCTACTGGCCGGAGGCACCGAAGCGGCCGAAGGGCGCCCCCAACATCCTGGTCATCCTGTTCGACGATGTCGGCTTCTCCGACTTCGGCTGCTACGGCTCGCCGATCCATACGCCCACCATCGACGCCATCGCCAAGCGCGGGCTGCGCTATACGGGCTTCCATACGACGGCCATGTGCTCGACCACGCGGGCAGCCCTTCTGACCGGTCGCAACCATCATTCGGTCGGCGTCGGCTGCCTCGCCAACTTCGATTCGGGCTATCCCGGCTATCGCGGCAAGATCAGCCGCGAGGCCGGCACCATTGCCGAGATGCTGCGGCCGCACGGCTATCGCAACTACATGCTGGGCAAGTGGCACGTGACGCCGCTCACCGAGTCCGGCGCGACCGGCCCATTCGACGGCTGGCCGCTGGGCCGCGGCTTCGACCGCTATTACGGCTTCATGGATGCCGAGACCGATCAGTTTGCCCCCGAACTGGTGCGCGACAACACGCCGGTCGATCCGCCGGGCACCTTCGCCACCGGCTATCATCTCACCTCCGACTTGGTTGACCAGGCGATCCGCCATCTCGCCGATCACGTGGCCGACAATGCCGAGATTCCCTGGCTCACCTGGGTGGCTTTTGGCGCCTGCCATGCGCCCCACCAGGCGCCGTTCAACCTCGTCTCCAAGTACGACCCGGTGTTCGCCGAAGGCTGGGACACTGAGCGCGAGCGCCGCCTCGCGCGGCAGATCGAGATGGGCGTCGTGCCGAAGGGCACGCCGCTGCCGCCGCGCAACGATTCCGTGCGCGCCTGGGCCGACATAGCCGAGCCCGAGCGCCGCATGTTCACGCGGCTGCAGGCCGCCTACGCCGCCATGCTGGACCATGCCGACCAGCATATCGGCCGCCTGATGGCGTTCCTCGAGAGTGCCGGCCAGCTCGACGACACGCTGGTCATCGTCATGTCCGACAACGGCGCCAGCCAGGAAGGCGGCCCGTTCGGCATGATCAACGCCATGGGCCCCTACAACCTGCGCCGCGAATCGCTCGAGGAGAAGATCGCGCGCATAGAGGATATCGGCGGACCCGACACGCATTCGAACTTCCCGTGGGGCTGGGCGATGGCGGCCAACACGCCGCTGCGCCGCTACAAGCAGAACACCCATGGCGGCGGCATCCGCGATCCGCTGGTGATGGCCTGGGACAAGGGCATCGCCGCGCGCGGCGAGCTGCGCCACCAGTTCTGCCATGCCAGCGACCTCGTGCCGACCCTGCTCGACGTCGTCGGCATCAAGCCGCCCAAGGTGATCAACGGCGTCAAGCAGATGCCGCTCGAAGGCACCAGCTTCGCGAAGAGCCTGAAGAACAAGAAGGCCAAGTCGAAGGCCAAGCCGCAATATTTCGAGATGTTCGGCCATCGCGGCCTGGTGCAGGACGGCTGGAAGGCGGTTTCCTTCCATCCGCCGGGCGCCGACTTCGCCAACGACAGGTGGGAACTCTACCACCTCGACCAGGATTTCAACGAGACCAACGATCTCGCCGAGAAGGAGCCCGAGCGGCTGAAGGCGATGATCGAGGAATGGTGGCGGCAGGCCGAGGTTGCCAAGGTGCTGCCGCTCGACGACCGCTTCGCGCCGCGCTTCGCCGACAATGCCAAGCGCTTCCACGGGCCCCGCAACCGCTTCGTGTTCCATGCCGGCATGGGCCATGTCCCGACCGACGTGGCGCCCGACGTGCGCAACCGGACCTACACGATCGAGGCCGACGTGCAGGTCGACGGGCCGATGACCGAGGGCGTGCTGATCGCCCACGGCGATGCGACGACCGGCTATTCGCTCTACATGAAGGACGGCAAGCTCGCCTACGACATGAACATCGGCGGCGAGCATCACCTGATCGTCTCCGACCGCCCGGTGCCGGCGGGGAATCGCAAGCTGGCGGTGCGCATGCGCCGCAATCAGGGCCGCAACCTCGCCACCCTCCTGATCGACGGTGAGCCGGCGGGCAGCTTCGACACCCAGAACGGCTTCGTGAGCTTCATTTCCTGGTCGGGCCTCGACATCGGCCGCGACCGGTCGAGCCCGGTGTCCCACTACGAGGCGCCGTTCGCCTTCACCGGCAAGCTGCGCAAGGTCACCGTGCTGATGGACGACGACCAGGTGCTCGACGCCGAAAAGGCGGCTGAGGCGGCGCTGGCGCGCGAGTGAGCGCCGCCCCGCCGGGGAGGGGCATCGACAGCGCCTATGCGTGGCGGCTGGCGCTGGTCTCGATGGCCTGCGTGGCGCTGGGCGGCGGCGGCATCTACCTGCCCATGGTCGGCCTCAAGGAGATGGCGGCCGACTTCGGCGACCAGCGCGCCGTGCCGTCCTTCGCCTACATGGTGGGCTTCTTCGGCATGGGCGTGGGCGGCGTCTTCATGGGCTGGCTCGCCGATCGCACCAGTCCGAGGGTGCCGCTGCTGATTGCCGGCCTCTCGATCGCGCTGGGCGGATGGGTGGCCTCGCGCGGCGGCGAGATCGCGCTCTACGCCGGCTACGCGATGCTGCTGGGCTTCTTCGGCAATGCCGGCACCTTCACGCCGGCGATGAACAACGTGCCGGGCTGGTTCGAGAAGCGGCGCAACATGGCGATCGCTCTCATCTCGATCGGGCCCGCTGTCGCAGGTTCGGTCTGGCCGCAGGTCTATCGCGTGCTGCTGCCGGAGATCGGCTGGCGCGACACGCTGCTGGTCTACGGGCTGTCGGCCGGCGGGCTGTTGCTGCTGGGTGCGCTCTACGTCCGCGCGGCGCCGATCCTGCGCGGGCCGGGCGGGCGGCGGCGCGAGGAGAAGGTCCACCTGCCGCTGCCCTCCTCGACGATCATGCTGCTGCTCTCGGCGGCCGGCTTCTGCTGCTGCGCCGCCATGGCGATCCCCTTCGTGCACATGGTCGCCTTCTGCGGCGACCTCGGCTATCCCGCGGCGCGCGGCACCGAGGCCGTGTCGCTGGTGCTGGTGTCGGCCATCGTCGCCACCTTCGTCATGGCGCGCCTCGCCCAGCGCATCGGCCCCTTGCCGGTCAGTATTCTGTGCTCGCTGATCCAGATCGGCTCGCTGGTCGGCTTCCTCTACGTGCGCGACATCAACGGCATCTACGCGCTGTCGCTGCTGCACGGCATTCCCTTCATCGCCATCGTGCAGGGCTATGCCCTGAACCTGCGCTTCCTCTACGGGCCGACGATCGCCGGCTGGCGCCTGGGCGTGGTGATGCTGTTCGCCATGGCCGGCATGGCGGCCGGCGGCTGGCTGGGCGGCTTCATCTTCGACGCGACGCTCTCCTATACGTCGGCGTTCCAGTCGGCCCTCGCCTTCAACCTGCTCAACCTGATGCTGCTGGGCATCCTCTATACCGCGCAGCGGCGTCGGCCCATGGTCAGCCTCACCTAACCCTGAGGAGCCGCGCGCCGCGCGGCGTCTCGAAGGGTCAGCAACAAGCGCGGTGTCTGTTGCCCATGCTTCGAGACGGCTGCTTCGCAGCCTCCTCAGCATGAGGTTGTTGTTGTTTCCGTAGGCAAGGACTTTAGATGACCTTGCGCGCCCGCAGCGCCGCGATCTCCGTCGCCGAGAGTCCCAGGCCGCCATAGACTTCCTCGTTGTGCTGCCCCATCGACGGGCCGGCATGTCGCACGGCGCCCGGCGTTTCGGAGAAGCGCGGCACCACGCCCTGCATGCGCACCGAACCCAGCTCCGCGTCGGGCACGCTCACGATCGCCTGGCGCGCCGCGAACTGCGGATCGGCGAAGACGTCGGCGATGTCGTAGATCGGCGAGAAGCCGACCTCGTGGCGCGTGAAGGTCTCGCGCAGCTCGGCGAGAGTGAGCTTGCCGATGGCGCCGCCGACGATCGCGTCAAGCTCCAGATAGTTCTTCACGCGCGCCGGATTGAGCGCGAATCGCGGATCCTCCAGCAGGTGCTTCAGGTCGAGCGCCGCGCACAGCCGCACGAAGATGCTCTGGGTCGAGGCCGCGATCGACGCCCACTTGTCGTCGGCGGTGCGATAGACGTTGCCCGGCGCAGCGTACTGGCTGCGATTGCCCGAGCGTGTGCGCACGGCGCCGAGCTGGTCGTATTCGATGGCCAGGAACTCGAGCGTGCGCATCATCGCCTCGGTCGCGGAGCAGTCGATCTCCTGGCCGCGGCGCTCAGGGTTGCCCGCGAGATCGTGCAGGGCGGCGAGGATCCCCAGCGCGCCGAACAGGCCCGCGACGGCGTCGGAGATCGGATAGCCGAGATGCAGCGGCCGCCCGTCTTCCTCGCCGCAGATCTGCGTGAAGCCGCTCATCGCCTCGAAGATGCGGGCGAAGCCCGGCCGCCCGGCATAGGGCCCGTCCTGGCCGAAGCCGGTGACCCGGAGGATCGTGAGGCGCGGATTGAGGCCCTGCAGCCAGGCCCGCGTGATGCCCCAGCCGTCGAGCGTGCCCGGGCGAAAATTCTCCACCAGCACGTCGGCATCGGCCACCAGCTTGGCAAACAGGTCGCGCCCCTCGGGCAGCCGAAGATCGAGCGTGACGCCCTTCTTGTTGCGGTTGGTAACCTTCCACCACAGCGGCACGCCGTCCTTGTGCGGCGCCAGCGCGCGGAGCGAGTCGCCGACGCCCGGCATCTCGATCTTCACGATCTCGGCGCCATAGTCGCCCAGCAGGCCTGCCGCGAAGGGGCCGGCCACGACCGTCGAGATGTCGACGATGCGCAGGCCCTTGAGCGGTCCCTGGGCTTCGGGTTGGTCGGTCTTCATCGGGCGTTTCCTCGAGGGCGAATATCGGGCCGGCGCGCATGCGGAGCGGTCAGGGCAGCTAAACCAGCTT
>JAESFK010000194.1_pt1 | contig 42371 bp, 25 predicted proteins | sample 9269391 | NCBI WGS metagenome assembly JAESFK01 (sample SAMN14506231, study PRJNA617097) | algae metagenome | isolation source: Drouetiella hepatica UHER 2000/2452 and co-occurring heterotrophs from... | place: Slovakia: Slovak Paradise National Park, Hrabusice, Kosice Region | collected 2000-01-01
CTCCAGAAACTGCGGAAGCTCCTCCGCCGAGCGGATGGCCCGCACGGAGAAATCGAGGGTGGTCGCGCTTTCGACCAACTCTCCCCGGAAGCGATCATCACCGCTGACCACGAGGGAGCGGAACTTGTGCGGCATCAAACGGGTCCGAGAGGAGCAGGCCAGTAGGTGGTTTCCAGTCCACAGAAGCGACCGTATCGAACCGCGACGCCCCTGTCATGGCCTCGTGCAGTCCGATGGCGCCTGCAACCCGCAGTCGAGCGCAGCCGGCTAGGAACGTTTTGCACGGGGCGCTTCTTGGCCTGCCAGGTTCGAGAGCAGCTTCAGGCTGGCCGAATAGTAGTCGTCGTCGTCGCCGATTGGGGCGACCGGCGCCGTCGCCTTGAACTCGTCGGCCACGAACCGTGTGACCGCCGCGACGGCGGCATAGCCGCCGCTGGACGGATAGGGCGCCACGGAGCCGTCGTCGAGGTTGATCCAGGCGGGTGGGCGTCCTCCAAACCTCGGCGTGCGCCAGGCCGTCACGAACCGCCCGAGGCGGGAGGCCTGGTTGTGCCACGCCAGGTAAAGCGGAATGCGTATGGCATCGAATCCGAAATATGGCTTCCAGTCGTCGGCGACCCTGAACGCCTGCTGCCCGACCAGCAGCCAGTCCGGCGGGAGCTTGTAGTCGCCGAAGGCCGCATTGTCGCAAAGCCAGAGCCCGTCGGCTTCGAGACGCCGCCATTTCGCCCGGTCGCCCGCGCCCTCGGCAAAATCGTGGATCGCGGGCCATACATAGTAGGAAAGATTGACCACGTAGCGATTGCCGCGCGCAAACCCCTGAAGGCCCGGGAGCAGGATCAGTCGCCCCTGGAATTCGATCGCCAGCCGCTCGAGGACAGCCGATTGGATGCGCCGGGACGGCTGCAGCCAACGCGGCTCGTTCCATTTCGCGGCGGCGCGCATGAGCGCCCAGGCGATCAGGATGTCCCCGTCGGCCGCGTTGTTCTTGTCGGGAACGGGATCGGCCGTGTTGGGCGACCAGCGCCAGGAAAAGAGGCCGTCCCCGCGCTGCAGCGACCTGGAGGTCCAATCCCAGATCCTCCCGAAGGACTCCTTGTCGTCGTAGCTCTGGGCAAAGAGAAGCCCCCAACCCTGGCTCTCGGAATGGCTGACATTGTTGTTGCCGCTGTCGATCACCCGCCGTCCGTCGACGATGAAGCGGCGCTTGAAAGTCTGCCAGTTCTGATCTGCCCGAGCGGCCGTGGGACAGAGCGAAAGCGCCGCCAGGCCGAGGCCCGCTTTCAGGAGCCGCCGGCGCGAGCGATCGGTTCCCCGACCCACGTCCATGGCTAGAGACCGGTCCGTTCGTAGCGGAAGACCAGCGGCGGATAGGCTCCGCTGCCACGTTCGGCGAGGCGCATCGCAAGGCCGGGGCGCGCCGCCTGCTGGGTCAGCCAACCCTCCAGAAGCGCCTCGAGAATCGCGGCGAAGGCCGTCTGCGCCTCGACCCCGTCGAAGAACGGATAGCCGACGACGACGAACTCGAGCGCCTTCTCGGCCTCGTAGACATCGACCTGCCCCCAGTCGAGAGCCTGCAACCCGGCATTCATCGCTGCCGTGAGTTCGGCGAGGGAGTTGGAGGCCGGGATGGCGTGTTCCCTGGCGATGGCCGAGCCGGCACCAGCCAGGATGCGCAGCGCATGCTCGTCTCCGGCGACCTGGGAAAGCGCGGTCGCCAGCCCTTCCATCAGAACCCGCAGGGGCGCCGGGCAGGAGCGGCGGGCGGCGACGCCCAAGGTCAAATGATCGATTGAATTGTTTGCCGGGCGGACAGCCATCGAAAGTCCGTTCTGAATCAAGGCTAATTAAACGAGCTCTTCAGGAATAGCAGAATTGTGCCCTGGTCGTACTGATAGGCGTTGTCGAAATTGGCCTTGGCGCCGATCGAAGTGCGCTCGGTCGCTGCATATTCGAAACCGAGGCGCAGGCCGAAGGCGATGCCGGTGTTGCTCTGCGCCGGGAAGATCGGTGCAAACGCCGCCGCTCCGGACGAGGCCAGGATGTTCGCCGCGTTCTGGAAATAGTAGTTGGTGGGGAAGAACAGCGACGAACTCTGCTGGATGCTCTGCACACCGAGGGTGGCCCCAGCGCTGTAGGTGAACTTGCCGGCCGTCTCCGTCCAGTCGATCGGGAACGTCAGGCTGTAGAAGCTCTGTGGGCTGAAGTAACCGCCCTGGCCATAGGTGAAGTAGCTGAGATTCTGGTTGAAGCTCAGATAGGTCGCCGAGATGCCGACCTTGAGTTCCTGGCTCTCGTCCTTGATGGGACGGAAATAGGCCCCGGCGGTGAACTCATAGGACTGATTGTCCGCGACGTTGGTGCCCATGTAGTAGCCGTAGGCGAACTTCGAATAGATGCCGAGCGTCTGGTCGTCGTAGCTGATGATCGCCTCGCCGCCGTTGCGCGTCACCCCGCCCCAGGTCAGGCTGGTGATCGGATCGGTCACGCCGGCATAGGACAGGACCGAATCGGTGACCGACCGCCGCGACGCCTCGAGCTTTATGTTCATCTTGTCGCCCAGAGGCTGATTCCAGACCAGGCCGCCGACGATGGTGGTGAGCGGGAAGCCGAGCGGCGTGCTGCCGACGTCGAGCGTGAGACGTCCCCATTCGAGACCCATGCCGAAGGCAATACCCGTGGCCTGTGAGTTGTTGGGCTGCAGGCCACCCGCCAGCCCCGCGAGCGCATTCGCGCCATAGCGCTGCAGGGTCGACAGATCGCCCCCGATGGTACCGGCGTTGATCGTCACCGGCATGATCGTAGGAACCAGGGCGGCATTGCCGATGGGAATGCGGGCCTTGATCGGCACGTTGATCTCGTTGATGCGACCGAGGCCCGATTCGCCGGAGCGGCCGCGGAAGCCGATGCCACCCTCCACGAGGATCGCCGTCGACTTCTTCAGCGAGGTGAGCTCGCGTTCGATCTCGCGGCTGAGCGGATCGTTGTCGCTCATCGAGCCCGAGGGCGCGCCCGGTGTCCCCGGCAAGGGCGGCGGTGTCATCGCCGTCACCGAGGTGCTTGTGCTGCTTTCGCCGCCCGGCCGGCGCAACGGCACCAGCGGATTCTGCGCCACCTGGACGGGCGGTGCGGCCCGCACCGGGCCCGCCTGGGCCGTCAGGACGGCGGGGGTCGCCAGGGACGGCCGGTCCAGCGACATCACGTCCGCCCGGTTCGGCGCTCCGTCCGTACTCGTGACCGAAGCCTTCCTTGCGGCAACGCGTCTTTCGAATTCAGCCATGAACTCGGCTTCCGCGCTGCCGGCGGACGGCCGCAGCGATGCCGCTTCCGGCGCGCCCGCGCCGGTGTTGCCGGGCGACACGACCGCCGCCCGCTGAAGGGGAGCAGTGCCGACCGACGCGGGAGCCGGCACCGGCACTAGCTCGGTCTGCCCCAGACCGCGGTTGAGCTGCTGGGCGGTCTCGAGCGCGCGCTTGGCGCCCGTGTTGTCCCCCTGCGCCCGCAGCAGGCGTGCCTGGACCATGTAAAGGCGCGGATTCTGCGGCTGCAGGCGCAGCGCCTCGGCGAGCCACACGTCGGCCCGCTCGTATCGCCGGAGATCGATGGCGATGTTCACCGCCTGCTGCAGCGTGTCGGCATCGGCCGGGGAGGACACCATGATCCCGTCGAGAACCTGGATCGCCTGCTCGCCGAAGTTCGAATCCTTGTAGACCCTGGCCAGCGCCAGACGCACGCCGACGCTGGGCGACGGGCCGGAGACGTAGGGCAGCAGGACGTCGTAGGCAGCGGTCAGGTTCTTCTGCGTGCGCAGGCGGTCGGCCTGCTGGATCGCCAGCGACTCCTGGAGGTTCGCCACGTCGCGGCCGCCGGTGTTCTTGGATATGCGCGCCAGCAGCGTGCTGGCCTCGGCGTCCTGGCCCGCCTCCGACGCGGCATAGAACATGGTGCGCAGCGTATCCGCGCTGAGATCCTTGCGGGCCGCGAGGCGGCGGACGACCGCCATCGCCTGCGCCCGGTCGCCGATCTTGGCCAGCGCCAGGGCCGCGTTGGCCTGCTGCGACGGCGTCGCGCTCGGGGCGTTGGCGCGCGCCGCCAGGGTGGCCCGCGCTCCGGCATCGCCCGCCTTCGCCGCGGCGATCAGCTGATCGGTATCGCCGGCGTTGCGCAGATCGTTGCGCAGGGTGTTCATGCGCGCAGAACGTTGATTGACCGGGATGCGGTCGAGCAAGGCCACCGCCTCGCCCGTGCGCGACTGCTCGGAATAGTAGACGGCCGCCGCGTAGAGGCTTTCCGGGCGCCCGCTGGCAACCAGTTCGTCGATCAGCGGCTGCGCTTCGGCGAGCTTGCCCTGCCGGGCCAGGAGCTTCGCGAGGTCGTAGCGGATCCACGGGCTGGACGAATCCAGGCGCATGGCCTCGCGGTAGAGCTGTTCGGCCCGCTCGGGCTGCGAACGCTCGAGCCCGGCCGCCTGGACCCGCAGGCGTTGCGCGGCCTCCTGGGCTCCGTCCGACTGGATGCGGGTTCGCACCGACGGATCGAGATTGGCCAGCAGCGGCTCGCTGCGCGTGTCGCGTCCCTGGGCGGTGAGGACCTGATAAAGGCCCGCCTGCGCTTCCTTGTTCCCCGGATCGCGGCTGAGGGCTTCGCGAAGGTAGCTTTCGGCCTCCCGCTGCTTACCCTGGCGGCGCAGCAGGTCGCCCATCAGGGCCTGCGCCGTGCCGCGTTCCTTGGGTGTGCCGGCATGGTCGGCCAGGGGCCGGACGATCTTCTCGGCCTGGGTCAGGTCCCCACGGTCACGCAGAGCAATCGCTTCCCGGTAGGACAGCCAGAAATTCGCCGCTTCGAGCGCCGGTGCCCAGTCGGCGGCACGGCTGGGCGCCATCTTGATGGCCTTGTCGAGCTGGTCGCGTGCGTCGGCGAAACGCTCCTGGCGCAGACGGACGATCCCGATGCCGGCCACCGCGTCGACGTTGGTAGGGTCGGCCTGCAGGACGCCCTCGAAGCGTGCCACGGCCTGGTCGTTCAGACCCTGGTCGGAGAGCCGGTAGGCTTCGGCCAGGGCGGCACCCAGCGGGTCCTGCCGCACCGGCCGTTGAGCGTCCACGAGCTTGTCCCGCACCACCGTGTCGCCGGGAAAGCGTTGCAGATAGGACTCGAAGAACGGCTTGTCCTGGGGACCGACCGTAAGCCACAGCATGGCCTGCCGCATGGCCTCGAACGAGGCCTGTCCGACCGCCGGATCGCTGGCAAGTTCGGCAAGCAGAACAATGCCTTCGCGTCTTGTCTGCTCATTGTAGCTGAGGATGCGGGCGTAGGCGAACTTGGTCCGGGACGTCGCATAGCTGCGCTCGGCCAGGGCCTTGAGCCGGATCCTCGCCTCATCCCAGCCGGCCCCCGTTCCCGCCAGCGTCTCGTAATACTCGACGGCGAGGTCGAAGGGCGGCGGCCCGCCCCGGAAGGCCCTCTGATACTGCGCGATCGCGCGATCGTAGGCGCCGGCCGCGCCCAGCCGGCGGGCCTCGGCCAGGGCCACCTCGTCGGTCTGGCCCAGTGCCATCGCGCGTTCGAGTTCCGCCGCGCGCGCGTCGTTCGGATCGATCTGGCGCAGGCGCTGGATCGTGGCCCGGACCTGATCGAAGCGCTGGCTCTGCAGTTCGATCGAGCCCAGTTGGAACAGAGCCTCGGTATTGTCGGGCTGGCTTTCCAGGATTTTTCGCAACGATTGGGCGGCGAGGTCGGGACGGTTGCGCTCCCGCCACATCGACGCTTGCTCGAACAGGAGACCGTAGATCGACGATGACGACGGATCGGCCGTCGTCGGCGGCGCGGCCAACCCCGGACTCGAAACGGACAGGACGACGACCGCGCCGGCAAGAACGCTCTTGATGGCCCCGCTACGCCCCGATCGCTCCGACCTTGCCATAGGCCCCCAAAACTCGATCAGCTTCCTTCCGACGACGGCCGGGAGAGAAGCCGGTTAGCCCTGTTTGCCGAGAATCGCTCGATCGCCACGGCAAGGACCAATATAACACAAACCAAGCAAATGAATGCAGCAAGTTCAAAAGATCCGGCAAGCCATTGAATTCTCCACCAGATTGGAAGGCCACCCACGAACTTCCTGATGCCGGAGGTGTAGAACTCCCCCTTACTGCCTGAGAGATAATAGAAATCGCCCTGGACGTTGGTCGCCCTCTCCGGATCGCCAAGATGATCGCTCAGATCCACCAGGGCTGCCGGCTGAGTCCCACCGACCATGACCACCAGCCGGTTGTCGTTGAGCGGCGACCAGAAGCTGGAGAGGTAACCGTAGGGCTTGCCGAGATTGGCCTTGGCGAGTTCCGGGGCGGCACCGCGGTAGTAGGGCGCGCGCGGATCGGTCGGCTGGAACTGGCGCTGCAGGAAGGAGAGCCCCGGCGCGGCCGTCACGCTGGTCGGCGTGATATGGACCGAGTTGTAGGCCTCCCACTGCTTCAGCAGCGGCTGGTTCGACGGCAGCCCGATCACGATCAGATCCCGGTCGGCCACCTGTTCGACCTTGGCCGCATCGACGACCAGATAGCGGGACGGCGCCACGCCCGTCGCATCCGCCATCATGCCCAGCAGGTTCAGGAGCGCCTGCACTTCCTGCGGTGACGAGTTCTCGGGCATCACGAACGCGGTGGTCGCGAGATCGGCATGGCGGGTGAACGGAAATCCGGCATTGGCGAACAGCGCCAGGTTGGGGAAAGCGGCAAAATGCGCGACGCGACTGAGGTCGATCGTCGAATCGGGGTCGATGCCGGTACGGTCGCTCCAGTCGAGCATCTCGCAATCGGCATCCGCCTTCGCCCGCAGCTCGAACAGGAAATCGAGTTGGTTCTGGCTGGCGAGCTGGAAGCCCGGGAGCAGCACCTGGCTGACGCGATCCTCGGCCTTTCCCGGGAATAGCCATTCCTTCAGGCGCGACAGCACCTTCAGCTTGGGCTCGAGGGGAATTTCGCCGACCGTGCGCTGGTTGAGGTCGACGAAGACGCGCGAATTGCCGGGATCGACCCAGCTGTCGTCGGCACGACGGATGTGCAGGTACATCTTGCCGCCCGACAGGGCGCCGAAGAACAGGTCGGGCGCCGTGCGGAACGACACCTTGGGCGTATCGAGGAGCCGGCGGCCGTTGATGGTGCCGCCGTCGGCCAGTTCGCCGAGGCGCACCGGCCGGTCGCTTGGAATCCACTTCGGCGCATCGTAGGGGCGCCGCGGCTCCGGTAGCGGCTCGCTGGCGGCCGACCAGCCGCCGCTCAAGCGCGATGGGGAGGTCGCCAGCGTCCCCGCGGCCAACTGAAGCTGCTCGGCGTCGTCGCCGATGACCAGCAGGAGCTTGCTGTCGACCTGGGCAGGATTGGCGACCACCGCCACGCGCGGTCCTTCGCCCGGAATGGCCGCGACACCGGGCGGATAGTTGCCGCCCGCCACCAGGACGACGGCACTGCCGGCCGGCAGACCGGTATATTGCACGGGGAACGTGGCGCCCTTGTTGCCGGCGACCAGACCGAAGTAACCGGCCACCATGCCGGCCGCCTGCAGCACCCCGGGCTCGGGATCGGGCGGCAGCACGAAGGGCAGGTTGAGCGGCAGCGGATCCTTGGGATCGGCAAAGGGACGCGGCAGCGCTGCCAGGTCGTCGGCAATCGGCAGCCGCGTCGTGCTGAGATAGATGAAGGTCGCCGGCTCGATGTTCACCCAGACCGCCCTGTCGCGATCGAGCGTGCAGGCCTTGGCCCCCTGCCCTTTGAGGGTGAATCGGAAATGCAGGCGGTTGTCGGTCGACAGCAAAGCCGGCGTGAAGGTGAACTCGGCGCGTGCCTTCGGTCCGCTCGCCTTGCCCAGCGTGACCGAGCCGATCGGCTCGTTGTTGAGGAACACCTGGAGCACGCCGTCGTCGCGGGCGACGGCGTTGGAATAGCTGAAGACGAGGCTGATGCGCGCCGCGATGAAAGCATCGTCCTGGCGGGTCGTGAAGACGATGCCGGTCTCGGCCGCGGCGCCCTCGAGATGCAGGGCCTTGCTCCGCAGGTCGCGCAGCCGGATCAGCTGGCTGCGACCCTCCGCAGTCCCGGTGAACATCGGATAGTTCGCCATCGGAAGCGGCGAAGGGGTCGGCAATATGTCGGGCCGGTTGGCACCGGGCGGGACAGGCGTCGCCGTCACGGTGGGAGCCACCGGCGGAAGGCTTGTCGGCGGCGTCGTCGACGGAACGGGCGCTAACGGCGCGGGGGGTGGCGCCGGCGCGACGGGTGGAAGCGCCTGGGGTGGCGACGGCCGCTGCGCCCCAGCCGGCACCGGGTTGCTGGACGGAGGGATGGTCGGCGGCACGATGGGGGTCGCCACGTTCGCCGGCGGCATCGGCGTGGTCGTCGGCAAGGGCGCCTGCAGCCGCGGGCTTTGCGACTCCGGGGGCGGAATGACGGCGACGCCCGACGGGATGGACGGCAGGCTGGACGGTAGTTCGAACTTCGGCGTGAGCTGCGTCGGCTGCGTGAGCTGGACCGCCGGGCTGTTGGCCTGCGGCGGGAAGAAGGTCATCGGCTGCGAGCCGGCCCCCGTCCGCGGGCCGGCATCCTGTTGCGCCGCGGCAGGAGCAATGATCGTGAGAGCCAGAACCATCGCGGCGCGACGGACCGCTGAAGACCTCACGTCGACCTCGGCGCCGCCGGTAGCGGTTGCTGCACGGGCTCCCGGGGCCGGCGGAGATTGCGGGCCGCCATGCCGGCCAGGCCACGGATGGCGCCGGAGAGATCGATCAGCGACTTGCCGACGGTGTCGGGCGGCCGGTCGTCCCAGTTGAGCCAGGCATCGGCGCGGCCGAATACGGCACTGACGATCGTGCGCTCTTCCTCGAGGTTCGTCGGCATGAACTCGAGTCGCACCTCGCGGCCGTTGACGGCAATGACCCGGGCCGGGACGGCGGAGATATCCTCGATCTGCTCGAAGTTGATGACGACTTCCTCGTTCACCGTCACGTCGGTCGCGAGGTCGTCCATCCGCAGCAGGCCGCCGCCGAGGGAGAGATCCTCGGTGCGCCCCATCAGCGAGCGCCTGCCGTCGAAGTAGAGCGCGATCGGTTGACGGCTGCGGACGCGCGGCTGGGCCCGCACCTGTCGCCGTTCGCGGCCGACCGCGAGGGCCGCGAACACGGTGAAGGCGCTGTAGAAGCACCAGAACAGGTTCATCCAGAGCACCGGCGCGTCGCCCGGGAACAGCTCGGTGAAGAGAAGCCGATAGAAGCCGACGCCGATCGCCGCCAGCAGCACCACGGCCAGGATCATCAGCGGCCGCATGATCGGCGTATCGTAGAGTTCCTTCTCCAGCACGCCGCCCTTGCTGGTGACGTTGAAGCTGCCGGCCTTGGGATTGATCAGCGCCAGCAGCGTCGGCCCCATGATGTGGAACAGCAGCACGTTGTCGTAGATCTCGCCCCAGAACGAATAGCGGTAACGCCCGTCGAGCCGCGACTGCGTCGCGAGCGTATGGAACAGGTGCGGCCCGGCATAGGCCATGACCATCAACGCGCTCGCCACGATGATGTTCTGGGATGTCACCAGATAGGCCACGGGCGCCGTCAGGAAGACGAAGCGCGGCACCGGGAACAGGAAGTACATCATCGCATTCAGGTAGCAGATGCGCTGCCCGAAGCTCAGGCCCCGCCCGAGCAGCGGATTGTCGGTGCGGAAGATCTGGATCATGCCGCGCGCCCAGCGCATGCGCTGGCCGATATGGATCGAGAGGCGCTCGGTCGCTAGGCCGGCGGCCAGCGGCCAGCGGAGATAGGCCGTGTTCCAGCCCTTGCGGTGCATGCGCAGCGACGTGTGGGCGTCCTCGGTCACCGTCTCGACGGCAATGCCACCCACCTCGTCGAGCGCCTCGCGCCTCAGCACCGCACACGAGCCACAGAAGAAGGTCGCGTTCCAGAAGTCGTTGCCGGGCTGGATCAGGCCGTAGAAGAGCTGGCCTTCGTTGGGCACCCGGCCGAAGGTGCCGAGATTGCGCTCGAACGGATCGGGCGAATAGAAATGATGCGGCGTCTGCAGCATGCTGAGCTTGCGGTCGCGCAGGAACCAGCCGACGGTCATCTGCAGGAACGCCCGCGTCGGGATGTGATCGCAGTCGAAGATGGCGATCAGCTTGCCCTTGGTGATCGTCAGTGCATGGTTAATGTTGCCGGCCTTGGCGTGCTCGTTGCTCGGCCGGATCAGGTAGCCGCAGCCCGCCTCCTCGGCGAAGCGCTTGAACTCCGGCCGGCGTCCGTCGTCGAGGATGTACACTTTGAACTTGTCGGCGGGGTAATCCATGACCATCGCCGCCAGCACGGTCGGCTTAACGACGTCGAGGCTTTCGTTGTAGGTCGGGATATAGACGTCGACCGTCGGCCATTCCTGCGTGTCGGCGGGCAATGGCGCGGGCTGGCGCTCGAGCGGCCACAGGACCTGGAAGTAGCCGATCATCAACACGATCCAGGCATAGACCTCGGCCGCGTAAAGGCCGTAGCCGAACATCATGTCGAACGGGTCGACGAAGCCCAGCGTCTCGGTCGTTCGCCACCACAGGTACCGGGTCGACACGAGGGCCGACAGCACGACGATGATCAGGGTCGCCATGCGGCTCTTGAAGCGGTTCACGAGCAGAAAGATGAAGGCCGTGAACACCGCGAAGATGGCCTGGGTCTGCAGATCGAAGGGCGTGATGATGACGAAGGCCGCCGGCCCCAGGGCGACGATCGCGACGAACAGATAGAAAAGCCTCGTGGCGAGCGGGACGCGCCGGTTCGGGGTTGGCTCGACAGTGCTGAGGGAGGTCATCGCTGCCCGGGGTCCATGCCGTCGAGAAGCAGTCCCTGAACCGAAGCGGCGAGGCCCCGCACATCGGCCGCGGCCTTGCTCGTCGGCGCGCGATCGATCACGAGCTGCTGGTGCGCCACGGCTTCGCCGAAGCTGTCGTCATAGTTCACGATGCCGATCATCGCCTGCGCCAGCCTGCGCCGCAGCAGGGCGATGACGTCGCGCGTCAGCTTGCGGCGCATGTCGACGAGGTTGAAGACATAGCGCACCTGACGGCGGGATCCTTCCGGCACACGTCCCAGGAAATTCTGCGATTCGACCGTCGACAGCAGCGATACGGAGGTGGCATCGGCCTGCAGGACGACGATGTCGAGCGTCGAGATCGACCGGGTCTGGTCGAGGAAGACCGAGGGGCCCGGCGGGGTGTCGATCACCACGACGAAGCCGCGTTCGACAAACGGCGTGAGCGTGTTCGCCAGCCAGTTCTCGTTGCGCGCCAGATGGTCCGTCACGGCGTGAAGCTGCGCCCCGTTGACCTGGCCGAACGGCAGGACCAGCAGATTGGCGCCGCCCGGCAGGACACCCTCGCGAACGGAACGCCCGTAGACCAGGCAGTGGGCCCAGCCACGATCGTCGGCCAGCTGGATGCCGGCATGCAGGCGCATCGAGTTCTGCACGTCGAGATCGACCACGAGCACCCGCAGGCCGGAGCGGGCCAGCACGCCTGCGACGTTGATGCTGAGAGAGGTCTTGCCCACACCGCCCTTGGGTGAACAAAAGCAGACGACCGACATTAACGTGCCAGTCGGTCGAAGAGTCCGTTCAGGCCGCCGGTCGAGGGTGGCTGCACCGCCGGGCCGACTGGCTGGCTGATGATGCGACGAATGTCGGCCAGTGTCCGGTGAGGTCCGCGCGCCGCCGCCGCAGGGGACGGCCCCACGCTTGCGGCATGCTGGAACGCCTCATTCCGCCATGCCCCGCGGTCGGCGGGCCGTGCCTCGCCGATGCCCGGCGAACGGTCGAAGACGTCGGCCAACAAATCGTTTCCCGATGTCGCCCCGACCGCGAGCGGCATTTCCTGCCGCTCGGACGGCGGCGGGTCCTTGCCGAAGATGGCATCTATCAAGGGTGCCGACATCTGATCCGTCGTGCTGTCGAACTCGCGATAGGGCGTGCCGGTACGGCCTGTTGCGCTCAGGAGATGGGCGACATCGTCGTTGTTCTTGATGGCCATGTCCGTACTCCACCCGCTCAGACTGATACACTATCGGTCGCGGCCCGTCATCTCTACACGCACAATATAAGCTTTCAACTGTCGGAGTTGGCGCTCGCACTTCATCCGCCATCTTCGGTACCGGAGCGCAACGGCCTGGATCGTCCGGACGAGCGTCGGACAGGTGACATTCGGGCGCGAGTGGCCGCCATTCTCCAAGGTGAGAAGGTGATTCCAACCTGAGTGATACGTCTGGCCCGGCGCCGGACACAGACCAGCCGGGCCAGGCGACTGTCAAATGTGCATCTCGTATATTTGTTAGGCAGGGTCTTTGCTAGAGATGCAGCAGTTGGCCCTTCCGGAGTCTCGATGCGCCTCACCTTCCATACGGACTATGCGCTACGTATGCTGCTCTATCTCGGCACGCGCCCCGACCAGACCGTGACCATCAGCGAGATCGCCGACGCCTACGGCGTATCCAAGAACCATCTCATGAAAGTCGCCACCCATCTGGTCGGTGGCGGCTACATTGCCGCCACACGCGGCAATGGCGGCGGGTTACGACTCGCGCAAAAGCCAGAAAACATTGTAGTCGGTGAAGTCGTGCGGCACACGGAGAACGATTTCGACCTGGTCGGTTGCTTCGAGGCGGGCGGCCCTGGCTGTCGCATCGAGACCGCCTGCCTGTTGCGCACCTCGTTGCGCAAGGCGCTCGACGCATTCTTTCGCGTGCTCGACGATTACACCCTGGCCGACCTGCTCGTGACGCGGCCGCTGATGGCCGAACTGTTCCAACTCACCGAACCGGCGTCTGGCGCAACCGTTTCGCCCCTGGGATCTCGCCGGGCCTGGTGATTTCAAAGTGGCATAATTGATGCATCTATGAATTCGGCGGCCTTGAAGCCGCTGGATGCATGGAGTGCGTCAATGTCAGCCATCGCCAGACACCCCGCCGGGGCTCTCCAGCCGCTCGGCCGCTCCCCGAACAATCGCTGGCTGGCCAGCCCAGGCCTGGTCGACATGTCGGCCGAGGGGCCTCCTCCCCGCCGGCTGACGATCGCGACCGAGCCACAGGCGGTGACGGTCGACCTCAACCGCACGGCGCTCGTCGTCATCGACATGCAGAACGACTTCTGCGCCAAGGGCGGCTGGGTCGACCATCTCGGCCTCGACTACACGCCCGACCGCAAGCCGATCGCGCCCTTGCAGAAGCTCCTGCCAGCCGTGCGCGCCGCTTGCATGCCCGTGGTCTGGGTGAACTGGGGCAACCGGCCGGACCTCGCCAACATGCCGCCCAACCAGATCCACCTCTACAAGCCGACGGGCACCGGCATCGGGCTCGGCGAGCCGCTGCCGGGCTCCGGCGCGAAGGTGCTGGAGAAGGATTCCTGGGCCGCAGCCGTGGTCGACGAACTCGAGCAGAAGCCCGAGGACATCAAGGTCGACAAGTATCGCATCAGCGGATTCTGGGACACACCGCTCGACAGCATCCTGAAGAACCTCGGCATGCGCACCCTGATGTTCGCCGGCGTGAACACCGACCAGTGCGTGGCGTGCACGCTGACCGACGCCAACTTCCTGGGCTACGGCTGCATCCTGGTCGAGGATTGCTGCGCGACGACCTCGCCCGACTTCTGCACCGAGGCGACGGTGTGGAACGTCAAGAAGTGCTACGGCTTCGTCTGCGACTCCACCGCCATTGCCGGCGCGCTCGCCGCGCAGCCGCAATGAAGGGGAGCACCGCCATGACCCAGCCGCATCCCGATGTCGCCGCCGTCCTCGACGGACTCGACGCCTCCGACGGGCCCGTGGAAAGCGCCCGCGTGCTGCCGCCCGAAGCCTACATGTCGCCGGCCTTCCACGAATTCGAGATGGACGCGGTCTACATGCGCTCGTGGCTGTGCGTCGGCCGTGCCCAGCAGATCCCCGCGCCCGGCGACTACATGGCGATGACGCTCGCCAACGAGCCGATCCTGATCGTGCGAGGGACCGACGGCGAGATCCGCGCCATGTCGGCACTGTGCCGCCATCGCGGCCATGCGCTGAAGGAAGAGTGCATGGGCAACACCCGCACCTTCACCTGTCCCTATCATCGCTGGACGTACGGGCTTGCCGGCGAGTTCGTCGGTGCGCCGCATATGGGCAAGACCGCGAGCCTCGCCGAGTTGAAGCGCGACGAGGCGCTGCCGCAGCTCAAGGTCGAGCTCTGGTACGGCTTCATCTTCGTGAACTTCGATCCGGCGGCCAAGCCATTGGCGCCGACCATGACCAAGCTCGAGCCCTACATGGCGGGCTACGACCTCGACAACATGGTGACGGTGGAGCCCGAAGTGACCTCCAAGCCGGTGCCGTGGAACTGGAAGATGCTGCTCGAGAACTACATCGAGCCCTACCACACGCAGTTCGTCCATCCCGTCATCCACGACTTCGCGCCCAATACCGGCACCGAGTTCGATCCGTGGCGCGGCCCCGACGACAACGTCATCGTGCGCTACGTGCCGTTCCTGGAGCGCGATGGCAGCCTGACCGAGAAGGGCTGGGCCGCGCCCGCCGCCTTCCCGATCATCGAGAGCCTGAGCGAGAAGCAGCGGAACAGGGTCGGCTTCGGGATGGTGCCGCCCAACATGAACATCATCTTCATGCCGGACATGCTGTGCTACGGGCTGGTCTTTCCGCAGGGCCCGACCAGCCTGAAGGTTGGCGGCGGGCTGTTCACCGCTGGCGGCTGGTGCATGCCCAAGAGCACCGTCGCACTGCCGGATTTCCGCGAGCGCGCCGCCCGCATGATGGAGGGCTCGCGCCAGCTAGGCGAACAGGACACGGCCATCAATCTTTCGATGCAGCGCACCAAGTACTCGCGCTTCGCGCCGCGCGGCCGCTTCAGTTACCTCGAGGAGACGCTGAGCCAGTTCAACCGCTGGCTCGCCGTGCGCTACCGGGCGGAGGCACGACGGCGCAACTATCCGATGCGCGGTGCGGCCCAGGCCGCCGAATGAGCACCGCCGACTTCGCCGACACCGCGGGCGCCTTCTGCCCGCATGGGCGCTTCGCATTGTCCGGTGCGGCGACGGGGCCGCTCGCCGGCCGCACCTTCGCGGTCAAGGACTTCATCGACATCGCGGGCCACGTCACGGGCGCCGGCAATCCGCGATGGCTCGAGACACATGCGCCGGCCACTGCGACGGCGCCCTGCGTCACGGCACTGCTCTCTGCCGGGGCCACGATGATCGGCAAGACGATCAGCGATGAGCTGGCCTACAGCCTGAACGGCGACAACTTCCATTACGGCACACCGCTCAATGCCGCCGCGCCCGATCGCGTGCCCGGGGGTTCGTCGAGCGGCTCCGCCTCGGCGGTCGCCGCCGGACTGTGCGACTTCGCCCTAGGCACCGATTCGGGCGGTTCGGTGCGCATTCCCGCGAGCTATTGCGGCGTCTACGGCATCCGCACCACGCACGGTATCCTGCCGCTGCAAGGCATCGTGCCCTTCATGCCGAGCCTCGACACGATCGGCTGGCTTGCGCGGAACGCCACCCTCTTCGCGGAGGTCGGCCAGGTGCTGCTGCCTTCACCCCCGGTCGGACAGCCGAGACTGACGCGATTGCTGCGCGCCCTCGATGCCGAGGGGGAAACAGACCCGGCCACCCTGGCAGCCCTCGCGCCGGCATTCGAGGCGGTGACCGACCATTTCGGTGCGGGCAACACGGTGCGCATCGCTGCCGATGGATTGGAAGCCTGGCGGACGCAGTTCCGTCTGCTCTCGGCAGCCGAGACCTGGTCGGTGCACGGCGCCTGGATCGAGAAGGAAAAGCCGGTCTTCGGGCCGGCGATTGCCGAGCGATTCGCCTTCGCACGCGATACCTCCGGCCAGGACATGGCGGGCATCCATGCCGCGCGCCACGAAATTGGCCGGCACCTGCGAGAGCTTGTGGGGGACGACGGCGTGATCGTGCTGCCAACCGCGCCCGGCCCGGCGCCCTTCAAGAACGCAACCGGTGAAGCTGTCGAAACTTTCCGCCAGAGCGCGCAGCGCCTCACCTGCATCGCGGGCCTGAGCGGCCTGCCGCAGATCACCATTCCGGCATCGACCGTCGAAGGTGCCCCCATTGGCCTCTCCCTGATCGCACCCCCCGGTCGTGACCTCGCCCTGCTGGCGCTCGCCGTCACGCTCGAACCGGCGATCCGCCGCCCCCCTTCAACACCCAGGTCCATCGCAAGGTCAGTCCCAGCCAACCCATGACGGAGACAACATCATGATCCAAACGCGCAGAACACTTCTCGCCGGCATCGCCCTTGGCGCCCTGCTCGTCTCGGCGGCCCCGGCCGGCGCGCAGGATGTCAAGGTCGGCATCCTTGTGCCGGGTTCGCAGACCGACAAGGGCTTCATGCAGTCGGCCTATGGCGGCGCCAAGAAGGTCGAACAGACCTACGGCACCAAGGGCAAGGTCCAGCTCATCGAGAACATCAACTACGCCGACATGGAACAGGCCCTGACGCAGCTCGCAACGAACAACAAGTTCGTGGTGGCCGTCAGCGGCGCCTCGCAGGCGGCAATGACGAAGGTCTCCAAGCGGTTCCCCGACGTGAAGTTCAACCTCGTCGGCGGCGCGAAGATTACCGAAGCGACCAACATGGCGCAGTACGACATGCGGCAGGCCGAGATCAACTTCGTGTCGGGCGCCGTGGCCGCGATGTCGAGCAAGACGGGTACGGTGAGCTTCGTCGCCGGTCTCGAGATTCCCGGTGTCGTGAACGCCAGCAAGGAATTCGAGAAGGGCGCCAAGTATGCCCGTCCCGATATCAAGACGATCGTGGTCTTCACGGGCAGCTTCGACGATGTGGCGAAGGCCAAGGAGGCGACGCTCGCCACCATCGCCCAGGGCGCCGACGTACATGTCCATGTCATGAACAAGGGGCTGCCCGGCATCGAGCAGGCGGCCCGCGAGAAAGGCACCCGGATGATCGGCGGACCGCTGCCCGGCAGCGATCCGCTCTACATCGCCTATTCGCGCACGGGCGTCGGTTATCTCGTCGAGTACGCCGTGAAGTCGTTCGTCGAGGGCACGTGGAAGCCCGGCCCGGCCTCTTTCGGCCTCAAGGCCGGTCCCGAAGCCAGCGACATGGTTCTGTGCGGCACTCCCGATCCGGCGATCAAGGCCAAGGTCGACGAAATCAAGAAGGCGATCATCGACGGCAAGATCGTCACCCTCGATGGCTGAAGCCGTCGCGTTGAGGGACGACGACGGCGAGCGGACGATGTCGAGGACGACGTCGCCCGCACCCTCGCCCGCCCTGAGCGTGGCGGGCGTCGGCAAGCGCTTCGGATCGCTCCAGGCGCTGGCCGACGTCGATCTCGCCCTTCAACCGGGCGAGATCCATTGCCTGCTCGGCGAGAATGGCGCGGGCAAGTCGACACTCTGCAATCTCATCTTCGGACTCCACCCGCCTGACAGCGGGAGTATTGCCCTGGGCGGCGATCCCTATCGGCCGCGCGGTCCGGCCGATGCCCTGGCTGCCGGCATCGCCATGGTGCACCAGCATTTCAGCCTCGTGCCGGAACTGACCGTGCTGGAAAATCTCTGCCTGGGTGCGGGCTGGCGCCGGTTCGACCGCGCGCGTGAGCGGGCCCGGCTCGCGGCTACCGCCGAGCGGTTCGGCATCGCCGTGCCCTTCGATGCGCCGGTCGCGACGCTGTCGGTCGGCCAGCGGCAAAAGGTCGAGATCCTGAAATGCCTTTCCCGCGAGCCGCGGATCGTGGTGCTCGACGAGCCCACCGCGGTGCTGCCGCCACGCGAGATCGATTCCCTGCTCGACCTGATCGAACGCATGGCCGCCAGCGGCAAGGCGATCCTGCTGGTGACCCACAAGCTTGCGGAGATTGCGCGGGTCGCCGACCGCATCACGGTGCTGCGCCGCGGTCGCGTGACGCTTCAGTCCGCTGGCCGCCAGGTGAGCCGCCAGGCACTCGCCACGGCGATCGTGGGCGAACAGGTCGCCGACCTGGATGTCGCCGGAACGCCCGGCGGCCGCCGCATCGTGCGCAGCCAGCAGGGCGTGCCTGTGCCGGCCGCGGCGCTGATGCTGGACGGCGTGGAGATCGTCGACGAGCTCGGCACGAGGATGGTCGAGGCGCTTACCCTGCTGGTCGCCGCCGGGGAAATCGTCGGCGTCGCGGGGGTCGAAGGCAACGGCCAGACCGAACTCGGCCTTGGCCTCGCCGGCCTGCTGCCCCTCGCCGCCGGCCGTTACTTCAGCGGTGACATCGAACTCACCGGAGCGTCCCCCGGCGCCGTCTCGGCGGCCGGCGTCGGCATCATTCCCGAGGACCGGCATGCGCTCGGCGGCATCCTCGGCATGGCGATCGACGACAACATCTTCCTGGGTGCGCTCGCCCCCTTCCGGCGGGGACCGTTCGTCGATCGCAGGGCGATGCGCCGCGCAACGCAGGCCCTGATCGAACGCTTCGACATTCGCTGCCAGGGGCCTGCCTCGCCTTTCGCGAGCCTGTCGGGCGGCAACCAGCAGAAGGTCGTGCTGGCGCGCGAGCTCACGTTGAACACGCGCCGCCTGCTGGTGGCGGCCCAACCGACACGTGGCCTGGACATCGGCGCCACGCGCGCCACCTACGGGCATATCCAGTCGGCCGCGCGCGGCGGCGCGGGCGTTCTGCTGATCTCGAGCGAACTCGACGATCTCCTGTCGATCTGCGACCGCATCGTGGTGATGTATCGCGGCCGCATCATCGGCGAGCAGGTGGCGGGCGCCTACGACCGGCAGGCGCTTGGCACCCTCATGTCGGGGCATGCATGAAGGCGGCGAGCGACATGCTGCACCGCTTCGCAGCCTCCTCGGCGGGTGCCGTCGTCCTCGCGATGGCGGCCGGCCTGCTGCTGATGTCCGCGCTCGCGCCGTCCCTCCCCGTCGCGCTCTCCGCCTTCGCACAGGGAGCAGTCGGAACACCCTATGCGATCGGCGCCTCCGTCAATCGGGCCGCCGTGCTGGCCTTGGTCGGGCTGGGCTTCATCCTGGCGTTCCGTGCCAACCTCACCAACATCGGCGGCGAGGGGCAAATGGCCATGGGCGGCCTCATCGCCACCGCCGTCGCGCTCAGGACCGACGCAGGCACGCTGCCGTTCGGCTTCGGCATCGTGTTCCCGGCACTGGCCGGCGCCCTGGCTGGCGGGCTGTGGGCGGCCCTCGCCGGATGGCTGAAGGTGAAGCGCGGCACCAACGAAGTGATCAGCACCCTGCTGTTGAGCTTCGTGGCGCTCTGGCTGGTCTATTGGTCGGTGCACAGCGACGCCTTGCTAAGGCAGCCGCGCACGAGCTCCACGTCCCTGCCCGAGTCCGAGGATATTCCCTCTGCCGCGATGATCGCCATGTTGTCCGCCCCTCTGCACCAGGGGGCACTGGTCGTACTGGCAGCCGCCGTCGTCGTCTATGTCGTGATGGCCCACACGGTCTGGGGCATCCGGCTGCAAGCGATCGGTCTCAATGCCGCCGCCGCGCGCCGTTCGGGCCTCTCGACAGGCGGGCTCACGATCGGCGTGATGCTGGCAAGCGGCGCGCTGGGCGGCCTTGCCGGCGCCTTCATGATCCAGGGCGAGCAATACAACCTCAAGGCCGGCTTCACCTCGGGTTATGGCTTCGACGGTCTCGTGGTCGGCCTGCTGGCGCGCGGCTCGGCGCCGGCGGTCCTTCTGTTTGCGCTTCTGTTCGGCTTCCTGCGATCCGGCGGTATCGGCATGGAGATCGGCGCGGGCGTTCCCTCCGCCGTCGTGCTCACCATGCAGGGGCTTGTGATTCTGGCCGTTGCCGGGGCGGAGTTCCTGCGCCTGCGACAGGAAAGGCGGCCGGCATGAACGAAGCGCTCCTGGTCGTGCTGGCGGCGTCGGCGATCCGCCTTGCCGTGCCGCTGATGATGGCTGCGCTCGGCGAACTCGTCAGCGAGAAGGCCGGGCTGCTCAACCTCAGCCTCGAAGGCATGATGCTGGCCGGTGCCTTTGGCGGCGCCCTGGGCTGCTATCTCACCGGATCGCCGGTCCTTGGGCTCGTGACGGCAATTCTGTTCTCGGTCGCGGTCGCGGCTCTCCAGGGCGTGTTCAGCATCGTGCTACGCGCCAACCAGATCGTCTCGGGCATCGGTCTCAACATTGCGGTCCTTGGCCTTACCACGATCGCCGCGCGCACGATCTTCGGCCGCGATGCAGGTTTCACGATTACGGGCTTCGGCAAGGTCGTCGTGCCAGGCCTTGCCGACCTGCCGGTCATCGGGCCCGCGCTCTTTACCCAATCCGGGTTCGTCTATGCCGCCCCCCTGGTCGCGCTGCTGATCGCCGCCCTTCTCTACCGCACCACCGCGGGCTTGGCGTTGCGCGCAGCGGGCAACGAGCCGCGCGCCGTCGACAAGAGCGGCGCCTCGGTGGTGGGCGTGCGCTGGCTTGCAGTGCTGGTCACCGGCCTGGCGGCGGGCCTGGGCGGCGCCGTCTATTCTCTGGCGGACATCCACACCTTCACCGAGAACATGACTTCCGGCGCCGGCTATCTCGCGCTGGCGGCCGTGATCTTCGGGCGCTGGCGGGTGGGCGGCACGGTCGTGGCCTGCCTGGTCTTCGGTCTCGCCTCTTCGCTGCAGTTCCAGCTGCCGGCGCTCGGCATCGACTTCCTGCCGGCGGCGCTGCTGATCATGTTACCTTATGTGCTGGCCCTGCTCGCGGTGTCGGGCCTGGTCGGGCGTCAGTCACCGCCACGATCCCTGACCGTGCCCTTCGACAGGTAGCCGGCGACCAGGGCGGCCGCCGGCTTCTTTCGGGAACGGTTAACGCCGAAGTTCTAAGCGACGGCCTTGATGGTCTTGGCGGTGATCTCGACGATCTCGTCGATCTGCGCCTTCTCGATGACCAGCGGCGGCGACATCGCGATGGCGTCCCCGGACTGGCGCACCATCAGGCCGAGTTCGAACGCCTTGGCGAAGGCCTTGTAGCCGCGCGTGCCGACGGGGCCTTCCGGCGCCAGGTCGATACCGCAGGCCATGCCGAGATTGCGGATGTCGGTGACGTTGGGCAGGCCCTTCAGCGAGTGGATGCCTTCTTCCCAATAGGGCGCAAGGTCGGCGGCGCGCGCGAACAGCTCCTCGTCGCGATAGATGTCGAGCACCGCCGACGCCGCCGCGCAGGCCAGCGGATGCGCCGAGTAGGTGTAGCCGTGGAACAGGTCGATCGCGCTCTCCGGCCCGTTCATCAGGCCGTCGAAGACGTGCTTGCGCACGAACACGCCGCCCATCGGCACCGTGGCGTTGGAGATGCCCTTGGCCACCGTCATCAGGTCCGGGATCACGCCGAACTTCTCGGCGGCGAAGCTGCTGCCGAGGCGGCCGAAGCCGGTGATGACCTCGTCGAAGATCAGCAGGATGCCGTGCTTGTCGCAGATCTCGCGCAGGCGCTTCAGGTAGCCCTTCGGCGGCGGCAGGAAGCCCGTGGAACCGGCGCACGGCTCGACGATGACGGCGGCGATGTTGGACGCGTCGTGCAGGCCCACGATGCCCTCGAGCGCATCGGCCAGATGCGCGCCGTTCTCCGGCTCGCCCTTCGAGAAGGCGTTCTCCGGCAGGTGCGTGTGCGGCAGGTGATCGACGCCCGGCAGCATCGCACCGAACCACTTGCGATTGTTCACCATGCCACCGACCGAGATGCCGCCGAAACCGACGCCGTGATAGCCGCGCTCGCGACCGACGAAGCGGGTGCGCGTGCCCTGGCCGTTGGCGCGGTGGTAGGCCAGCGCGATCTTGAGCGCGCTGTCGACCGCCTCGGAGCCGGAGTTGCAGTAGAAGGCATGGTTCAGGTCGCCAGGCAGCATGGCGGCGTGCCGCGCCGCCAGCTCGAACGCCTTGGGATGGCCCATCTGGAATGACGGCGCGTAGTCCATCTCGTCGAGCTGCTTGGCGATCGCCGTCTTGATCTCCTCGCGGCCATGGCCGGCATTGACGCACCACAGGCCCGCCGTGCCGTCGATGATCTGGCGGCCCTCCGGCGTCCAGTAGTGCACGCCCTTGGCCCGGGCCAGCATGCGCGGGTTCTTCTTGAACTGCCGGTTCGCGGTGAACGGCATGAAGAAAGCTTCAAGATTGTTCGCGGCAGGCGCGCTGTTCGACGACATCCCCATACTCCTCTGAAATCTGGTCCCCTATACTGAACCGCTTTCTATCCAGAACAAGATGATATCTGCCGACAGCCGAATTTGCGGTAATCTGCGCACAAACCGCTCGATCCGCTCACTATACTGAACACAGTAAACATCATGGACATCACCACCGGCGAGAGACTGAAGATCGCACGCCAGCGGGCCGGCCTCTCCCAGCGCGCGCTGGCCAAGAAAGCCGGTGTCGGCAACGCCACCGTGTCCCTGATCGAAAGCGACCGGATCAACCCGTCGGTCAGCGCGCTCAAGCGGATCCTCGATGCGATCGCCATGCCGCTGTCCGACTTCTTCGCGATCGACGAGAAGGTGAGCGAGGAGAAGGTCTTCAAGGCGAACACCCTCACGGAAATCGGCCGCGGCGGCATTTCGTTCCGGCAGATCGGCAAGGACCTGTCCGGTCGCGCCCTGCAGCTTCTGTACGAGACCTACCAGCCGGGCGCCGACACGGGGAAGATCATGCTGCGCCACGAGGGGGAGGAAGCGGGCTTCGTGATCTCGGGCCGCATCGAGCTCACGATCGGCTCGACGCTGCACATCCTCAACGCGGGCGACGCCTACTACTTCAAGAGCATCGAGCCCCATCGCTTCCGGAATGCGACGACGAAGCCGGCGGTGATCGTGAGCGCCTGCACCCCGCCGACTTTCTAGCAAGAAGAAAAATCTCGCGGGCCGGGCGCCACTCCGGCTGACCATGTTTGCTACCTACGCACCGTGAGGTCATGGTCGCTGCTATCGGATATCCGCTTTGGGCGTGCCCCCGCTCAAGGTGGGCCCTCCCCGGCTCCCGTGCGTCGAGCTGCGTGTCTGCATTCCACGCCGCCGCGAGTGTCATCGGGATTACACTTCATCGGCTGCACTCGCCAGACGCGTTATCAACAGACGCCTATCCTGGCGAAACGGACGACAGGAGCGCCACCGAGCACTCGCTCCAGAGACGGTCGAGACCGGGTTCTGACGGCAGCTGTATGCTGCGACCGCGAAGAACATCGTGCACTGGTTTCGCGAGGTCGCCTTCGAGCCTGAGCGACGTGCCCGACCACGCATCCGGACGCAGGGCGAGACCGCCCGCCTCGGCAAGCGTCCGCGCGACAAGCCGCGGAACAGCCACCAGCATCCATGCGTCGCCGGCCTGTCGAACGAAGGCGACAACCGAATCGCGCAAGGGTCCCTCGACCTCGACCGGACGGTAGCTGCCCTCCGCAAACAGGTTTGGCGCACGCTTGCGCAGGCCAAGGGTTCTCCGGATCAGCGCCTGCTTGATGCGGCCGTCGCGCCAATGGGCGACCAGTTCGGACAGGGGAACGTCCTCCATGTTCGCGCGTGCCGCAAAATCGACCGGACGGCGATTGTCGGGATCGACGAGGCTGAAGTCCCAGAGGTCGGTTCCCTGGTAGATGTCCGGCACGCCGGGCACGGTGAGCTTGAGCAGGCATTGCGCCAGGCCGTTCACGGCGCCGGCGGGCGCAATGCGGCGCACGAAGGCCAGGAGATCGTCGAGGAAGTCTGGCATCGCGGCTTCCGCCACGAGCCGCAGGGTGAAGATCCGCGCGGCCTCCTCATAGGTCTCGTTGACCGCCGCCCAGTCGCTCTCCAGCTTGGCCTCACGCAGCGCCTTCTGCTGCCAGCCACAAAGACGCTCCGCGAACGCCTTACGCCCCGCCTCGTCGCCCCGGTCGAGATCGAGGGGCCAGGCGCCGACGACCATCTGCAGCAGCATTGCCTGGTCGCCGGGGGTCACCTGCGACGAGGTCGGATCGATCCAGCGCGACAGGATACCGGTCCAGTCAGCGGAAAGTTCGCTTACCACCGCCAGCCGAGCCCGGAGGTCCTCCCCGCGCTTGTGATCGTGCGTGGCCGTCGCCAGCATCGTATGCGGATAGTCGGCGCGCCGCCGCCGCATGCGCGCGTGAAAGGCGTCGACGTCGAGCGAAAAGGTCTCGATGTCGAAGCCGACATCGTTGCGCGACAGAAGCCGGCCATAGCGATAGAAGCCGGTATCCTCGACCGACTTGGCGGCGACCGGAGCGCTCAGCTGCTGGAAACGCGCCATGGCGCGCGGCCACGAGCCTCGCGTCGATTGCGGCGTCAGCATCGCCGCGAGCAGCGGCTCGACCGCCCACCGGTCGGTGGCGAGGCAGCTCTTGGCGGCCTTCCGGGCCACCTCGCGCAAGATCGCCGAGTCGTGGTCGGAGAGTAGCTGGCCCGCCCCGTAGGTACGATAGACCGGTACGTGGGCGATGAACTCGGCCAGCAGCCGTCGCAGGGTCGGCCGCGGGACGAGGTCTCCCACGATGCCCTGCCAGGCGGCAGCGCAGGCTTCGAGCTGGGCCGAGAAGCTCCGCGCCACGATCTCACGCCGTGCCATGAGCTCTTCGTCCGCAAAGGTCGCAGGCCGGCCGCTGAGGTGGGTCCAGGACTCCGCGAGAATCGCCTCACCGGCCGGATCGTGCTGGAGCGCGTTCACCTCATCCATGAAGTCGTAGCCCGTCGTGCCATCGCAGCCCCAGTCCTGCGGCAGCGTCTCACCCTTCAGCAGGATCTTCTCGACGACCAGCCAGGCGCGGGGCCGCCCGTGCTCCTGGGACAGCGCGTCGAGCCGCTCGCGCAACTGGCGGCAATAGGCGGCTGGATCCGTAAGGCCGTCGACATGATCGATGCGGAGGCCGTCGATCACACCCTCGGCATAGAGCCGCAGGGGCAGGGCGTGGACGGCCTCGAACGCGTCCGGCCGTTCCATGCGCAGGCAGACCAGCTCGTTGATGTCGAAGAAGCGGCGCCAGTTGATGCGGTCGCCTGCCACCTGCCACGACGCCAGCCGGTAATGCTGCCGGGCGAGCAGGTTGACGAGACTGCCCCGACCCTCGGCGCTGCCGGCGCAAAGCGGGAAGACGTTCTCGAAGTAGCGCAGCTCCGGCCGGCCTTCGTCGTCGGACGCGACCGACAGCTCGCCGGCGTCGATGATCTCGTCGAGGGGGCGGCCGAGGACCGGCAGCAGGATTTTCGCCGGGCCATCCTCAGTCGATTCCCAATCGATATCGAACCACGCGGCATGAGGGCTTGCCCGCCCTTCGCGCAGCACGTCGCGCCACCACGTGTTGCGGGTATCGGCCGCCATGTGGTTGGGCACGATGTCGAGGAGCAGGCCGACGCCGGCGTCGCGCAGGGTCCTGGCGAGAAAAAGCAGTCCCTCCTCACCGCCCAGCTCGGGATTGACCGCCGTCGGATCGATCACGTCGTAGCCATGCATCGACCCCGGCCGGGCGAGGGCGATCGGAGAGGCGTAGACATGGCTGACCCCCAACCGGGCGAACCAATCGGCGTGAGCGGCTGCGTCGGCAAAGGTGAAGCCGCGGTGGAACTGCAGGCGCAGCGTGGCGCGCGGGATCATGGGCGGCGCGCCACGATGGTTGCCGCGCGACGGGCGACCACGGGATCGTCGAAGAGCTTCGCGGCCGGCGGCTCAAGACGACGCCGCCAGTTGGGGTGCTGATCGATGGTACCGGGGAGATTCGGCTGGTCGGCGAGCCCCAGGAGATCCTCCAACGGCGCGAGCATGAGGGGGGCCGGCGAGCTGGCAACGAAACCCAGGGCCGCGTCGACGGCAGGCGCCGGATCGTCCGGCGTGGGCGCCGGTCCTTCGGCCATTCCGGCCGCCACAAAGGCCTGCCACAGGCGACGACGGTCGCTCGGCCGCTGCTCGGCCTCGCCCGCAGCCGAAAGCCCGAGCGCACTCCTGACGTCGATGTCGCTGCCGCGCCACCAGCCGGCCACGGTCGGAAGGTCATGGGTGGTCGTCATTGACACCGCATCGCGCCGCCAGCGCGCCGGCGTCCGGAAACTTCCGCGGTTCCGCTCGAACCACATCACATCCATGCCGGCGATGCCCGCCTGGGTGAGACGGCGTCGGAACCCCCGGGGCACGGTGCCGAGGTCTTCGCCGATCACCACCGCGCCGTGCCGGTGCGATTCGAGGGCGAGCAGACGCAGGAGATCGTCCAATGGATACTCGAGATACGCGCCGTCCGCTGACGACGCCCCTTCCGGCACCAGCCACAGGCGCTGCAGTCCCATGATGTGGTCGATGCGGACGCCGCCCGCATGGCGCATGGCGGCCCGCACCGTCGAAAGGAACGGGTCGAAGCCGGTGGCAACCAGCGCCTGCGGCGAGAAGCCCGACAGGCCCCAGTCCTGTCCGGCGCGATTGAACTCGTCGGGCGGCGCGCCGATGTTCAGACCCAGCAGCAGATCGCTCTGCCGGGACCAGGCGTGACTGCCCGCCCGGTCCATGCCGATGGCGAGGTCGCTGATCAGGCCGATCTTCATTCCCGCGCCCACCGCCGCCTTCTGGGCCGCCTCGAATGACCGCGCTGCCAGCCATTGCAGGAACTGGTGGAAGCGGACCGTCCTGCCCTCCGCCTCCAGGAAGGCGGCCATCTCCGGATCGTCGGGTCGCGCTAGGCCCTGCCGGAACGCAGGCGGCCAATCCCGCCAGAATCCCAGCGCGGGCTGACTGCCCAGCCACTTGCCGTGCAGCGCTTCGAAGAGCGCGTGACCCTGCAGCAGGTCGCCGCTGTCATGTACGAACCCCTCGAACGCCTTCGCGAGTTCGCTCCCGCCGGCGACGTCGCGTGCCTCGAAGTCATCGAAGAGGCGGCGCAGCAGCGCAAGCTTCGCCTCGGCGGCCGGCCGCCAGTCGACCAGAGGTGCCTGCTCCCATGCCTGGCCGTCGCGTCGATGCTGAGCCACCCGCTCGGGCCCGAAGACGATCTCCGGGTCGGCGAACAGCGGATTGAAGAACAGACGGCTCGACGGCGAATAGGGTCCGTACCGGCCGGGATCGGCGGCGAACAGGCTGTGCACGGGGCTGAGCGCGATGGCATCCGCGCCATGCCGCGCCGCCGCCTCGGCAAGGTGGCGCACCGCGGTCGCGTCGCCGATGCCCCCGTCGCCGGGCCGGCGCAGGCTGTAGATCTGGGCCGCAATGCCCCAGAGGTGCTTGCCCTGGGCCCGATCCTCGATCGTGAGGCAGCGTGGCGGAGCCACCGCAACTGTCACCTGCCGATCGCCGAACTCCAGCCGGTGATAGCCGATCCTGTCGAGCGCCGGCCCGACGAGCCTGTCGCCGCGCCTTGAGAATCTGAGCGTCGCGACGCTCCCGTCCTCGTAGGTGAACTGCCCGCGGGCGGCGCCCCCGGCCCGACCGGGAAGCGTGAGGCGGCTGCCGACCTTCATCGTGACAAGGGGCGGCAGGGTGTTGGGCGGGCCGAGTTTCTGCCGACTGGCTTCGATGTCCCCGGATGTCGCCGTGGGCAGGCCAAGCGCGTCGAGGATGCGGCGGAGGGAGTCGATCGAGACCTGCTGAGGGATGCCCAGCGCATCGGTCCAGGACTCGGCGAGGCCGGCGGCGCGGGCGAGTTCGCGGATATCGTCGTCGCTCACGGTGCCGGGACCATGAGCGCGACCGTGGTGGCACCGCCCATCCGGCCGGTGCGCGCCGCATCCGAGGCGCCGGGACGCGATTCGTACAGGAGGTCTCCTTCAACCCTCTCGATCTGCGCGGGTTCGCGCCCGAGATTGCAGGCAAGAACCAGCGTCGCGCCGTCACCCATCCGCCACCGCGCCACGACCGTCGCCGGCTCCACGAACGAAGCGCCCAGCGATCTGGCCCCTTCGAGCCTGGGGGTCAGCGACTCACGACGAATGCGGAGGAGCTCGCAGTACAGGCGGTGCCGCGCCGTCCCCTGTTCGGCATCCGGTTCAAGCCGGCTCCGCGCGAACGTCGCGGGTTCGTTGGGATCGGGGATGCTCGAAGTTCCCTCTCCCGGTGCAAATCCCTTGAACCCGGCAAACTCCCGGCGGCGTCCTTCGCGGACCGCTTCGGCCAGATCGCCCGCATGGTCGGTGAAGTACAGGAAGGGCGACCGGGTGGCGTCCTCCTCGCCCATGAAGATCATCGGGATGTGCGGGCAGAGGAGCTGCAGCGCGATCGCGGCCTCGAGCATGTCCGGCGCAACATGCTCGGTGAGCCGGTCGCCGAACGGGCGGTTGCCGATCTGGTCGTGGTTCTGAAGAAAGAGAACGAATGCCGTCGGAGGAAGATCGCTGCTCGGCGTTCCGCGCGTCTCGCCGCTGCGATAGGCGGAGGGATCGCCCTGGTAGACGAAACCCTCGGCGAGCACGCGGGCAAGGTGCCGGGCGGGTCGGTCCGCATAGTCGGCATAGTAGCCGTCGTTCTCGCCCGTCAGCAGCGCATGCAGGACATGGTGTGCATCGTCGTTCCACTGCGCATCGAAGTCGCGACGCAGGTGATCGGCCACGTTGCCGTCGTGCTCGAGCACGAGATGAACGTGGCGGCCGGGTTCGACCGAGCGGCGCACTTCGGCCGCCATCTCGTCCAGCCAGTCGGCCTCGGAGATGGCATGCACGGCATCGAAGCGCAGCCCGTCGAAACGGTATTCGTCCAGCCAGTAGAGGACGTTCTCGGTGAAGTAGCGCCGGACCTCGGGGCGGCGGAAGTCGATCGCGGCCCCCCAAGGTGTCGCGATATCGTCGCGGAAGAACTGCGGCGCGTAGGCGGAGAGGTAATTCCCGTCGGGCCCGAAATGATTGTACACCACGTCAAGAAACACCATCAGCCCGATGCCGTGCGCCGCATCGACCAACGCCTTCAGATCGTCCGGCGTGCCATAGCTGCGGTCGGGCGCGAACGGAAGAACGCCGTCGTAGCCCCAGTTGCGCGTGCCCGGAAAATCGTTGATCGGCATCAGCTCGACGGCCGTGACGCCGAGGTCGGCCAGGACCGGCAGGGCCGCCTGCACGCCGGCGAAGCCACCGAACGCACCGACGTGCAACTCGTACAGCACCGTCTCGTGCCAAGGCCGTCCGCGCCATCCCGCGTGCCGCCACACGTAGCCGTGCGGATCGATCACCAGGCTGGGCCCGTGCACATCGTCGGCCTGCGCGCGCGAGGCAGGATCCGGCACCGCCAGCCCGTTGGCGAGACGATAGAGATAGCGCGCGCCGGGCGCGCAGGAGAGCTCCGCCTCGAACCATCCGTCACCCAATGCCCGCATGGGCATCGGCGGCACGCCTTCGACTTCGACGCTTACATGGGTTTGCGCCGGCGCCCAGAAGCGGAAGCGCGTCGCACCCGACGGAAGGGGCGACGCGCCGAACGAGAGGTCACGCATGAACTGCTTACTCATCCCTTCGCCCTGATGGCCAAGGCCAGCACGACACTGCGAGGTCCGACCACGATTTCAATCCCTTCCACATCACGCTCCGGCGCATCGGGCGCGGCGCTATCCAGCACAATGCGCGTCGGCCAGCGCGGTTCCGGCAAAAGGAAATGGCAGTCCGCCGTTCCCGCATTGAAGAAGGCGGTCAACATCGTGACCGAGCCGTCGTCGTTGGGGCCCACCCGCCTCAGGGCGAGGCAGCGATCCTCGGCATTGTTCCAGGACTCGGCCGAGACGATCTCGCCCGAAGCATCGAACCAGGAGATGTCGGGGACGCCCTCGGCCGGGAACTTCGTGCCGTGCAGGAAGTATGGAGATCGAAGCACGGGATGGCGATGGCGCAAGGCCACGACGCGCGCAGTGAAGGCCGCGAGGCTCTTGCCTTCGGGCTTCTCTAGCAGACTCCTGTCGATCCACGAGGTCTCGTTGTCCTGACAGTAGGCGTTGTTGTTGCCATGCTGGGTGCGACCGAATTCGTCGCCGCCGAGCAGCATCGGTGTCCCCTGGGCGAGGAACAGTGTTGCGATCATGGCCCGCTGCAGTCGGTGCCGCGTGTCCAGGATCACCGGGTCCGTCGTCGGCCCCTCCTCGCCCCAGTTGGCGGAGTAGTTTTCGCCGTGCCCGTCGTTGTTGTCTTCGCCGTTCGCCTCGTTGTGGCGCTCGGCATAGCTCACCGTGTCCAGCAAGGTGAAACCGTCGTGCGAGGCGGCATAGTTGATCGAGGCCCAGGGCCGCCGATGCCGCCGGTCGAAAAGATCGCTCGATCCCGCGAGGCGCGCGGCGAAGTCGGCCCGCTGGCCCGGATCGCCGCGCCAGTAGCGCCTGACGCCGTCGCGGAACCGGTCGTTCCATTCGGAGAAGCCCGGCGGATGGTTGCCGACCTGGTAGCCGCCCGGCCCGATGTCCCAGGGTTCGGAGATCAGCTTGACCTTCTGCAGCACCGGATCCTGCCGGATCGCGTCAAAGAAGCCCGACCCCGGATCGAAGCCATGCGCCTCGCGGCCGAGGGTGACGCCGAGATCGAAACGGAAGCCGTCGACATGGAACGCCATCACCCAGTAGCGCAGCGAGTCCATGACCATCTGCAGCACGCGCGGTGTCGACAGGTTGAGCGTGTTGCCCGTGCCGGTGTCGTTGATACAGTGCCGCGGATTGTCAGGGACCAGCCGATAGTAGCTGGCATTGTCGAGGCCGCGAAACGAAAGGGTCGGCCCCAGTTCGCTGCCTTCGGCGGTATGGTTGTAGACCACGTCGAGGATCAGCTCGAGCCCCGCCGCATGCAGGCGCCGGACGGCGATGCGCAGCTCGTCGAGCGTGCCGTCCGAGAGGTATCGCGGCTCCGGCGCAAAGAAGCCGATGCTGTTGTAGCCCCAGTAATTGCGCAGGCCCCTTTCGATCAGGGCGCGGTCCTGAACGAAGGCGTGGATCGGCAGCAGTTCGACCGTCGTGACACCCAGGCGGCGCAGATGGTCGATGAACACGGGATCGGCCAATGCGGCGAATGTGCCGCGTTCGTTGGGCCGCAGATCCTGCCGCATCATGCTGAGGCCACGGACATGGGCCTCGTAGATCACCGTGTCGGACCAGGGAATGGCGGGCGGGCGGTCGTCGGCCCAGTTGAAGCTCTCGTCGGCCACCACCGCCTTCATGACCCCGGGGGCACTGTCCCGCCGGTCGAACGACAGGTCGGCGCGCGGAGAGTTGATGCGATAGCCGTAAAGCGCATCGGCGTTCCGGATCTCGCCGGTGAGGCGGCGCGCATAGGGATCGAGCAGCAGCTTGTGCGGATTGAACCGATGCCCCGCCTGCGGCTCGTACGGCCCGTAGGCGCGATAGCCGTAGACGAGGCCGGCCCGTGCGTTCGGCAGGTAGCCGTGCCAGACCTCGTCGGTGCATTCCGGCAGGTCGAAGCGCGCGATCTGGCGCCGGCCGGAAGGATCGAACAGGCACAGCTCGATACGGGTCGCATGTGCCGAGAAGACCGCGAAGTTCGTTCCCAGCCCGTCCCAGGTTGCGCCGAGCGGATAGGACGAGCCCGCCAGCAGCCGGTCGGGCCAGGAAGACGTCGCCATCCTAGTCCTCGCCGCGCAGGATCACCGTCGCAAGGGGCGGCAGGGTGAGCTGAACCGAGTGGGACAGCCCATGGGACGGGTGGTCGACGGCGTGAACGGCGCCGTCATTGCCGAGATCGCTGCCGCCGTAGAAGCGCGAATCCGTGTTGGCCACCTCGCGCCAGCGGCCGGGTTTTGAGACGCCAATGCGATAGCCGTGCCGCGGGACGGGAGTCATGTTGCAGACCACCAGCAGGGGCGCGCCCGACCGCGAGGTACGGAAGAAGGCAAAGACCGAGTTGGCGCGGTCGTCGCCCACGATCCAGGCAAAGCCCGACGGGTCGCAGTCGGATTCATGCAGCGAGGGTTCCGCCGCATAGAGATGATTGAGATCGCGCACGAGCCGCTGCATGCCGGCGTGGGCCCCGTCATCGAGCAAGTGCCAGTCGATCTCCCCGTCATGGTTCCACTCGCGCTCCTGCGCGATCTCGCAGCCCATGAACAGCAGCTTCTTGCCGGGATGCGTCCACATGAACCCGAAATAGGCGCGCAGGTTGGCGAAACGCTGCCAGCGGTCGCCGGGCATCTTTCCCAGCAGCGATCCCTTCCCATGCACGACTTCGTCGTGGGAGATCGGCAGCACGAAGCGCTCCGAGAACGCATACACCAGGCCGAACGTGAGCCGGTCGTGGTGATAGGCCCGATATATCGGCTCGTGCTCGACGTACTGCAGCGTGTCGTGCATCCAGCCCATGTTCCATTTGAACGAGAAGCCTAGACCGTTCGGCAGGGGCGCGCTGACGCCCGGCCAGGCGGTCGATTCCTCGGCCACCATGATCGCGCCGGGGCAACGCTCGGCGACCACGGCGTTGAGATGGCGCAGGAAGCCGATCGCTTCGAGATTCTCGCGGCCGCCATGGACGTTGGGAATCCACGCATCGGCCGGCCGGCTGTAGTCGCGGTAGAGCATGGAGGCCACGGCGTCGACCCGCAGACCGTCGACATGGAAGCGCTCCAGCCAGTGCAGGGCGCTGGCGATCAGGAAACCCTGAACCTCGCGCCGTCCGAAGTTGTAGATATAGGTGTTCCAGTCGTGATGGTAGCCCTCGCGCGGATCGAGATGCTCGTAGAGCGCGGTGCCGTCGAACCGCGCCAGCCCATGCGTGTCGGTCGGGAAATGCGCCGGCACCCAGTCGAGCAGCACGCCGATGCCGGCGCGATGAGCGGCATCCACGAAGCGGGCGAAGGACTCCGGCGGCCCAAACAACGCGGCGGGCGCGAACAGTCCCAGCGGCTGGTAGCCCCAGGAGCCGCCGAACGGATGCTCCGTCACCGGCAGCAGCTCGACATGGGTGAAGCCCATCTCCTTCACGTAGGGAATCAGGCGCTCCACCAGGAAGTCCCACAGCGGCCGCTCCGCTGCCCCTGCGCCGGTTTTCTGGCGCATCCAGGACCCGGCATGGACCTCGTAGATCGAGATGGCGGCTGTCGCCGACTGGCGCTCGGCGCGGCCGGCCATCCAGGCCGCATCGCTCCAGCGCAGGCCGGCGGCCGGCGCGGCAACGACCGAGCCGGTGGCGGGCGCCAGTTCCGCCTGCTGCGCGACGGGATCGGCCTTGTCGGGCAGGCGCACGCCCCCCGGCCCCACGATGTCGAACTTGTATCGGGTACCCGCACCGACGCGCGGGATGAAGATCTCCCACACGCCCGCCGAGGGCCGCAGGCGCATCGGATGACGGCGCCGATCCCAGGAGTTGAAATCGCCGATCACCGCGACGCGCTGGGCATTCGGCGCCCATACCGCGAAGCGCACGCCGTCCACGCCCTCCATCGAGGCGACATTGGCGCCCAGCGCCTCGGCCAATTCGAAGTGGCGGCCCTCGTTGAAGAGATGGAGGTCGAGATCGCCCAGGGCCGGGCCGAACGCGTAGGCGTCCTCCGTCTCCTGCACGGCGCCCGGCCATTGGATCCGCAAGGTGTAGGCACCGAATGGCTCGACGGGCCCCTCGAACAGCCCGGCGACCGCGCCGGGCTTCAGTTCGCCCCAGGACCGGCCATCGCTGCGACCGATCACCTCGACGGACAGGGCGCCCGGCAAGAATACACGGACGATCCGCCCCGTCTTGCCCTCGTGCGGACCCAGGACGGCGAACGCATCGAGCGGACGGCCTGCTTCAAGCGCTTCCGCCGTCTCGCGATCGAGCCTGTCCTCGCGGGTCACGGCGTTCATGCACTCTCCTCTGGCGGCGTCTCGCGCAGCAGGCGCGCGGCCAGGCGAGACAGGCCCGACAGCGGGATCGGGAGCCAGGACGGCCGGTTGGCCGACTCGTAACAGATCTCGTAGGCGGCCTTTTCGGCGAGGAAGAAATCGAGCAGCTCGCCGCGGTCCATGCCCGGCAAGCCGGCGGCGGCCTCGCGGTAGGCGGCGAGGAAAGCGCGCTGAGCGCCTCTCCGCAGCCGGGTGACGAGGGTCAGGCGCCGCGCCGGGGGAATGCGGTACGCGATCAGGTTCTTCGGATCGAGTGTCGCCGCCGCTGCATAGTCGAACGACCGCATCAGCCCTGCGACGTCGCGCATCGGGCTGGCCTTGCGACGACGTTCCTCGAGCGGCCGCGCCGGCTCGCCCTCGAAGTCGATGATGTAGGCGTCGGCGCTGGCGATCAGCACCTGACCGAGATGGAAATCGCCGTGGATGCGCGTGACGATCGAGTCCATCCCGCTCTTCACGAGCTGCTGGAGCAGCGCCGTCAGCGCCTCACGCCGATTGAGCAGGCGCTTGGCATCAGCCGCGGCGGCCTCGGTCTCCCAGGTCTCGACGCCTGCGATCGCGTCCAGTGCCCTGTTGAACAGGTCGAGGCCCCGCTCGCTCCACGCCGAGACGTCCTCGGCCCCCGCCTGGCGTGGCGAGAAGGCCTCGTCTTCCGTCGGCCGGGCCAGGACCTGGTGCATGGCGCCGAGCTGACGCCCGATCGTACCGGCAAAGGCGTGGTAGTCCTCGATGTCGTCGTCGCGGGACTCGGCGGTCGCCTCGCGGCTGGCGAGATTGTCGAGCGCCCGGTTGAACTGGTTGAGCGTCCAGGTCCAGGCGTCGCCCTGGTTCCGCACGAAGGCCTGCGCGATGGCGAGTGCGTAGCGCTCGCCATCGGGCGCGATGCGGGCCACCTCGCCCAGCAATGCCGGCGAGTTGGCAAAGCCATGGCTGGTCAGATAGCGACTCATCTCTGCTTCGGGATGCTCTCCCGCCTGGATGCGGCGGAAGATCTTGAGCATGACCGCGTCGTCGACGACCAGCGAGCTGTTGGACTGCTCGGCGGTCAGCCACATCACCTGCGCATCGGCCGGCCTTTGCAGGAGCGCGATCCCATCGGGCATCGGGTCGAACACGATCTGGCCTTCGGGGCTGTCGATTATCGCGCCCGACGCCAGGGCCGCCAGCATCTCGCGGGCGAATTCCGGCAGAGCGAAGGCATCGGTGAGCAGCCCGATGCGGCGCCCACGCCGCACGCGCGCCAGCGCAAGCTGAGACGGCAACGCAGACGCCTGCTCGTCCTCCCAGCTCATCGAAAGCGGCAACAGCCAGCGGCTCTTTTCATCGCCCGCCTCGACCTCGATTTCACCGAGCAGCAACTCACGCTCCGAGCCCGGCAGTCGCGCCAGGGAAGCGAAACGGGACGATTTGAGCGCCTTGTCCTTGGCCCCGAACCACCGGCGCTTGGCGAGATAGGGCGGCAGCGACTCGCATTCCAGCACCGGCGCCGCTGCCGCCACCCCGTCGGCGAGCGGGCCGCGCAGCACGACCGTCACATAGTCCGGCAGCGGCTCGGGCGCGGGCGTGTGCCACGACGGCGCCTCGCTCTCGCTGGTCAGGATGAACCAGTAGAAGCCGAAAGGAGGTAGCGTCAGCAGGTAGGTCAGCTGGCCGACCGGTGGGAACAGCGAGCCGCCGTTCAGTTCGACCGGCACGCGGCCGGCGAACTCCGAGAGGTCGAGCTCGACGGCCTGGGGTGTACGCGAGACGTTGGCGACGCAGAGGATGACTTCGCCATCGAGTTCGCGCAGGTAGGCCAGCACCTTGCGATTCTTCGGATAGAGGAAGCGTAACGTTCCCCGGCCGAAGGCGGCGTGGGTGCGGCGCACGGCGATCATCTTCCGTGTCCAGTGCAGGATCGAATGCACGTCGCGCGTCTGTGCCTCGACGTTGACCGTCTCGTAGCCGTACAGCGCGTCCATGATCACCGGCAGCGCCAGCGCTGCGGGATCGGCGCGCGAGAAACCGCCGTTGCGGTCGGGCGACCATTGCATCGGCGTGCGCACGCCGTCGCGGTCGCCCAGCCGGATGTTGTCGCCCATGCCGATCTCATCGCCGTAGTAGATGACCGGTGCACCCGGCATCGAGAACAGCAGGCAGTTCATCAACTCGATGCGGCGGCGGTCGCGTTCCAGCAGCGGCGCGAGACGACGGCGAATGCCGAGGTTCAGCCGGGCCCGGCGATCCGTGGCATAGGTCTCCCACAGATAGTCGCGCTCCGAATCGGTCACCATCTCGAGCGTCAGCTCGTCGTGATTGCGCAGGAAGATCGCCCACTGGCAGTTGTCGGGGATCTGCGGCGTCTGGCGCATGATGTCGGTGATCGGGAAGCGATCCTCGCGCGCCAGCGCCATGTACATGCGCGGCATCAGGGGGAAGTGGAACGCCATGTGGCATTCGTCGCCCTGGCCGAAATACTCCTTGGTATCCTCGGGCCACTGGTTGGCCTCGGCCAGCAGCATGCGTCCAGGATAGGCCCGGTCGATCTCGGCCCGAATACGCTTCAGAACGACATGGGTCTCGGCAAGGTTCTCGTTGTTCGTGCCCTCGCGTTCGACGAGATAGGGCACGGCGTCCAGCCTCAAGCCGTCAATGCCCATATCGAGCCAGAAATGCATCACGCCCAGGATCGCTTCAAGGACGGCCGGATTGTCGAAGTTGAGGTCGGGCTGGTGGGGATAGAAACGATGCCAGAAATAGGCCTTTGCAACAGGATCCCATGTCCAGTTGGAACGATGCGAGTCTATGAAGATGACCCTCGTGCCCGCATATTTTTCGTCGCTGTCGGACCAAACGTAAAAGTCCCTTTCAGGTGAACCCGGGGGCGCGAGGCGCGCGCGCTGGAACCAGGCATGCTGATCGGAGGTATGGTTGATCACCAGTTCCGTGATGACGCGGATGCCGAGCTTGTGCGCTTCCTCGATCAAGCGCTTTACGTCCTCAAGAGTGCCGTACTCGGGATGCACCGCCGTGTACTCGGCGATGTCGTAGCCGTCGTCGCGGCGCGGCGACGGATAGAACGGCAGCAGCCAGATCGTGTTGATACCCAGCTCGGCGATGTAGGAAAGCCGCGATATGAGGCCGGGAAAATCACCGATGCCGTCGTTGTTCGAATCGAAGAACGACTTCACGTGAAGCTGGTAGATGATCGCGTCCTTGTACCATTGCGGATCGGTCGCGACCGGCAGGGTGACGGGGCTATCGGCTATGGGGGCATTCATGCGGCGCTCCGGGGCGACAGGCGCCAGATGGCAAAGGGAAGGACGGATGGATCGAGGCGGAGAGTCTGGTTCTTGCCGTGCCAGGTGAAGCGATGGCCGCTTACGAGGTCCTCGACCTCGAGGGCGCCGTCCTCCGGCAGCTTCCATTCCCACAGCGGGATCTCGAAGCCGGTCTCCTGGGCGTGATGGGGATCGAGACTGACCGCGACGAGGACCATGTCCCCGGCGCCCGGCACGCGCTTGCCGTAGACCAGGATCTGGTCGTTGCCGGCGTTGTAGAACGTGACGCCGAGATGGCTCTGCAGCGCGGGATGCGACCGCCGCAGCCGGTTCAGCATCGTGATCTCGGCCACGATGTTGCCCGGTGCCGCAAAGTCGCGCGGCCTGATCTCGTACTTCTCCGAATCGAGATATTCCTCGCGGCCCGGCAGGGCGGCCGCTTCGCAGAGTTCGAAGCCGGAATAGACGCCCCACAGGCCCGACAGGGTGGCTGCGAGCGCGGCACGAATGAGGAAGCCGGCGCGGCCGGAGTTCTGCAGGAAGATAGGGTTGATGTCGGGCGTGTTGACGAAGAAGTGCGGCCGGAAATAGTCGGCGACCTCGGTCGTCGCCAACTCGCGCAGGTAGTCGGTGATCTCCTGCTTGCCGTTGCGCCACGTGAAGTAGGTGTAGGACTGGGAGAAGCCGACCTTGGCCAGGCGATACATCATCTTCGGCCGGGTGAAGGCCTCCGACAGGAACATCACGTCGGGATGGCGGCCGCGAATGTCGCCGATCATCCAGTGCCAGAACGGCAACGGCTTGGTGTGCGGGTTGTCGACCCGGAAGATGCGGACACCCTGCTCCACCCAGTGCTGCACGACATCGCGCAGCGCCAGCCAGAGCGACGGCACCGCGCCTTCGGCATAGAAGTCGACATTGACGATGTCTTCGTACTTCTTCGGCGGATTTTCGGCGTACTTGATGGTGCCGTCGGGCCGCCGCTTGAACCAGTCCGGATGCTCGCGCAGCCAGGGATGGTCGAGAGAGCACTGGATGGCGAAGTCGAGCGCGATCTCCAGTCCCTGCTCCCGTGCCGCCGTTACCAGCCGGCGGAAATCCTCGGGTGTGCCGAGCTGGCGATGGATGGCATCGTGCCCGCCGTCCTCGCCGCCGATCGCGTAGGGGCTGCCGACGTCCTCCGGCCCCGGGGTGAGGGTATTGTTGCGCCCCTTGCGGTTGGCTTTGCCGATCGGGTGGATCGGCGGGAAGTAGAGCACGTCGAAGCCCATCGCGCGTACGCGCGGCAGGGCCTTGATCACATCATCGAAGGTGCCGTGCCGCTTCGCATCGTCCGTCAGGGATCGCGGAAACAGCTCGTACCAGGACGCGAACTCGGCCTGCGGCCGCTCGACGTCAACCGCGAACGGGCCCTCGTCGATCCGGAAGCGGCGTTCGGCGGCCGCCGCGACGGTCGTGCGCGAGGCCGCCGAGGTGAGAAGGCCGACCGCAGCAGCCGGCTCTGCCGCCCTGGCCTGCGCCAGCAGCGACTTGATGCCTGGCTCCTTGACCAGTCGCTCGAGAAAGAGAGCAGCCTCGGTCAATTCGACGGCGACATCGACGCCGGCGCGATGCTTGACCTCGAGGCCATGCGACAGGCTGCCATATTCGTCGCGCCACGCCTCGACCGAAAAATAGTGCCGCCCGATCCGGTCCGGCATCACCGTCGCGCGCCAGCGATCGTTGGCGATGTGTGTGAGCTTGACGGCCTTGCGCTCGTCCTCGTCGGCCGACCACCAGAGGACTTCGGCCCCCAGCAGGTCATGCCCGTCGGCGAAGATATCGGCCTCGATCACCAGCGGCTTGCCGACGATGTGCTTGGCGGCAAACGCACCGCCGTTCACCGTGGGCGTCACGCGCTCGATGACGACAGGCGATTGCGCTGCCGCGGCATTGACTTCGCGTTTGCCCGGCCTCTTGGCGCTGCGCACGGGCCGGGTTGGCGTCACATCGAGCACGCGGATTTCTCCCGGTTCCAGGCGGGCGCACGAATCGGCGCCCGTTGCACCCAATGCGGTTCCTGCCGCCGGGGGCAGGATCGCGAAGTCGAAGGGCGGCGCGCGCGCGTGGAGCAGATCGTTGTTGATGGCGATGGCTGCGCTTCGGCGTGCGCTGCGGGCATCCGCCCCATCCGTCCTCAGCAGGACGGACACGGCCTCGGCGGGACTGGTCAGCGCTCTCACACCACCGGAAATGCCCCTGGAAGCGATCGCTTCTGCCAAGGTGGCAGCGCGCTGCAGCGCCTCGGCGTCGCTCGCCCCTTCCGGCACGAACAGGCCGTCGGTCGTCGCGGCTGCCAGCAGGAGGGAGCGCGCGGTCCCGGCCTGTGAACCGGCCTGCGTGTCGAAGGGCACCCCGGCCACGCCCAGCACGGGCGCGATTCGTCGCAGAGATTCATATTCCTCGACGAACCAGGCAGCTTGCCCGTCCCACCAGGAGACCGACGCGAACACGGCCGAAAGGTCCGCACCAACGAGTTCGCCGTGGCGCGGCCAGGGCAGACCCGGCGTCCATCCCCAGAAGGCACAGGCCGTCCTTTTCCGGGCGCGGCTCAGGATACAGCTCAGCGCCTGCGGCGGCAGACCATCGAGGCCGAGAAGGCGAAACCCCTGGGCGCCTGCCGTCACCAGTTCGGACAGAAGCCCCGCCCACCAGTCGGCGGCCGCCTCCTCGGCGCCCGTACGCAACAGGGCCGATGTCGCCGCGCGCCGATCGACCCGAGGATCCAGAGGATTGAGCCCCGGCAGTCCGTCATAGATGCCAGCCAGCGCCTTTGCCGACGCGCCGCCCAGAGCGATGCGGTCGAGGACGATGTCGACAAAGAGAGCAAGACCGGCCTTCTCGCAGGTCTGACGCAAGGCCTTGATCAGAGCGGGCGGCGCGCCGACGGAATCCAGGTTTGCAATCGATCGGTAATGATCGGAAACGAGGAGTGGATCGCCGCCGGGTCCGAGATCGAAGACCGGACCAACACAGAGGTGATTGAAACCTGACGTGACAGCGCTGCGTACAAGGGCCTCACAGGAAGCGAGGTCGTTGTGACGCCGCAGGTCCATGTGCAGCACTTTGATCGCGCGCCCCTTCACGGTAGCAGGCACGATCGCCCCCGAGCTCGAACTCTCCCTCATGGGAAGGAAACTCCGCTGCCGGAACTTGGTTCCACTGCATCGGAAAGCCCGGCACCACGGTCACGGGGGCGCCGGCGCCATCAAGGCTCGACTTCGAGAAAGTGCTCGCGTCGCGCACGATGCGCGTGCGGGCGACCTTGAACGGCGCGGACACCTCAGCTGATGTTTGCGCCTAGAACTCCAGCAGATTGTCGCGCAGGTGCGTGTGAGCATAGGCCTTGCGCGTCAGGCCGCGGCGCTGCAGCTCCGGTACCAGCCCGTCGCAGATCTCCATGATGTAGCGGCGGTCGAAGTAGGCGTTGAACAGAAGGAAGCCGTCGCCGCCCACCTCCTGCATGATCTCCTGCATCTGGCCCGCGACGTGATCGGGCGTGCCCACCAGGTCGATGCCCTGGCGGCTGTTGAGCCCGGTCGCCAGCGACCGCGGCGTCTTGCCGATCCACTTGGCGAGCGAGGACTGGTGCCCGTTGGTCCGCAGGTCCTCCGGCAGCGGCTCGTCGGGATCGAACTGCGCGAAGTCGATGTTGGTGAGGCGCGACATGCCCGAGAGCTGCAGGTCGAGATGCTTGCCGAAATCCTCCTGCTCGAGCCGGCGGCGCTCGCGGGCGGCCTCCATCGTCGTGTCGACGATCGGATAGGCGAGGTACAGCACCTTGATGTCGTCGGGATTGCGGCCCCAGCCCGCGGCCTGGCGGCGGATGTCCTCGCGGAAGCTCTTCATGCCGTCGACGGTGACGGCGTTGGTGATGATCGTGTCGGCCCATCTGGAGGCGAAGGCCTGACCGCGCGCGGAGCCGCCGGCCTGGCAGATCGGCACCCTTCCCTGGGGCGAGCGCGGCGCGTTGATCGGGCCGCGCACCTTGAAGTACCTGCCCTCGTGGTTGATCGGCCGGACCTTCTTGCCGTCGGCGAACATCGGAATGTCGCGGTCGAGCACGACCGCATCCTCGTCCCAGGCCTCCCACAGCCGCGTGACGACGTCGGCGAATTCGTCGGCGACCTCGTAGCGTTCGTCGTGCGGCCGCTGGCCGACATGGCCGTAATTCTCGGCGGCGCCGTCATTGCTGCCGGTGACGCAGTTCCAGCCGATGCGGCCCTCGGTGACATGATCCAGCGAGTTGACGAGGCGCGCCAGCAGATAGGGCGGGTATTCCGAGGTCGAAAGCGTCGGCACGAGGCCGAGATGTCTGGTCGCCATCGCCAGCCAGGGCACCAGGACGGCGGGATCCAGCTTGGGCGAGCTGGCGCCGTACTTGAGGTAGGTGTCGTGGCTGCCCTTGTAGGTGTACGGCACCATCGAGGAATCCTCGATGATCATGTAATCGAAGCAGCAGCGCTCCAGCCCCTTGGCCAGGTCGACGAAGATGTCCGGCATCATCCAGCGATGCCTGTCGTATTCGGTGCCGGGCCACATCGAGCGCCACGCCTTGGGGCCGTAGCCCTGCGACAGGAACCAGGCGAGATGGAAATGATCCTTTGCCATGTTCAGGCGACCGCCTTCTTCGGCAGGCTCGCGACGAACTCGGCCTGGCTCATCGCCAGGTCGGGACGATGGCCGCGATCACGATAGAACTTCTCGTAGATCTTGAACTCTTCCAGCACGCGGCGCAGTTCGGTGACCGCGTCGTCATGCAGGTCGACCCTTGCGTCGATGTCGAAATGATCCGGCTCGGAGGCCACGAAGATCGCCGCCGACCGCTCCGGGAGAGGACCTTCGGCGCCGACCTGTCCGCCGGCGTCGCGCCCACCCTCGAGTGCGGCCAGCAGCCGGAACTCCAGCTCGGCCGCGGGATCCCTGAGGAAGCCGGCGACGATGCCGTCGATCACGTGCTGGCCGGCCAGCACGTTGCCGAACGCCACGAAGCCGTCGCCTTCATGATGACCCGCCCACGGACGACAACCCGGCCCGGTGTGCGCGGCCGTCCTGCCTTCGCGGTCGATGATGGCGATCTGGCGCCAGTCATGGTCCGGATCGTCGGCCTGGAGCGCGGCCATCACGCCGGCCGGCGCCCTCCCCTGCTCGAGCAGTTCGAGCGCGATCAGGTCGTTATCGCGCTTCACGTAGGCCTGTGTCTTGCAGACGCCGGCGCCGAAGCGGATGCCCTCGCAGCGGCCCCCGGCAGCGATCGAGAAGGTGGTAACGCCGAGCCCCAGGCGGCCGGTAG
>JAESFK010000195.1_pt1 | contig 42261 bp, 38 predicted proteins | sample 9269391 | NCBI WGS metagenome assembly JAESFK01 (sample SAMN14506231, study PRJNA617097) | algae metagenome | isolation source: Drouetiella hepatica UHER 2000/2452 and co-occurring heterotrophs from... | place: Slovakia: Slovak Paradise National Park, Hrabusice, Kosice Region | collected 2000-01-01
CGCGCGACCGCGACCATCGCCACGGTCGCCGAGCAGTTCCGCGCCCATTGGAAGACGTCGGCCGCGGTGTTCCTGCCGGGCGGTGACGTGCCGAAGCCCATGTCGCTGTTCCGCAACGTCACCCTGGGCAATACCTACGCCCGGATCCTCAAGGAAGCCGAGGCCGGCGGCGGCGGCCGGGACGCCGAAATCGAGCGCGCACGGAAGACCTGGAACCAGGGCTTCGTCGCCGAAGCGATCGACGATTTCTGCCGCACGCAGGAGGTCATGGATGTCTCCGGCAAGCCCAACAAGGGCGTGCTGACCGGCCAGGACATGGCGAAGTGGCAGGCCACGGTCGAGGCCCCGCTGACCTACGATTACGGTCGGTACACGGTTTGCAAGGCGCATACCTGGACGCAGGGCCCGGTGGTGCTGCAGCAGCTGGCCCTGCTCAAGGGCTTCGACCTCGACGGCATGGATCCGACCAGCCCCGACTTCATCCACCTGCAGGTCGAATGCCTGAAGCTCGCCTACGCCGATCGCGAAGCCTTCTACGGCGACCCCGCCTTCGTCGACGTGCCGATGCAGACCCTGCTGTCGGATGCCTATAACGCCGAGCGCCGCGAATTGGTCGACCCGGCCTATGCGTCGATGGAGCAGCGTCCCGGCAGGGTCGACGGTTTCGGCGGTGTCGTGAAGCTGCGCCGCGCCGACGGCGGCCGCCTGGGCGTGGCCTCGAGCGGCGCCGGCGAGCCCACGGTCGGCAGCGTCGGCCAGACCAACGGCGACACGGTGCATTTCGACATCATCGACAAGGACGGCAACATGATCTCGGCCACGCCCTCGGGCGGCTGGCTGCAGAGCTCGCCCGTCATCCCGGAACTGGGCTTTCCGCTGGGCACGCGCGGCCAGATGTTCTGGCTGGAGGAAGGCCTGCCGGGCTCGCTGGCGCCGGGCAAGCGGCCGCGCAGCACGCTCACCCCCACCCTCGCCCACCGCGACGGCAAGCCGTACATGGTCTGGGGTTCGCCGGGCGGCGACCAGCAGGACCAGTGGATCACCCAGCACTTCCTGCGCCACGTTCATTGCGACATGAACCTGCAGGAGGCGATCGATGCGCCGGCCTGGCACAGCGAGCACTTCCCCTCCTCCTTCTGGCCGCGTACTGCGCGACCGGGCGTGCTGGTGCTGGAAGGCCGCATTCCAAAGGAGACTGCGGACGAACTCAGGAAGCGCGGCCACGAGGTCGAGGTAAACGGCGACTGGTCCGAAGGCCGGCTCACCGCCGCGACGCGCGACGACCCGTGGCGCAAGGCGGCGGCCAATCCACGCGGCATGCAGGGCTACGCGGCCGGCCGATGAAGGCTCTTCAACGAACCTGGCGCCAGCCCAAAAATGAGTGAAGCGCTGCTGGAACTGCGCGGACTGACGGTGGACTTCGCCACCGACGATGGCGTCGTCCATGCCGTCAATGGTATCGACCTGGCCCTGGGCCGGGGCCGGACGCTCGGCCTGGTGGGCGAGTCGGGTTGCGGCAAGAGCGTCACGTCGCTCGCCATCATGGGCCTGCTGCCACCGGAGAATTCGAAGGTCGGCGGCCAGGTCGTGTTCGAGGGGCAAGATTTGCTGACCCTCGATGCGCACCGGCTCCGTGACCTGCGCGGTGCGCGGCTCGCGATGATCTTCCAGGAGCCGATGACCTCGCTCAATCCCTCCTACACGATCGGCGACCAGATCATCGAGGCGATCCAGCGCCACCAGCGCCTCGACAAGGCGGCAGCGCGGGCGCGCGCCATCGAGGTGCTGACGCTGGTGCGCATTCCCTCGCCCGAGAAGCGCATCGACGACTATCCGCACAAGCTCTCCGGCGGCATGCGCCAGCGCGCCATGATCGCCATGGCGCTGGCCTGCGGCCCTCAACTCCTGATCGCCGACGAACCGACGACGGCACTCGATGTGACCATCCAGGCGCAGATCCTCGATCTGATGCGCGGCCTGCGCCGCGACACCGGGACCGCCATCATCCTCATCACCCACGATCTCGGCGTGGTGGCGGAAATGGCCGACGACGTGGCCGTCATGTATGCCGGCCAGATCGTCGAGCGCGCGGCCGTTCGCGATCTATTCGCCCGGCCGGAGCATCCCTACACGGTCGGGCTGCTGGGCTCGATTCCGCGTCTCGATGAGAAGCGCGAGCGACTGCCCTCGATCGAGGGTCGCGTGCCCGACATGACGCGCCCGCCTCCCGGCTGCCGCTTCGCCGCCCGCTGTCCCTTCGTCGAGCCGCAATGCATCGCCGCACCGCCGGCGCTGGTGGAGATCGCCCCGGGTCATCTCTCGCGCTGCCGGCGCGCCCCGCTCACGCAGGTCCTGACATGAGCAGCGCCCTGCTCGAAGTCCGGGACCTTCAGAAGCACTTCCCGGTAAGGAGCGGTGCCTTCGGCCTCGTCTCCGGCCATGTCCGCGCCGTCGACGGCGTCGACTTCCATGTCGACGCGGGCGAGACGCTGGCGATCGTGGGCGAATCGGGATGCGGCAAGTCGACGGTCGGCCGTCTGGTGCTGCGCCTGCTCGAACCGACGGGAGGCAGCGTGTGCTTCGAGGGCGAGGATCTGCTCAGCCTCCCGGAGACGCGGATGCGCGCCCAGCGCCGGCACATGCAGGTGATCTTCCAGGACCCCTACGCCTCGCTCAACCCGCGTATGACGGTGGGCGCCATGCTGGGCGAGCCCCTGAAACTGCACGGCCTCGGCGCGTCGGAATCGGCGCGGCGCACCCGGGTCGGCGAGCTGCTGGAGCTGGTCGGCCTGCGACCCGAGCATGCGCGTCGCTACCCGCACGAATTCTCCGGCGGCCAGCGCCAGCGGCTGGCGATCGCGCGTGCGCTTGCCGTCGAGCCGAAGCTGATCGTGGCCGACGAGCCGGTCTCGGCGCTCGACGTGTCGATCCAGGCGCAGGTCGTCAATCTCATGCGCTCCCTGCAGGCGCGCTTCGGTCTCGCCTATGTGTTCATCAGCCACGATCTCGCGGTCGTGAAGCACATCGCCGACCGCATCGCCGTAATGTATCTCGGCAAGATCGTGGAAACCGCAACGACCGACGAGCTCTTCCACAACCCGCGCCACCCCTATACGCGCGCCCTGCTGTCGGCCGTGCCGCAGCCGGATCCGACCGTGGTCCGCGAGCGCGCCCTGCTGGAAGGCGACATTCCGAGCGCGATGAATCCGCCGCCGGGGTGCCGCTTCCATACGCGGTGCATCTACGCCCGCGAATCGTGCAGGATCGATGTGCCGGCATTGTCCGATGACGGCGCTGGTCACGCTACCGCCTGTCCGTGGTGGCCAGACCTTCCTCCCGCGCCCCCGCTCGCCGAGGGAACGGGCAACGATCAAGACCGGACGCGCCTGGCTCGCCTGCAGGCGGCGTTCGTCACCACTCAAACGGAGGCAACATGAAGAAGACGTTTCATCGCCTGGCGCTGGCCACCACGTTCATGGGCCTCGCTTTGTCCGGCGCGGCCGCCCAGAGCAACCTGCGGGTCGGCCTCGCCGAGGATCCCGACGTGCTCGATCCGACGCTGGCCCGCACCTATGTCGGGCGCATCGTCTTCTCCTCGATCTGCGACAAGCTGTTCGACATCGACGAGAAGCTCGCGATCGTGCCGCAGCTGGCGCTCGGCCACGAGACTTCGGCCGATGGCAAGACGGTCATCCTCAAGCTGCGCCCCGGCGTGAAGTTCCATGACGGCGAGACCTTCGACGCCGCCGCCGCGAAATACAGCCTCGAGCGCCATCTCACCATGAAGGGCTCGTTCCGCAGGCCCGAGCTGGCCTCCGTCGCTTCCATCGAGGTCGTGGATCCCGCGACCGTCAAACTCAACCTCAAGGAGCCTTTCTCGCCACTGCTGGCCCAGCTCACCGACCGCGCCGGCATGATGGTCTCGCCCAAGGCCGCGGAGGCCGCAGGCGACAAGTTCGGCCTCAAGCCCGTGTGCGCCGGCCCCTACAAGTTCGTCGAGCGGGTCCAGCAGGACCGCATCGTGGTCGAGAAGTTCGCCGACTACTGGAACAAGGACCAGGTCTTCATCGACAAGATCACCTACCTGCCGATCACCGACTCGACCGTGCGCCTGGCCAACCTGCGGTCCGGCAGCCTCGACATGATCGAGCGCGTGCTGGCGACCGACATCAAGACGGTCCGCGACAACCCGAAGCTCAAGCTGGTGACGGCCGTCGAGCTGGGCTACCAGGGCCTGACCATCAACCTGTCCAACGGTCCGAAGGCGGATACCCCGCTGGCCAAGGACGCCCGTGTCCGGCAGGCCTTCGAATTGTCGATCGACCGCGATGCCCTGAACCAGGTCGTCTTCAACGGCGAGTTCGTCGTCGGAAACCAGTGGATCAATCCGAGCAACCCGTACTACCAGCAGGCCTTCCCGGTGCCGAAGCGCGACGTCGCCAAGGCCAGGGCGCTGCTCAAGGAAGCCGGAGTCACCGGCCGCATGTCGCTCGACCTCATGGTGCCCAACAATCCCGAGACAAGGCAGGTCGCCGAGGTGCTGCAGTCGATGGTCGCGGAGACCGGGTTCGACCTCAAGATCCGCGTCACCGAGTTCGCGACCTCGCTGAAGCAATCCGAGACCGGCGACTATCAGCTCTATCTCATCGGCTGGTCGGGCCGCAGCGACCCCGACGGCAACTCCTACATCTTCCACGTCTGCGGCCAGCCGCAGAACAACTCCGGCTATTGCGACAAGGAGGTCGACGCCTGGCACAACGAGGCGCGCATCAAGAGCGACCCTGCGGAGCGCAAGAAGATCTACGAGAAGATCACCGCCAAGTACCTGCCGGAAGGCTCGATCAAGTATCTCTACCATCGCCGCGTGCTGGTCGCGCTTTCCGACAAGGTCGACGGCTACAAGCAGATGCCCGACGGGCTGATCCGCGTCGTCGGCGTCAAGCTGAAGTAAGGCCTTGCTGACCTTCCTCTCCCAGCGGCTGCTGCAGATCATCCCGACGCTGATCCTCGTGTCGATGCTGATCTTCGGCCTGCAGCAGCTGCTGCCGGGCGACCCGGCGCTGATCATGGCGGGAGAGGAGCGCGACCCGAAGGTGCTCGAGGAAATCCGCGAGCAGTACCGGCTGAACGAGCCGATCCCGGTTCAGTACTTCTACTGGATCAAGGGCGTTCTCTCGGGGAACCTGGGCGAGTCGATGCGGCTCAAGAGCTCGGTTTCCTCGCTGGTCGCCGAGAAGCTGCCGGTGACCCTGCAACTCGCCGGCATGGCGCTGATCGTGGCCTTCGGCATCGGCATACCGGCCGGCATCATCTCGGCGGTGAAGAAGGACACCGCCTGGGACTATGGCGCCAACATCTTCGCCCTGTGGGGGCTCAGCACGCCCAATTTCTGGCTGGGCATCCTGATGATCTTCCTGTTCTCGGTGACGCTCGGCTGGTTGCCGGCCTCGGGCTATGTCCGGCTGGGCGAGGACTGGCGCGCCAGCCTCGCCACCACCGTGATGCCCGCCTTCGTGCTGGGCAACGCCATCGCCGCCGTCCTGATGCGGCACACGCGCAGCGCCATGCTGCAGGCCATGGGCGCGGATTACGTGCGGACGGCCCGCGCCAAGGGCCTCTACGAGAGGCGCGTCGTGCTGAAGCATGCGCTGCGCAATGCCATGACCCCGGTCATTACCCTGGGCGCACTGGAGTTCGGGACGCTCCTGTCGGGCGCCGTCCTGACCGAGCAGATCTTCACGATCCCGGGCTTCGGCAAGCTGATCGTCGATTCGGTGTTCAACCGCGACTACGCCGTCGTGCAGGGGGTCGTGCTGGTGACGGCCACGACCTACATCGCGCTGAACCTGCTGGCGGACGTCGCCTATGTGCTGGTCAATCCACGGCTGCGGGGCTGACCACGATGACCGCCATCGCCGCGTCCCCGCCCGTTTCCGCCTCCGACGCCCGCGAGGAAAACCCGTGGGCCCGCGCCTGGCGCCGGCTGAAGCGGCGCAAGGGCGCCATGTTCGGCTTGGTCGTCGTGGTGCTGTTCGTCCTGGTCGCGATCCTGGCACCGCTGATCTCGCCGTACGATCCGATCGCCACCAGCTTCACCCAGGTGCGCAAGCCACCCTCGTGGGCCCATTGGCTGGGCACCGACGAGGTCGGTCGCGACGTGCTGGCGCGCATCATCTGGGGGGCCCGCGCCTCGCTCAGTGCCGGTCTCGTGTCGGTGGGCATCGCGCTCGGCATCGGCGTGCCGCTCGGCCTCCTGGCAGGCTATGCCGGCGGTTGGATCGACGCGGTCCTGTCGCGCATCGTCGATGCGATGCTGGCCATTCCGTTCCTGATCCTGGCGATCGCGCTGGCGGCTTTCCTCGGACCCAGCCTCAGCAATGCGATGATCGCCATCGGCGTCACCGCCACGCCGGTCTTCATCCGGCTGACCCGCGGCCAGACGATCGCCGCGAAGGTCGAGGATTACGTCGAGGCGGCGCGCGCGGTCGGCAATCCGCACTGGCGCATCGCGCTGCGCCACGTGCTGCCCAACATCGTGCCGCCGCTGCTGGTGCAGGCGTCGCTCGCCATCGCGGGCGCGATCATCGCCGAGGCTGCCCTGTCGTTTCTGGGCCTCGGCCAGCAGCCGCCCTCGCCCTCGTGGGGCAGCATGCTGAACTCCGCCCAGCGCTTCATCGCCCAGGCGCCCTGGATGGCCTTCTGGCCGGGCTTCGCGATCTTCTTCGCCGTCCTGTCCTTCAACCTTCTGGGCGATGGCCTGCGCGACGCGCTCGACCCTCGGCACAAGTAGGCCGCTTGGGACTTCAGTTCGGCAGCGAGGTATCCGCGAGTGCGAAGGCCGACACGTTGCTGTTCAGCATCGTGACACGCTCCTCGACCAGGAGCTGGGACACCGCCAGGAAGTGCACGAGTTCGCCGTCGCCCAGACGCTCGGCCTCCTCGATCATCTCCCGCACGCTGTGCCACACCCTGAACAACGCTGCCGCCCGCTTCTTTTCCGAAAGCGGCGCACGACCGCGCCGCCGCCGAATATTCGGTTCGACGATGATCTCGAAGACATTCGTCATTTTCTACCCGCCTGACGCTTTACGCGTGGAACGTCTCTCCCGCTCCCGGCTGATCGCCGGTTGCCCAAGCCTACCGCAAAAGCGGTGCCAGGCGAGGGCAATCCGGCGCGAGCTTCTTCCGACCTTCGTGGGGGCCGCCCGCTTCAGGTGCGGTCGCCGCCGACCGGCAGGCCCGACAGATCGACCTGCGGCTCCTGGCGCAGGGTCACCGACTCGGGCGCCTCGGTCTCGGGCAACGGCTTGCTCGGATCGACGCCCCGGACCATCGCCACGACGCGCTTGGGGCCCTTGCCGGTATCGTCGGCTTCGAGACGGCGCCACCCGTGCCTTTCCCAGTACTTGATGTCCTGCGGCAGGGCCTGCGTGTAGAGCATCTTGCAGCCGCGGCTCTCGGCGATCCTGGCGCAGCGATCGATGAGGAGCTGGCCGATATCGTTGCCGCGGAAGCGCTTCATCACCGCCAGCCGCTCCGGCATGGCGAAGGACTGGAACCAGCGCAACCGAACCGCGCCCGCCGGCTCGTCGCCCAGGTAGGCGATGATGTGGGTGGCGCCGAAGTCGTGGCCGTCGAACTCCTCCGAATACGGCACGTCCTGCTCGCCGATGAAACAGGCGGCGCGAACCGCGAAGGCCTGAAGGGAGTCTTCCATCTTCATTGCCAGCTTGATGGTGACGGCCTGGCCGCCGATCGAACGCGTGTTGGTGCTCATGTGTCCTACTCCCCTCAGCTCGCGCGCCGCTCGGTCCAGTTCGCGTGCGGATTGGACGCTCCCCGTTCCATCGACTCTTCCAGGATGCCCGGCATGTCCAGCTTGTCCTCCGGACGGTTCAGCACCATCGGGTCGGTCAGCACGGTCGGGGCGTCTGCGCCAACCTCGAGATCGCAGGCGAACGCGCCGTACTCATGGTCGGAGAAGTGGAAGACCTTGTCGTCGACCTTGCGGAAGCCGTCCTTCTCGAAGATCGGCCACAGCCGCTTCTGGCCGTGCAGGTAGGCCTTGGGGTAGCCTTTCTTGCGGCAGAATTCCTTGGCCCATCGCACGAACGGCAGGAAGAGACCGTACGACCGGTAGCGCTTCAGGATGATGGCACGCTCCAGCTTGGCGAAGCCCGCGAACCAGCGCACGCGGATGGAGGCGGCCGGCTCGCCGTCGACGTACAGGATCAGGTGGCTGGCCGTGTAGTCGTTGCCATCGTATTCCTCCCAGTATGGGCACTCCTGCTCGCCCATGAACACGGCGGCGCGCAGCATGAAGCACTGCATCATTTCGTCAGACGTCGATGCAAGCTTGATCGTGATTTCGGGCCGGTTGCTCGGACCCGCCGTCTCCTGTTCAGTCATCTCAGTCCCCTTCAGTCAGAACGCCATTGTCATTCCGAAACCGCCGCCCTCCGGCCGAAACGATCGGAAGATTCTGTGAAATCTGTGCAAGCACATCGGTGACGATCGTCGGCGTCATGCCTTTGGCGCCGCGCCGGATCGCGGTGGCCGAGATCTTGTCGCGGCGCAGGATGCACCAGGGGTAGATCCAGCCGCACTCGTCGCAGATCTGGCGCACCAGCATCCCGCCGAAATCCGTGCCGTGGAGCGTGTGCAGCCGGACTCCCGGGTTGCGTCGCTTGATCTCGGCGATCACGCCCTGGAAGCCCTTGGCGTAGTAGGTCTCCGAATAGACCGCGACCTCGACCTTGTCGGCCATGCCGGCTTCGGCCAGCGCCAGTTCGATCAATGCCACACGCGTTTCCGGGGGCAGGAAGACATTTCCCGTGGGGAAATAGTCGACGTTGGAATCTGCCTTGTCGGTCTTCTCGTAGACCTGGAACCCATCCTTCAGGTGACCGACCCGAAGCTCGCCCTTGCGGAACGAATCGACATGCAGCTTGGGAACCAGAACGGGGTGGATGACGACCTTGTCGAGCCCGCGTTCCTCGATCGCCGCCTGGATGATCGAAAGGTGGGTGTTGTGGAACGGATTGAACGTGCCGAAATACAGGCCGATGCCGCCTTTGGGGGCCGCAACGGACCGCAGGTCCGACAACAGGCCGACCAGGAACAGCGTCCCGCCGAGGCCGAAGCCCAGGAAGAAGAAGCCCTCGCGGGCACCCGGGAGACCCGCCGTGCCCAAGGCCGCCAGGGTGACGTTGACCAGGAGTCCGACCAACGTGTTGCGGTTCGCGTCGCCCACGCCCCGCGCCACGAGGAAGCCGCCGAAGTACTGCGTTCCCTGCGATGCCAAGGTCGTCACGAGCGCTGCGCCAGCTATGCCGCCGACGGACGCCATCCCGAGCTGGTTGAGCGCACCCCCCCATAACATCAGCCAGAACATCACCAGGTTGAACGCCAACTGTGGGATGAACCGCCCAAGCCGGCCGGCCGTGACGAAGCCGAACTGGTTGTTCGCCCACAGTTCGGCCTTGTTACTGAGCTTGGCGTAGCTCGGCAGGAATATCCCGACGAAGATTGACACGCAGATCAGCACGGGGTTAGCCCAACTGCTGTGCGCGTACGCATAGCTCACGTATGTTAAAAGTCCGCCAAAGGCGGCCATGCGCGTCGAGGGACTGCGCAAATAGCGGCCGATTTTGCCAGCACGGACCATGGCTGGCGTTGATTTTCCGTCAGAGCCGATGGCGGCCACGCGTAGCACTCCTGTCTCGTTGCGAGCGTCAATTCGGATACATACAACCGAAAAACTGACCCGCGAATATGTGACCTGGAGGTGCCGAAGGGTCCGGTGCGATCCGCGGAGCGGCCTAACCCCCTAAAAGTAAGAGAGAAAACGACATTTCACCGACGATGGTGTAAGATAGTGCTCGATGCTCCCGTCAGGTATGCGTGAGCGCAACCCTTATTGTATCGATTGTCGCCATGGTCACGATCCCTCCTCGCAAGAACAAGGTGCCGAACATTCTCGGCGACTGGGACGATGTGCGTTTCTTCCTCGCGGTTGCAAAAACCGGTAGCTTCAGTGCCGCGGCCACCCAGTTGAACACCAAGCAGACGACCGTCGGTCGCCGCATCCAGGCGCTGGAGCGCCGCCTCGGCGCCAAGCTGTTCGACCGCCACCGTCACGGCATGGAAGTGACGCCGGCCGCCCGCGGCGTGCTCGTGCAGGCCGAGTCGATGATGTCGAACGCCACGGCGATCGAGAGGCATCTGGCCGGCCTCGACCGCGAGATGGCGGGCATCGTTCGCATTGCCGCCACCGAAGGCATCGCCGCCCACTGGCTCGTGCCGCGCCTCGGCGTGCTGCGCCGTAGCCATCCCGACATCATCGTCCAGGTGATCGCGGGCGATCAGGTCCTCGACCTCGCCACCCGCCAGGCCGATCTCGCCATCCGCTTCTTCCGTCCGACGTCGAACCAGCTGGTCGCCGCACGTGTCGGCCAGGTCAACATGTCGATCTTTGCCGCGCCGTCCTACATCGAGCAGTACGGGCTGCCGCAGAAGCTCGAGGACATGCGCGATCATCATGTCGTCGATCACACCACGCTGCACAGCCTGCCGGCCATGAAGCCGTGGAGCGAAGTGGTCGAACGCAGCACCTCGGTGGTCCTGCGCACCAATTCCTCCTACGCCGCCATGGAAGCAGTGCAGACCGGTTACGGAATCTCGGTGTTCCCCGACTACATCGCCAAGTCGTCGAACCTGGTGGCGGCGCCGATTGATCTCAGCATCGTCCGCGACATCTGGCTGGTCAGCCACGAGGAGACCAACAAGGGTGCGCGCATCCGGACCGTGATCGACTATGTGCGCGACCAGTTCCGCCACGACGAGCGCGAGTGGTTCTCCACGACCCCGCGCAGTCGGTCGATGGCGGCTGCCTAGAGGGCGACCTTCAACCTGTTGCAGATCGCCTCGATCTCGGCCTTGTCGCCGGGCGTGTAGACCCAGTTGAGCCGGACCTTGTCGCCTGGGTAGCGCGGCAGGATGTGGACATGGAGATGGGGCACGCTCTGGCCCGCCCCCTCTCCATTGGACTGCAGCAGGTTCACGCCGCTGGGCTTCAATTCAGTCATCGCCGCCTTGGCCACCCGCTGGGCGGTCTTGGCCACGGCGGCGAGTATGTCGGGCGGAATGACGTCGACGGTCGGCCAGTGGCCCTTGGCGACGGCGAGCGCATGGCCGGGATTGACCGGGTTGATGTCCATGAAGGCGATGGTCGCCTCATCCTCGAGCAGCTTGAAGCACGGCAATTCGTCCGCGACGATCTTGCAGAAGATGCAGCTGCCGTCGGTTGGATGGCTCATAGCGGTCTCTCCAGAACGGCGCCGAGCTCCCGCAGGCGCTGAAAGGGCTGCGCGCCGGGCGCAAGGGCAAGGTCCTTTCCCAGCCGGCCCAGTCTGGCAATCCCGTCGCGGCCGAACCTGTCGCGCAGCGACTGGACGACCCAACCCTCACTCTGGCTATGGCGCGCGACGGCCAGCCGACCGTCCCGTGCCAGATGCTCCCGATGCGCCTCAAGGGCCGCGACCAGCCCGTCGATTCCGGTGGCGCTGCGCGAGGAAACGGCCAGGACCTTCACGGGCCAGTCGCCGGCATCGCCCGCGGTGGCAAGCGACAAGGCCCCGGCCACGTCGGCCCGCGCCCGTTCGGCCGCGGCGCCCATGTCGGCCTTGGTGACAACGACCAGGTGCGGGATTTCGACGATGCCCGCTTTCATGAACTGCAGCGAATCGCCGGAACCCGGCTGGACGCAGAAGACGACCGTGTCTGCCACGCCTGCCACGTCCGTCTCGGACTGGCCCACGCCCACCGTCTCGATCAGCACGCGGTCGAACAGCGCACGCATGACGACCATGGCGGCCACCGTCTGGTCGGCCAGCCCGCCCAGGCGGTCGCGAGCGGCCATCGAGCGCACGAAGCTGCCCTGATCCGCCCCGTCATGGACGATGCGCACGCGGTCGCCGAGGAGCGCGCCTCCGCTGGTCCTCGAGGAGGGATCGACGGCAATCACGCCGACGGTCTTGCCCGATCGACGCCACGCCGCGACCAGGGCCGCGCACAGGGAGGACTTGCCGACACCCGGCGGACCGGTGACTCCCACGACATGGGCGCGCGGCTCTCGCCACGCGGCGTCCAGCAGTGCCTGGGAGGCTTCGCTTTCGGGATCGCGCTCCAGGCCGGCAAGCGCGGCGGCCAGCGCCCGCTTGCCCTCCGTTCGGAGCGCCGCCAGCGTCATTCCGTCTTGAGCGGGCCGCCCAACGCGGCCTGCGCTGCCGCCAGCCGCGCGATCGGAACGCGATAGGGCGAGCACGAGACGTAATCGAGGCCGGCCTTCTGGCAGAAGAATATGGAGGCCGGATCGCCGCCATGCTCGCCGCAGATGCCGAGCTTCAGGCTGTTGCGCACCTTGCGGCCGCGCTCGGTCGCGATCTCGATCAGCTCGCCCACGCCCTCGATGTCGAGCGAGGCGAACGGGTCGTGCTCGAAGATGCCGCGCTGCTGGTACTTCTCCAGGAACGAAGCCGAGTCGTCGCGGCTGAGGCCGAACGTGGTCTGCGTCAGGTCGTTGGTGCCGAAGGAAAAGAACTCCGCGGTTTCCGCGATGTCGCCGGCGCGCAGCGCCGCGCGCGGCAGCTCGATCATGGTGCCGACCAGATACTCGAGCTTCTCGCCCGACGAGCTGCTCACTTCCTCGGCCACCTGGTCGATCACGACCTTCATCAGGTCGAGCTCCTTCTTGGTCGCGACCAGCGGGATCATGATCTCCGGGATGACGGTCTTGCCGGCCTTCTTCTGGACTTCCGCCACGGCCTCGAAGATGGCGCGGGCCTGCATCTCGTAGATTTCCGGATAGGAGATGCCGAGACGCACGCCGCGATGTCCGAGCATCGGATTGAACTCGTGCAGCTTGTTGGCGCGCTCCTCGATCTCCTTCGCGTCGACTCCGAGGTCCCTGGCCACGACCTCCATCTCCGCGGCCGTCTTCGGCAGGAATTCGTGCAGCGGCGGGTCGAGCAGGCGGATGGTGACGGGCAGGCCCGCCATGATCTCGAACAGCTCGACGAAATCCTGGCGCTGCATCGGCTGGATCTTGGCCAGTGCCGCGCGCCGGCTCTTCTCGTCGTCGGCGAGGATCATCTCGCGCACCGCCACGATCCGGTCGCCGTCGAAGAACATGTGCTCGGTGCGGCACAGGCCGATGCCCTCGGCGCCGAACTTGCGCGCCTGGGCGGCGTCGGCCGGTGTCTCGGCGTTGGTGCGGATGCCGAGCTTGCGGAACTCGTCGGCCCATTCCATGAGCTGGGAGAAGTCGCCGCTGAGCTCGGGCTGTACGGTCGGCACGACGCCGAGAATGATTTCGCCGGTGCTGCCGTCGAGCGTGATCGTGTCTCCGGTCTTCACGACCGTGCCGCGCACGCTCAGCGTGCGGGCCTTGGCGTCGATGCGCACGTCGCCGGCGCCCGCGACGCAGGGCTTGCCCATGCCGCGCGCGACCACGGCGGCGTGGCTGGTCATGCCGCCAGTCGAGGTCAGGATGCCTTCCGCGGCGTGCATGCCGTGAATGTCCTCGGGGCTCGTCTCGCGGCGCACCAGGATGACCTTCTCGCCGGCGCGCGCCTGCTTCTCGGCATCGTCGGCGGTGAACACGACCTTGCCCGAGGCCGCACCCGGCGACGCCGGCAGACCCTTGGCGATCACCTTGCGGGGGGCCTTGGGATCGAGCGTCGGATGCAGGAGCTGGTCGAGCGAGGCCGGCACGATGCGCGCCACGGCCTCACGCTTGTCGATCAGCCCCTCGTGCACCATGTCGACGGCAATCTTGAGCGCGGCCTTGGCAGTGCGTTTGCCGTTGCGCGTCTGCAGCATGTAGAGCTTGCCGCGCTGGACGGTGAACTCGATGTCCTGCATGTCGTGATAGTGCTGCTCGAGCCGCTGGCGCACGCTGTCCAGCTGCTTGAACACTTCCGGCATGACCTCTTCCATGGCCGGCGCGTCGGACTTCTGGGCAAGCTTGCCCTGCACGGTGAGGTGCTGCGGCGTGCGGATGCCGGCGACCACGTCCTCGCCCTGCGCGTTCACGAGATACTCGCCGTAGAACAGGTTGGTGCCCGTCGAGGGATCGCGCGTGAAGGCGACGCCGGTGGCGCAGTCCTCCCCCATGTTGCCGAACACCATGGCCTGGACATTGACCGCGGTGCCCCAGCTCTCGGGGATCGCATGCAGGCGACGGTAGGTGATCGCGCGCTGGTTCATCCACGAGTCGAACACCGCGCCGACGGCGCCCCAAAGCTGCTCGCGCGGCTCCTGGGGGAACGGCTTGCCGGTGCGCTTCTCGACCAGCTTCTTGTATTCCGCCACGATCGCGCGCCAATCGTCGGCCTTGAGGTCGGTGTCCATGGAAACGCCGAGATCCTCTTTCTTGATCTCCAGCGCCTCCTCGAAATAGTGATGGCCGACGTCGAGCACGACGTTGGAGTACATCTGGATGAAGCGGCGATAGCTGTCCCAGGCGAAGCGCTCGTCGCCCGACGACTTGGCGAGGCCCAGCACCGTCTTGTCGTTGAGGCCGAGGTTCAGCACCGTGTCCATCATCCCCGGCATCGAGGCGCGGGCGCCCGAGCGGACCGAAACCAGCAGCGGATTGGCGGCGTCGCCGAACTTGATGCCGACGACCTTCTCTACCTCGACGAGCGCCTTCTCGAGCTCGTCCTTCAGTTCGGGCGGATAGGTCTTCTTGTTGTCGTAGAAGTAGGTGCAGACCTCGGTGGAGATCGTGAAACCCGGCGGCACCGGCAGGCCGAGGCTCGACATCTCGGCCAGGTTGGCGCCCTTGCCACCCAGCAAATTGCGCATGTCGGCGCGGCCCTCGGCCTTGCCGTCCCCGAAACTGTAGACCCACTTGGCCATTCTTGTTAGCCCTCGATCTTCGAAAAGTCGGCCACCGCATCCATGGTGGCACGAATCTGGTTGAGCAGCTTCAGCCTGTTCAGGCGAACCTCCGGCCTGTCCGTCACGTTGACCGTGACCTTGTCGAACAGGGCGTCGATCGGCCCGCGCAGGCCCGCGAACGCAGCCATTGCGCCCGCGAAATCCTCCGCGGCGAGCGCCGGCTTCACCGCGCGCGCCACCTGGTCCAAGGCGGAAGCAACGCTTTTCTCCTCCGCTTGTTCCAGCAGAGCCGCATCGGGCGCACCCGCGATCTTCGCCGCGAGCCCCTTGTCCTTCTTCTCCTCGGCGCGAACGATGTTGGCGGCGCGGCCATAGGCGGTGAGCAGGTTCCGCCCGGCCTCGGTGCCGAGGAAGGCCTGCAGCGCCTCAACCCGGGCGAGCAGCCGGACGAGATCGTCCTCGCCGCCCAGCGAGACGACGGCGTCGACCACGTCGTGGCGCACGCCCTTCTCGCGCATCTGAACCTTGAGGCGCTCGGCGAAGAAGGCGAGCAGGTCGTCGGCCTCGAGGAACGGCTTGAGCGGCAGACGCAGCTTGTTTTCGACCACGATGCGGATGACACCGAGCGCCGCGCGGCGCAGCGCGAAGGGATCGCGCGATCCCGTGGGCTTCTCGCCGATCGACCAGAACGAGGTCAGCGCCTCGAGCTTGTCGGCCAGCGCGACGGCGATCGACACCGGCGCCGTCGGGCAGCGGTCGTTGGGGCCGGCCGGCGCATAGTGATCGCCGATCGCATCGGCGACGGAAGCCGGCAGTTTCTCGCCCAGGGCGTAGTAGCGGCCCATGACACCCTGCAACTCGGGGAACTCGCCCACCATGCCGGTGACGAGATCGGCCTTGCACAGGCGCGCGGCCTGTTCGACCTCGGCCGCCTGGGCACCGGGCAGGACCTTCGCGATTTCACCGGCCAGCGCCACGATACGCTCGACCCGCTCGGCCTGGGTGCCGAGCTTGGCATGGAACACGATCTGCTTCAGCGACGGCAGGCGGCTTTCCAGGGTCGCCTTGCGGTCCTGGTCCCAGAAGAACTTGGCGTCGGCGAGACGGCCGCGCAGCACGCGCTCGTTGCCGGCGACGATCGTCTTGCCGCCGTCGCGCGCCACGTTGTTCGCCACCACCACGAAGCGGTTGGCCAGGGTACCGTCGGTCCTGGACGTCGTGAAGAAGCGCAGATGCACCTTCATCGAGACGATCAGCACTTCCGGCGGCACGTCCATGAACTGGTCGTCGATGGCGCCCAGCATCGGCACCGGCCATTCGGTCAGGCCGGCCACTTCCTCGAGCAGGCCGTCATCCTCGTTCAGCTTGACCTGTGCCTCGGTGCAGAGTTTGCGCGCGCCCGCGAGGATGATCGCCTTGCGTTCGGCGGCGTCCAGGATGACATGCGCCTCGCGCAGCCTGGCGGCGTAGTCGGCGAAGCTCGCGACCTCGAATGTGCCCTTGGACAGGAAGCGATGGCCGCGCGTCGTGGCGCCAAAGGCGATCGGCGCCATCTGGCCGCCCGGTGCAACCTCGCCTTTCAGCACCTTGCCGTCGAACAGCGCGACGATGGACTGAAGCGGACGCACCCAGTGCATCGTGCTGCTGCCCCACTTCATCGACTTGGGCCATGGCAACGCTTTGAGGGCGGCATCGATCACCGCCCCAAGAGCGTCGGCCGTCGGCCCGCCCTTCTTCGTGATCACGGCGAACCAGAACTCGCCCTTGCCGGTGTCGCGCTTCTCGGCCTGGTCGAGCGACGCGAGGCCCGCGCCTTTCAGGAAGCCCTGCACGGCCTGGTCGGGCGCGCCAACGCGCGGACCACGCTTTTCTTCGCTGACATCATCGCGGATGGCAGGGATGCCCTCGACCACCAGTGCCAGACGCCGCGGCGTCGCGAAGGCCTGGGCCGTCTCGAAGCCGATGCCCGCGCCCTTCAGCCCGTCACAGATCAATCGCTTCAAGTCTTCAGCCGCACGCGCCTGCATGCGCGCGGGAATCTCTTCAGACAGGAGTTCGAGAAGAAGCTCGGCCATGTTCAGGCAGCCCCTTCGACTACGCTCAGCGCAGGCTTCTTCTGCGTCGCCAGCCACGCTTCGCAGCAGGCCTTGGCGAGTTCGCGCACGCGCAGGATGTAGCTCTGGCGCTCCGCGACGCTGATCACGCCGCGCGCGTCGAGCAGGTTGAACGAGTGGCTCGCCTTGATGCACTGCTCGTAGGCCGGCAGCGGCAGCTTCTTCCCGACCAGCCGGCCGCATTCCTTCTCGGCGTCGGCGAAGTGGCGGAACAGCATTTCGGTGTCCGCATGTTCGAAATTGTACGCCGACTGCTCCCGCTCGTTCTGCAGGAACACGTCGCCATAGGTCAGCGGCACGTCGGAATCGGCGCGGTTGTACGGCAGCTCATAGACCGACTTCTTGTCGAACAGGTACATGGCCAGCCGCTCGAGGCCGTAGGTGATCTCGCCCGCGACCAGGTCGACCTCGATGCCGCCCACCTGCTGGAAGTAGGTGAACTGCGTAATCTCCATGCCGTCGCACCAGACTTCCCAGCCCAGGCCCCAGGCGCCGAGGGTCGGGCTCTCCCAGTCGTCCTCGACGAAGCGGATGTCGTGCAGGGTCGTGTCGATGCCGATCGCCTGGAGCGACCCCAGATAGCGCTCGAGGATGTCGGACGGCGACGGCTTCAGGATGGCCTGGAACTGATAATAGTGCTGCAGCCGCATCGGGTTCTCGCCGTAGCGACCGTCACCGGGGCGACGCGACGGCTGCACATAGGCCGCGTACCAGGGCTTCGGACCCAGAGCCCGCAGGGTCGTCGCGGTGTGGAACGTGCCGGCACCCATCTCCATGTCGAAGGGCTGGAGGATCAGGCAGCCCTGGGCGGCCCAATAGTCCTGCAGGGTCAGGATGAGTTCCTGAAAGCACGTCGGTTTCCCGCGCGCTGCTGAGGGGTTCGACACCGGTATTCCCCGAAGCTCTAAAGGCCTTTTATTTCCGCAACTTATGGCCGTTTTTGCGGTGCGGCAAAATAGGTTCCACCCCCAGGCCGGTCAAGGCTGCTGGCGCGCTGCGGCCTTATGGCCGTGGACGGCCGCATTGGCCACATTTTTCAGCACTGGCCGAAATATAGGCACCGCAGCCCGCACACTGGACGGTGTCCTCGATGACCACGGGCTTCCGAGCCGGCGCGGCGGGCGGCGGCTCAGGCCGCGCGGGGACCGGAGGTGGCGGTGGCGGACGCTGCGCCAGGTCGTTGCCGGTGAAACGGTCGAAAAGACCCTTCCAGTACCGGAAACTCCTGTAAATGCCGTAGAGGGCAAGGCCGAACAGCGCAATCTTGAGCAGGAAACCCATGCGGCCTTGTGCGGTTCCTGCAGAAGCCGGTCAAGCGGGCTATAGGTAGGCGATGAGTGTGACGGTGGATCGGCCGCTCGACCTGTTCGTGGTCGGGGGCGGCATCAATGGGGCGGGCATCGCCTGCGACGCAGCGGGGCGGGCGCTCACGGTCGGTCTCTGCGAAATGAACGATTTCGCCAGCGCGACCTCCTCGAAGGCGACCAAGCTCATCCATGGCGGCCTGCGCTACCTCGAAACCTACGAATTCCGGCTGGTCCGCGAGGCACTGCAGGAGCGCGAGGTGCTGCTGGCCAAGGCGCCGCATCTGTCCTGGCCGCTGCGCTTCGTGCTGCCCTACGAGCCGCATCTGAGGCCGCGCTGGATGCTGCGGCTCGGCCTCTGGCTCTACGACCATCTCGACTGGCACATGACCCTGCCCAAGTCGATCCAGGTCGACCTGCCCAAGTCGAAGTTCGGCGCTGGTCTGAAGCCCGGCTTCCAGAAGGGCTTCGTCTATTCCGACGCCTGGGTCGACGATGCGCGTCTGGTGATCTCCAACCTCAAGTCGGCGCGCGAGATGGGGGCCGCGATCTATGCCCGGCATCGCTGCGTCTCGGCCCGTCGCAGCGACGACGGCAAGCTCTGGCACATCGAGCTAGAAGGCCCCGGGGGCGCGCCCGTGCATCTCAGGGCGCGCGCCCTCGTGAACGCCGCCGGCCCCTGGGTGAAGCACTTTCTCGACGAGCAGACCGAGATCAAGACGCCCAAGCGCGTGCGCCTCGTGAAGGGCAGCCACATCATCGTGCCCAAGCTCTACGACGGCGACCACGCCTTCATCCTGCAGAACAGCGACAACCGGATCGTGTTCGTCATCCCCTATGAGCGCGAATTCTCGCTGATCGGCACCACCGATATCGCGGTCGAGGAAGGCGAGCATCCGGTCTGCTCGCCGGAAGAAGTCGCCTATCTCTGCGACCTCGCCAGCCGCTACATGGCCAGGCCCGTTCGGCCCGAGGACGTGGTCTGGACCTATTCAGGCGTCCGCCCGCTGTTCGACGACGGCGACGACAATCCCTCGAAGGTGACGCGCGATTACCACCTGGAGGTCGACGGCTCCCCGCAGGGCAAGGCCCCCATCCTCTCGGTGTTCGGGGGCAAGATCACGACCTATCGCCGGCTGGCGGAACATGCGTTGCGGGACCTCCAGCCCTACTTCCCGCGCATGGGCGGTCCCTGGACCGACGGCCGCGCCGTCTATGACGGCGAAATGGCCGACGCGCCGACCTTCGAAGAGGCGTTCGACCGGTTCGTGGAGGGCGCGGTCGCCACCAAGCCGGGCCTGCCGAAGGAGCTGGTGCGAATCCTCGCCCGGCGCCATGGCTCGGGCCTCGACGACCTGCTCGAGAACGTGACGACCGTGGCCGATCTCGGCCGCCATTTCGGCGGCTCCCTCTACGAGGTCGAGGTGCGCCATCTGGTGCGCGACGAATGGGCCGTCGACGCCGAGGACCTGCTGTGGCGCCGGACCAAGGAAGGGCTGCACATGACGGCGGAAGAACGCGAGGCATTCGCTCGTTGGCTGGCGGAGCAGCGCCTCAACTTTACATAACTTAACCTCCGGGCGGGGCACGCTCGGCGCCCTCGATCCGTACCTCGAGAACCACCCCTTCTTTGGCGAGGTTCCCGATGTCGATCCGTTCCCTGGTCCTGCCCACCGCTCTCGTTCTGGCGGCGGGCCTTGCCTTCACAACCCCTGCCTCGGCCTTCGATCTGTTCGAGGACGACCTGATCGAACTCGCGCAGGCCACCCCGCCGAGCCCCCCACCGCCTCCGGCCGCGCGGGGCGAGCGCACCCCGGGCGAGCGTGGGGCCGCGCGCGTGGAGCGCAGCTTCTCGCCCAAGGCGGTCTGCATCGACATGGTGGCACGCCGCATCGGCGACCGCGCCTACGTCAAGGCCAAGCTCGAACTTAAGCCCGAGCAGATGACCGCCTGGAACACCTTCGAGAAGGCCGCCGACGAGGCCAGCGCCAAGTCGATGGCCCGTTGCCAGACCCTGCCGACCGAGATGAAGGAGCGCCCGACCTATCTCGATCGTCTCACGATGCAGGAGGACATGATGAAGGCCCGCATCGCGACGATCGAGGCGGTGAAGCCATCGCTGACCGCCCTGGTCGGTGTCCTGACGACCGACCAGAAAGCCATCCTCGACCGCCCGCGCATGGGCCATGGGCCCCACAAGGCGGGCCATCACGGCCCGCGCTGAACCCTGATTACCAGTCGCTGTGGCGGACGATCTTCATCAGGTCGTCCGCCATGGTGAGGGCGGTGAGGACGCCGGTCTTGGGATTGTCTGGCATGGCCCGGCCCAGCCGCTCGAGCTTCAGCTCGCCTGAATCGGAGACGACCTCCAGCTTGCTGGCATTGGTGCCGGGCGGCAGGGTCGGATCGGCCACCAGCTCGATCTCCGTCTTGTCGAGACCCGCGCCACAGAGCGCCACCGTGACCGCCAGATTGGCGTTCTTCGGGTAGAGCCGGCCCGCATCGGCGGGCGAGCCGCGGAAGATCACGGTCGGTTCCTTGATCGACGGCAGGTCGAACTCGGTCTCGGCCGGCGTGCCCGTCCAGGCATGCGGCGGCTTGATCGAGATGTATTTCACCCGTTCCAGCTTGCCGAGCCGCATGGCGAGCAGCCCGTCCAGGCCGGCAATGGCGCCGGCCGGCAGCCGAAGGCGTGCGCCGCCCTTCTCCGCCGCCTTCAGGTGCTTCTTCCACAGCGCCGGGTCGCCGTAGGCGCCGGTGGCGATCACCATGAAATCGATGCCCTTCTTCAGGATGGTCTCGCCCCAGTCGCGCACCGCCTGCTGGCTGGCCGCCTCGACCACGATTTCCGGCTTGAGTTTCAGCAGCGCTTTCAGGTCATCGACGACCGCGACCTTCTTGCCCAGCTTCTTCTGGGTGGCCGCGACCCTGCCCTTGCGCACCAGGACACCCACGATGTCGATGGGCGGCTTCTTTTCGCGAAACACGTCGAACAGCATCTGGCTGATGGCGCCGTACCCGATCAGCGCGATTTTCAGCCGCTTTTCCTTCGCCATCTATCCCCCTGGACCCGAATCTGACGGCGACTATAGCGGGCAGGCTCGGCCCTTGCGACCCACCGGGGTGGCGGCTATAACCCCGGCCTCGCCGCGGGCCGGAGTCCGCAAATCCTGACGGAGCGTAGCTCAGCCTGGTAGAGCACTAGCTTCGGGAGCTAGGGGCCGGAGGTTCGAATCCTCTCGCTCCGACCAATCGGCGAGGCCGATGCCAAGAGCATCGGTTACGAGAGAACGGCGGACCCTGGGGTCCGCCGTTTTCGTTTCGGGGCGAAGCTATTTCTTCGGCAGGAGAGCGATGTCGGTGACGGCCCCGCCCAGGCCCTCGATCTTGGCCGCCGGCGTGGCCTTGCCGGTCGCCAGATCGATGGACCAGAGCTGGTCGCCCGTCATGGCAACCTCCAGCGCCCCGACTCCACGGCGAATGGAACTACACCATCTCGCCGCTGCGACAGCCTTGAGGTGATTGTTTCTTCAACAAGCCCTTAGCGTCGTACTGGGGCGACCGGTGCGTGCCCGGACGCGACCTCGATGAAAACGTCGATGACCTGCCCCGGCCGCAGGCCATCGACTGGCGGATTGACGGAATAGACGACTTGCAGCACCCGCGTATCGACGCGGTCACTGCTCAATCCTGAGAGGGTTCGTTTGGGCTTCACCAACGGCTCGGCGCGCACATAGCGCAAGGCGATCCGTCGCTCCGGCGCGCCGCGCGGCAGACCGACGGCGTCGGCGCCCGACGCAAATCGCGGAACATCGGCTTCGTCGATATCGACCCGCACGTGGAGGGGATCGAGCAGGCCCAGCAGAATCGGCGGTGTCGATCCGCCGCTGGTCGCGAATTCGCCCGGGCGGATGTTTACCGCAAGGACCGTACCGTCCGACGGCGCCCTTACGGTGCGTTGATCGAGCTCGGCTTCCGCAAAAGCCAGTGCCGCTTTCGCCTGAGCGACGGCCGCCTCCTCGATACGAAGGGTCGGGCCGGCATTCTGGGGATCTACAAGCGCGAACTCGGCCTCGGCGCGTGTCAGCCGGGCCTTGACCTCGGCGACACGCCCCTCGGCAACACGCAGCAGATTCCGCCGACGTACCATCTCGCGTTCGGTGATCGACGATCCGCTCTGCAGCCGATCGGCGATCCGGACGAGATCGTTGGCTTCGTCCAAATCGGCCTCCGCCGAAAGCGCGATGCCACGTGCGACCGCGACGTCCGCGGCGAGTACGGCCGCCCGCTGCCGGGTCTGGGCGAGGCGCGCTTCGGCGACGCTGAGATCGCGTTGGCGCTGAACCACGGTGACGGCCGGCAGCGCGGAATCGATGACAAAGAGCACATCTCCCGCCTTCACCTTGCTGCCGTCGATCACCTGCACTTCCGTGACCACGCCGGGAAACCGGGTCGCCACCGAGACTTCACGACCGGCGGGTTCGACCGTGCCGAGCGCGCCGATGACCGCCGGCGCGGTGGCGGTCGATGGCAGGGAAGGCGAAGCTGCGGTGGAAGGTCCCTCCGCCCGCGCCGTCGGCGGCATGCTGCGGGGCGCGACTGTCGCGGCCGGCGTATTGGAATTCACGATCGATGCCAGCGCGGCAACGAGGGCGACACCGGCAAGCGCCGGCAAGCCGTACATGAGGAGACGGGAGCGGGCGGCCATCAATGCATCTCTTCGAAGGGGCGCTTCTCGGTCCGGACGACCCTGCCATCGGCCATGAAGGCAATCCGGTCCGCAAACTGGAAAATCCGGTCGTCGTGGGTGACGATGATCGCCGCACGATCGGGCCGCACGGCCAGGGTGCGCAGGATGTTCATCACGGCGTGACCCGAGGCGCCGTCGAGCGAGGCGGTCGGCTCGTCGCAGACGATGAGCTTCGGATCGTGGATCAGCGCGCGCGCGATCGCCACCCGCTGCTGCTGGCCGCCCGAAAGCTCGCGGGGAAACTTCTTCAGGCTCTCGGCGAGCCCCAGCCTATCAAGCAGTTCGCTCGCCCGGCGGCGGGCACGGCCCGTGGCCATGCCATGGGCGATCAGGGGGACCGCCGCGTTCTCGGCAGCATCGAGCGCAGGGAGCAAGTTGAATTGCTGGAAAACGAAGCCCACGGTCTCGCCGCGGAAGCGGCTGAGCGCCCGGCCGCTGAGAGCCTTGAGGTCCGCGCCGAAAACGGTCGCGTCTCCCTCGTCGGCACGCAGCATCGCGGACAAGATGGAGATCAAAGTGGTCTTCCCGCACCCCGAAGGCCCGACGAGAAACGTCATCTCTCCTGCACGGGCATCGAAGTCCGTACGGTTGAGCACGATTTCGCTCGTCGCTCCCCGGCCGAAGCGCTTGCAAATTCCACGGGCGACCACGGCACTCAAGATCTCAGCCCCGGAAGGTGATGGCGGGATCGAGCGCAAAAACACGTCGCAGACTCACCACGGTGGCGAGGAGGACGATCGCCAGTACCGCGGCGGCGGACAGCGCCGCGACCTGCCACGGCAGCCAAAAGCCCTTGAGGTCGGACAGCGGTTGGTTGACGCCATCGAAAAAAGCCGAAGACAGCCAGATGCCGATCGAATAGCCGATGAAGGCCACCACGACGGCCTGGCTCGCAACCATGCCCAGAATCCGGCCGTTCGAAACGCCGATCGCCTTCAGCACGGCAAACTGCCGAATGTTGTCGTTGACGAAAAGCGTGAAGGTAAGCCCGCAGACCAGGATGCCGACGATGGCACCGAGAGCGATGACCACGCCGAAGGAGAAGGCGATTCCGGTATTGGCGAGCACGTAGTCGATAGTTGCTCGCTCGAACGCCTGCGAAGTCAGGGCGCGCAATCCGGTGGTCTCGGAGATCCGTCGAGCCACCGTTGCGGCATCGCTTTCCGGTACGTTGCGAACCAGAACGAAGGACAGGGTATTGCGGCCCCCCGGAACGTAGACCAGGGCTTGGGACAGGCGGGTGTAGACGACGACCGGCGCCGCGAATCCGGGGGCGGCGTCGGTGATGGCGGCGATCACGGCGCGGCGATCGTTAACCTCGAGCACCTTGCCGGTTTCAAGCGGTTCTCCCGGCCACAAGCGCGCAAAGCCAAGCTGGTCCATAGCGATCGCGTCTGGGCTACGCAGGTCCTCCGGTGCGCCGGCGATGAAACGGCCCGTCATGCCGACCAGGCTTGCATCGTCGACGCCGATAAACGACGCAGTGGTCGAGCGTCCCTCTGCGGTCCGTATCGCGCCCGAGGCCCTCACCAATGGTACGGCCCACAGAACCCCCTCGACACCGCGCACCCGAAGGAGTTCCGTCGCGCGCATGTTGGTCGGGCCTTCGATGGTTTCGGTCTGGGGATCCATGACCCAAATCGTCGCTTCGCGAGCATCCGATATGACATTGGCGGCACGCGAAATCAGTCCAATGAAGAAGCCTCCCTGCTGCGACATCAGCAGGGTCGAAAAGGCAATTCCAAAGACCAGACCGATAAGCTTCATCGGGTCTCCGAACAGCATCTTCAGGGCAATCAGCAGCATACTTGGCTTTGCACTGTTTGAGACCTTTGGCGGTCCCTAACGTAATAGATGCGGCTGACCTGTTTGGATCACTTCGCGACGTAAGATTCAGCGGAATTCAGCCGTTCGGTTGAAGCCTGGAACGGCCGAGAGCCAGCCAATCAAGGTCGATACAGCGTTGCTGGAGGCGGTCCGGTAAGGGTGTATGGGCGGTCCTTGATGCTGACGCGGGCGGCAGGACAAGGCCGGGAGGGGTCATGGATTGGGCGTGCTTCCTGGCCTAAGTGACAGGAACGGTGGACCAGGGGCTGCTAGCGCGGAACGAGTACCTGACGACCCAGAGCGGCGTCATCAACGTACAGCAGCGGGCGAATCTCCAACAAGCATGAGCCCATCGCCAAATCGCCGCCTGGCAATGACAGCGCAACGACGCCGAAGAACGCATCAACTGGATGTTCACCCCTGAAAAGGCCCGAGAAAAACGCCGCCGAGCTTATCCGGCCAAAGAGTAGGAGCCTCTGTGCAGAGGTACCAGGAGCTGCAGGTTCGAATCCTCTCGTTCCGACCAATCGGTAAGGCCGATGCCAAGAGCATCGGTTACGAGAGAACGGCGGACCCTGGGGTCCGCCGTTTTCGTTTCAGGCGAAGCTATTTCTTCGGCAGGAGGGCGATGTCGGTGACGGTGCCGCCCAGTCCCTCGATCTTCGCCACTTGCGTGGCCTTGCCGGTCGCCAGATCGATCGACCAGAGCTGGTCGCCGGTCATGGCCCAGCCTTCGTTCTTCGTGCCGTCCGACCAGATGTCGAAGGCGACGACGTCGACCTTCGGGCCGAGCGCGCCCACCGTATTGAGGACGCCGTCGTTCGGCGGCGCCTGCTTCACAAGGGCGCCGGTCGCGGTGTCGACGTTGAGCAGCGTCGTTTCCTTCGTGCCCTTCACGGAGTTGGTGTAGGCGCCGGCCATGACCTTCGGCGCCTTGCCCTTATTGGCATCGGCGTCGGCGTATTTCAGGCTGCCGTCCTTGATGACCTTGCCGTCGTCGACATTGACGCGCAGGCTCGTGCCGTCGCTGCCGATGACGCGCAACCGGTCGGCGACCGGGTTGAAGTCCACTGTCGCCGACGCGCCGGCCGGCAGCATCGTCTCGAGCTTCGACTTCTTCGTGGCCTTGCCGTCCATGGCGATGGTGTAGAGCGTGCCGTCCGCCGCCAGCGCGTAGAGCATGCCGTCGGCCGGCCGCACGTCGATGCCGACCAGCGGACCGGAAACGCCGTCGACCTTCATCTTCTTCGTCGCCTTCTTGGCCGAGGTGTCGACGATGGCGATCGTGTCGTTTCCGATCAGCGCGGCGACGTCCGCCGCCTGCGCCGTGCCCGCCAGCGTCACCAGGGCCGTCGAAGCGGCCAGGAATGCCTTCACCGTCATTGGATCTCTCCTTCCGTTGCTGACCCATGAGCGGGTCATGCAGCGGATACCGGCCGGCCGGTTCGATTGGATGCAGGCGCGGAAAATAAATCGGGATCGTTCGTCGGATGCATCCAATTGCCGATTTCCGGGGTACTCTTAAGAACAAGACGCAACCTTGGCGCCGACCTGTGTCGAGCGTCGCGAAACGACCGCAGGAAGGAATGGCGAGAACCGATGGCGGCAGACCTGTCCTCCGATCGATCCGAGCTTGAAGCCGGCGTCTCGGCCGCGATCGTCCGCTGCGCCGCCGGTGAAGCGTCGGCGCTGCGCGTCATCTACGATCTCGAGGCAGCCCGCATGGTCGGCGTGGCGATCCGCATCCTGCGCCGCCGGGACCTTGCCGAGGAGGCGACGCACGAGGCCTTCATGCGCATCTGGCGCAGCGCCCGCAGCTTCGATCCCTCGCGCGGCTCTGCACGTGCCTGGATCTATACGATCGTGCGGAACCAGGCGTTGACGATCCTGCGCGACGAACGCCGCTTCGGCCCCTACGAGCCGCTGGACAGCGAAGCGCCCGAGCCCAATTCGGCCGTTGCGCGGCTGCCCGAGTCCAGCGCCCTGCGGCACTGCCTGGAGCAGCTCGATACCGGCCGCCGCAGCGCCATCGTCCTGGCCTACGTGCATGGCTTCAGTCACGGCGAACTCGCGGGGCGCCTCGGCGTGCCGCTGGGCACCATCAAGAGCTGGATCCGCCGTGGCCTGGTTTCCCTGCAGGAGTGCATGGGATGACGCCCGACCGCGACGACCGCATCCACGCCGCCGAATTCGTCCTGGGCCTGCTGGAGCCCGAGACCCACGCCGCGGCGGAGCGCCGCCTCACCTCCGATCCCGCGTTCGCCCGCGAGGTCGCCGCTTGGCAGAAGCACTTCGCGGCATTCGACGACACGGCAGAGCCGGTCGTGCCGGCCGACGAACTTTGGCGCCGGATCGAGGCGGGTATGGGCACGGCGGTTGCCGCACCTGCGGTGGCGCCGACCGGGCTACTGCCCAAGTTGTGGAACAGCCTGGGTGCGCTGCGGATCGCGGCGCTGTCAGGGGTCACCGCCGCCCTGGCCCTTGCGGTCGTCACCACCGTGACCGTGCGGCACGCGCAGGAGGTCGAGGCGCGCAAGCCGGTCTATGTCGCCATCCTGGTCGACGATGCGACGCGCCAGGCCGGCGCCATCGTGAACGCCTTCGCCGACGGCAGGGTCGAGATGATCCCCCTCGTCGACATGACCGTGCCGGCCGGGCGCGCGTTGCAGGTCTGGACCCTCTGGAACCGCGAGATCGGTCCGCGATCGGTCGGCCTGCTCGACCGCGCCCGGGCGACGTCCCTCGATCTCGAGCGGCTGCCGACCACGGCGGCCGACCAGCTCTTCGAGATCACGCTGGAGCCGTCCGGTGGCTCGCCGACCGGCCGCCCGACCGGCCCGATCCTCTACAAGGGCACGACGGCGCGGACGCTGTAGCGGGCGTCAGCCGACCAGCGGGAAGTGACAGGCGACCTCGCGGCCCGGTGCGATCTGGCGCAGCGGCGGCACCTCGTCCGTGCAGCGCGGCTGTGCATGCGGGCAGCGCGTGCGGAAACGGCAGCCCGAGGGCGGGTCGAGCGGCGACGGCGGGTCGCCGGGCTTCAGTTTGGTGTCTCCCAGCGGCACGTCCGGATCGGGCACGGGAATCGCGGCCATGAGGGCAGCCGTGTAGGGATGCGCCGGCGTCGCGAATAGCGAGTCCGAATCGGCAACCTCGCAGAGCCGGCCGAGATACATGACGGCGACCCGATCGGACACCGACTTCACCACCGCGAGATCGTGGGCGATGAACAGGAGCGTCAGTCCGAACCGCGCCTTCATGTCCTCCAGGAGATTGACGATCTGCGCCCGGATCGAGACGTCGAGCGCCGAGACCGGCTCGTCGCACACGATCAGGCTGGGCTCGAGCACGAGGGCGCGCGCGATGGCGATGCGCTGGCACTGACCGCCGGAGAATTCGTGCGGCCTGCGGTTCCAGACGAGATCGGGATCGAGGCCGACCGCCTCCATCACGGCACGGACGCGACGGGTGCGCTCGGCGGCATCGGAGACGCCCGACACGATCAGCGGCTCGGCGATGATCTCGGCGACCTTGCGGCGCGGATTGAGCGAGGCGATCGGGTCCTGGAAGATCATCTGCAGGCGCGGCCGCATCGCCCGCAGCGCCTGGCCGCGCATCTGCGTCAGGTCCTTGCCGTCGAACACGACGGCGCCGGCCTTGGGCGGCGGCAACTGCAGCAACGCGCGCGCCAGCGAGGATTTTCCCGAGCCCGATTCGCCGACCAGTCCCAAGGTCTCGCCCTGCTTCACCGACAGCGTGACGTCGCTCACCGCATGGACGTGGCGGCCGCCGCCCACCGGGTATTCGACCACGAGATTGCGGATGGCGAGGAGATCGCTCATGCCGCCCCTCCCGGCTCCACGCCCCTGGGATGGAAACAGGCATAGCCGCGTCCGCCGACCATCGTCAGCGGCGGCTGCTCGGCGTCGCATTGGTCCGTACGATAGAGGCAGCGGGGCGCGAAGGAGCAGCCGCCGCTGCGCCGCGCCAGGTCGGGCGGCCGGCCGGGAATGGCGCTGAGCCGCGTGTGGGTGGCATCGGAAAGCCGCGGCAGCGAGCGCAGCAGCGCCTCGGTATAGGGCATGCGTGGCGAGCGGAAGATCTCGCGCGTCGCCGCGGATTCTACCGCGCGGCCGGCATACATCACCATGATGTCGTCGCTCCGGCCGGCGGCCACGCCGAGATCGTGGGTGATCAGGATCATCGCCATGCCGCGCTGGCGCTGCTCGCCCTGAAGCAGGTCGAGGATCTGCCGCTGCACGGTCACGTCGAGCGCCGTCGTCGGCTCGTCGGCGATCAGAAGCTTGGGCGCGCAGGCGATCGCGATGGCGATGGCCACGCGCTGGCGCATGCCACCCGACAGTTCGTGCGGATACTGCTGCGCACGGCGTTCCGGCTCGGGGATGCCGACCTCGTTCAGCAGTTCGACGGCGCGGCGGGCGGCCGCCTTCGAATCCAGCCCGCGGTTCAGGCGCAGCCCCTCGCCGATCTGGCGGCCGATCTTCATCACCGGGTTGAGCGAGGTCATCGGATCCTGGAACACGATGCCGATCTCGGTGCCCAATACCCGGCGGAATTCCCGGGGCGAGAGGCTGCGAAGATCGCGCCCCTCGAACAGGACCTCGCCGGCCACGCCTGCGCCCGAGCCGGCGCCGACCAGGCCGATCAGCGAGCGCACCAGCACCGACTTGCCCGATCCCGATTCGCCCACGATGCCGAGCGTGCGGCCCGCGTGCAGGTCGAACGACACGCCGTCGACCGCGCGCAACGGCCCGCGCGCCGTGGAGAAGCTCACCTCGGCGTTGCGCACCGACAGCAGCGGCGCCGGGCCCTTCGACGGACCGCTCACAGCGCCGACCTCCGCGGATCGACCATGTTGCGCACCATGTCGCCCACGAAGTTGAGCGACAGGACGGTGGCGAACATCACCGCCGCCGGGATCAGCGCGGTGTGAGGCGCCACGTCGAGCGCCTCGCGACCGTCGGCGATCATGCCGCCCCAGCTCGGCTGCGGTGCCGGGATGCCGAGCCCCAGGAAGGACAGCGCGCCTTCGGCCACGATGATCACGCTGATCGCCACCAGCCAGAAGGCGAACATGGGCGGCAGGAGGTTGGGCAGGATCTCGCGCGTCAGGATGCGCCAGTCGCTGGCGCCGACGGTGCGGGCGGCCAGCACGAAGTCTCGATTGGCCCAGGCCAGGGTATTGGCCCGCGAAACCCGGGCAGCGGCAGGGATCGACAGGATGCCCAGTGCCAGGGTGACGTTGAACAGGCTCTGCCCGAGATAGGCGGTGAAGGTGAGCGCCAGCACCAGCGACGGGAAAGCGAGCAGGATGTCGATGAAGCCGACCGCCAGCAGGTCGACCTTGCCGCGGAAATAGCCGGCGCTCATGCCGATCGCGCCGCCGATCAGGAATCCCAGGAACGGCGCGCAGATGCCCACAATGAGGGACGTGCGGGCGCCGTAGATCACGCGCGAGAGCATGTCGCGCCCGAGATTGTCGGTGCCCAGCAGGTATTCGGCCGAGGGTGGCTTGCGGCGAAGGATCAGTTCCTGCGCCGACGGATCGGGCAGCCCGATCCAGTCGGCGGTGATCGCCAGGAAGACCACCAGCAGCAACCAGCCCAGCGGCAGGGCGAGCGCCCAGTGCCAGCGGCGCCGCGGCCGTGTCGCGGCGACGGCCGCGCCCTTAGCTGCGGAAGCGGACATGGCGAACCCTCGGGTCGAGCACGGCGTAGAGCATGTCGACCAGGAAATTGATGACCACGAAGCCCACCGCGATGAAGGCCACGGTGCCCTGCACGAGGATCAGGTCGCGGTTGAAGATGCCACCCAGCAGCAGCCGGCCGACGCCCGGCAGCGCGAAGATCTGCTCGACGATCACCGCGCCGCCGATCAGCCCGCCGATGTTGAGCCCCAGAATGGTGATCAGGGTAAAGGACGAGGGACGCAACGCATGCTGCAGCAGGACCCGCCACGGCGGCAGGCCCTTGGCCCGCGCCAGCAGGATGAAGTCCTCCTTCAGCGTGGTCAGCAGGTCCGAACGCAGCACGCGCATCAACACCGTCCACTCGATCAGGCCCAGGGTCAGAGACGGCAGGATCATCGATTCGAAATTGTCCCACAGCCCCTCGGACATCGGCGTGAAGCCGGTCGCCGGCAGCAGGTCGAAACTCACCGAGAACAGGTAGATCAGCACGATGCCCAGCATGAAGTTGGGCATCGCGAGAAAGCCGAAGGCGGCCGAGGCAGAGATGCGATCGAAGATTCCGCCGGGCCGCCGCACCGAGAGCAGCGCCACCGGGATCGCGATCCCCAGTGCGATGACTTGCGCCATCACCATGAGCTGCAGCGATACGGGCAGGCGGTCGAGGATCGCCTGCACCACCGGCTCCCCGTTGCGGTAGGAGCGGCCGAGGTCGCCCGAGAGTGCCGAGCCGAGCCAGTCGAAGTAGCGCACCAGCATCGGCCGATCGAGGCCGAGATCGGCGCGCAGCCCCGCAATGTCCTCCGGTGTCGCGAGGCTCCCCAGAATCACGATCGCCACGTCGCCCGGCAGGATGTTCACGATCGTGTAGGTGAGCAGGGTGACGCAGAACAGCACGACCACCAGCCGCACCAACTGGCGCGCAAGCCACGGCATCGGCGACGCCCCTACGCTACCCTAGTTCCCGCCTGTACCTACTTCGCGAACCACGCGCTCTCGACCTGCACGGCACCGCCGCGCAGCGCCGGAATGCCGCGCACGTTGGCGCGGGTGACGGCGAAGTCGATGTTGCTGCCCGACCACAGCCACACCGCGTCGTCGTTCAGGATCTTGATCAGGTCGCAGTACGCCGCCTTGCGCTTGTTCTCGTCGAGGCTGGTGCGGCCGACCAGCAGCAGGCGATCGACTTCGGCGTTGTTGTAGCCGGAGAAGTTGATCGGGCTCTTGGAGTGGAAATTGGCGAACATCTGCGGGTCGACGTCGGCCAGGTCGATGATGCGCCAGCCGGTGACCTGGAAGTCACGCGTGAGGGCCTCCTTCACCAGCTGCGTCTGGTCGACCGGCTTGATCTCGACGTCGATGCCCGCCTTCTTCATGTCGGCCTGGAACACCTGAGCGCCCTCGCGGCCGCGCGGCGTGGCAGTGACCGTCATGGTGAGCTTCACGGGCTTGCCGTAGTCGGCGATCAGCTTGCGCGCCGCCTCCGGATCGTACTTCAGCGCCCCGTTGTCCTTGCATTCGATCCCCGAGCTCGGCCCGTACGGATCGTCATGGACGGGGCGAAGGCCCTGGGTCAGCACAGCGGCGTTGGCCTTGCGGTTCAGTGCCATCGAGACGGCCTGGCGGACCCGCTTGTCGTTCAGCGGTTCGCGCTGGGTATTGAGCGGAATGACCAGCGCGCCGCTGCCCACCCATTGCAGCACGCGCAGGTTTTTGTCCTTCTTCGCCTTGACGATGTTCTCGGCGCGGTCCTCCCAGATCACCTGGACGTCGCCCTTCACCAGGCTGGCGTAGCGGGCGTCGGAATCGGGCAGCGGCCGCACGGTCACGCGGTCGAGATAGGGCTTGTCCTTGTCCCAGTAGTTGGGGTTGCGCTCCGCGACCAGCCGGTCGGCGGCACGCCATTCCTTGAAGACGAACGGGCCGGTGCCGACGGGATTGCGGTTGTAGTCGGCACCCTTCTCCTGGGCGATCTTCACCGGGATGATCAGCGTGGTGACGGTGGGCTGAGCCAGGGTCCGCGGCAGGGCCGCGTTGGGCCCACGCATCTTGAAGACCGCGGTCAGATCGTCGGGCGCCTCGACCTTCTCGATGGCGAGATAGGCGCGGCCGGCAAAGCGGTTGGCCGGATCGAGCAGCCGGTTGAAATGGTCGGCCACGGCCTGGGCGGTGAACGGCGTCCCGTCGTGCCATTTCACGTTCGGCCGGATCTTGGCCGTCCAGACGCTGCCATCCGCGTTGGGCGTCATCGACAGAGCGAGTGCCGGCAGGAGATTGCCCTTGTCGTCGAGCCGCATCAGCGTCTCGTAAAACAGCGAGGCCGCCGTCACCGTGGAATTGGAATAGACGCCGGCCCGGATCGGATCGAAGCCTTCGAAGTCGCTCTCGACCCCGATCGTCAGGGCGCCACCTCGAACGGGCGCCGGCGCAGGCGCCTGGGCGAAGGCTGGAGCCGCGAAACCGACGGCGAGCGCCGCCGCCAGACCAAATCTGCGTGAAAACAGTGCCATCAAGGCCCTCCCATGGATCGCGCCGTTGACCGGCATCACATCTATGGACGGCAGGATAACGCGGCGTTCGCCGCAAGCCTAGAGGATTGCGGAGCGCCTGAAGATCTGCAGGCTACATGCAGTAGGCTTGGGCCGCGACGACCGCGTTCAGGCCCTGCATTTCCTGCGGCGACAGGTTCGACGGGTTGAGCAGGTTGCCGCTGACGCTCACCGACTGGTTCGACTTGCGCAGGCCGAGGATCGCGTTGGCGCGCTGGTCGGCCGGGATGCGGGCGATGATGCACTGGCACATCTTTTCCGAGGCCGTGACCATGCATTCGGTCATGAGCTCGTCGGCGCGGGAGGCCGACGAAAAGCCCAGGGTCAGGACGAGAGCGGCAAATCCGGCGGCGATGATACGCATGCAAATCTCCATGGCTGGCACATCCTACACCGTCTCTCAGGTCACCAGCCAGTTCCTCAGCAGGCCGAACAGGCCGGTCAGGAAGAGGATCGTGAGGGCGACGTTGCGGTAGAGCCGCTCGCTGGCGAGGCCGTGGAACAACCGCCCGCCGACCCAAGCCCCCAGAACCATGACCGGGAACAGCACGGCGGCGCGGAGCAGCGCGTCCACGCCGGCGACGCCGGTTGCCAGCACGATCACGATCAGCAGGAACTGCGTCAGGAAATAATAGGTGACGATGTTGGCGCGGTTGACCTGCGGCGGATCGTTGCCCGACAAGAGATAGAGCAGCACCGGCGGCCCGCCGACGCTGGTCGTGGCCATCATCGCGCCGGAGACGGCGCCCACGAGCGCGGTGGCCACGGTCGACCGCCGGCCGGTGTATTTCCAGCCGGTCCACATCAGCAGCACAAAGGCCACGATTACGGCCGACACCGCCGTCACGATCGTGTTCTTGTCGACGCTGGCCAGCAGCCAGACGCCCGCCGGCATGGCGAGGCAGGCCGCGAGGCTCATCGGCCTCAGCACCTTCCAGTCGGCATGCCGGCGGACCTGCGGGAAAAGCTGCAGCGACACGACCAGCTCGATGGCGACCACCGTCACCACCATCTCGGCCGAGCCGAACAGGATGGCGAAGATTGGCGCCATCAGCATGGCCGAGCCGAAGCCCGCGAACCCGCGCATCAGGCCGGCGACCAGCGTGACGCCGAGCGCGGTCCACAGGCCGGTTTCGGCGAACAGGGACTGGATGTAGGGGATCATGCGGCGATCATCGTCCCATCTCTCTCACCTCCCCCGTCATCGGGCAGGCAATCGCATGTGCCCAAATTGCCCGTCGTCCCGACCGGAGCGAAGCGGAGTGGAGGGACCTTCTTTCCTCCATTTGACGGCTCTACGTCGAAAAAAGGTCTCTCCACTCCGCGCGGAGTTTACCCCGAGGTACTCGAGGGGCGCTCCGGTCGAGACGACGGAATGTTCCATATGCGATTGCTCTGCCCGTCAGACGGGGGAGGAGATATGGTGCCGCCGTCAGCGCTTCGCCTGCCCCTCGCCCGTCTTGTCGCGCAGGCGGCGCATGCCGCGCAGCCAACGGTCTCGGTCGAGCTTGCGCGTCATGTATTCCTTCACCTCGGGATGGGGCAGGATCAGGAAGCGCTCCTCGTCCATCGCCTCGATCACCGTCTGCGCCACCGCGTCGGTGTTGATCACGCCGTCGACCGACGCCGCGGTCGCGCCGGCCATACGCAGCATGTTGGTGTCGACGGCCTGCGGACACAGCACCGAGACGCGGATGCCGCGGTCGCCGTACTGGATCGACAGATGCTCGGCCAGCGCCACGCCCGCGTGCTTGGTGACGCCGTAGGGCGCCGAGCCCATCGAGGCCAGCAGGCCGGCCGCGCTCGCGGTGTTGAGCAGATAGCCTTCGCCGCGCTTCAGCATCTGCGGCACCAGTGCCCGCGCGGCATAGACGTGCGCCATGACGTGGATCGCCCAGGAATCGGCCCAGTCCTTGTCGGTTGCATCCTCATGACCGCCGCGACCGATACCGGCGTTGGAGAAGAAGATGTCGATCTCGCCGTACTTCTTCTCCGTCTCGGCGATCAGGCGCTTCACCTCGGCCTCCTGGCCGATGTCGCCCGCCACCGCGAGGGCGCCGATGTCCTTGGCCACCTTGTCGAGTCTGCCGGCATCCATGTCGGCGACGACCAGCCCCTTGGCTCCTTCCTTGGCAAAGCGCCGCGCGATCGCCTCGCCAATGCCGCCCGCCGCGCCGGTGACGACGCAGACCTTGCCCTTGACCTTCATGTCTTCTCTCCCATCGACCTCACCCTGAGGAGGCCGCGCCAGCGGCCGTCTCGAAGGGTCGGACCAGTCACGTTGTTGCCCATCCTTCGAGACGGCGCTCAGCGCCTCCTCAGGATGAGGATGTTGTTGTTCCTGCTAACCCCAACTCTGTTCAATCAGGTCGACGTACTGCGCCTTGGTCGGCTGGCGCGGCGTCGAAAGATGGCAATGGTCGCCCATCGCGCCCTCGGCGATCTTCTCGATCGTATCCTGCGCCAGGCCCGCCGCCCCGAGGCCCTTCGGGATGCCCAGCCGCTCGTTGAGCGCCGACACCGCGTTGGCCACGCCGTCGGCGCTGGCCTCGCTCTCGGGCAGGCCCATCACCTGCGCCACACGCTTGAACTTGTCGCCGACCGCCGGCTCGTTGAAGCGCAGCACGGCGGGGAGATAGATCGCGTTCAGCGTGCCGTGGTGCAGGCGATAGCCCTTGAGGCCGCCGGTCGGGTGCGAGAGCGCGTGCACCGCGCCCAGCCCCTTCTGGAACACCATGGCGCCCTCCATGGCGGCGACCGCCATGTTGTAGCGCGCCTCGCGGTCCTGCCCGTCCCTGGTCGCACGCTCGACATACTTCCACGCCTTCTCCAACCCATCGAGCGCAATGGAATCGGCCGGCGGGTTGAAGACGTTGGCGAGGTAGCATTCGATATTGTGCGTCAGCGCGTCCATGCCCGTGCCGGCCGTGAGATGCGGCGGCAGGCTCATCGTCAGTTCCGGATCGATCAGCGCCAGCCGGGGAATCAGATACGGGCTGCCGATGGCGAGCTTGCGGCCCGAATCCATGATGATGACGCCGCCGCGGCTCACTTCGCTGCCGGTACCGGAGGTCGTCGGGATCGCGACCATGGGCGCCACCGCCGCGGTGATCTTGCCCGCCCCGCCCTCGACGAACGAATAGGCCTGCAGCGACGGGCCGGGATGCGTCGCCATCAGCGCGACCGCCTTGGCCAGATCCATCGGCGAGCCGCCGCCGATGGCGATGATGCCGTCGCAGCCCTCCTCCTTGTAGATCTTGAGCGCGTCGCGCATGGCCGCTTCAGTCGGGTTCTCCGGCGTGCCGTCGTAGATCGTGATCGGCATGTTGCCGGGCAGCTGTTCCTTGACCTTGGCCCACAGGCCTGCCGCGATGACGCCCTTGTCGGTGACGATCAGCGGGCGGCGCATGCCCATGAGTCGTAGCTCCGCCTCGAGCAGCTTGAGCGCGCCGAAGTCGAACTGGATACGGGTCAGGTAGGTGATCAGGGCCATCCGAAAATTCCTCTCGATTTTGCGCGAAGGCTACGCGAAAAAACGTGCATGAGCGATACTGCTGTCCTGCGCGCCGCGACCGTCGCCGATGCCACCGCCATCGCCGCCGTGATCGCCGCGTCGTTCGCCCAGTATCGCGGCCAGCTCGTGCCGGAATCCGGCGCCTTCCGGGAAACGGCCGCGACCATCGCCGCCGAACTTCAGAGGGGCGCCGGGGCGATCGTCGCGGAGCAGAACGGCGAAATGCTGGGCTGCGTGCTGGTCGAAGAGAAGGAGGGCGATCTCTATTTCGGCCGTCTCTCGGTGCTGCCGTCCGCGCGCGGCCAGAGCCTCTCGAAGCGATTGATCGGGGCGGTCGAGGCCGAGGCACGCCGTCGCGGCCTCGCCGGCGTTCGTCTGGGTGTGCGCGTCGTCCTCACGGACAACCAGCGCCTGTTCCTGGCGCTCGGCTACCGCGAGACCTCGCGCGAGGCCCATCCGGGCTTCAACCATCCGACCTCGATCAATATGCGCAAGCCGCTCGGCTGACCGTCAGCCCACGGCGCCCCGCGACCTCATCGCATGGAGGATGATCAGCCCGATCCCGAAGAGATGCGGTGCGTAGAACCGAAGCTCCGCGGAGGGATAGAGCAGGAATCGCACTGCCGCGCCGACCAGAAGGGCCATCAGCAGCAGGCCCGGCCAGCGACCGCCATCGAGCCGCGCGAGCAGAAGGATCGCGAGCAGAGCAGCCGCAACGGCCGCATGCAGCCAGGCCAGATGAGATACCCGGTCGATCTGGTCCGTGACGACATCGAAATAGAGGCCGAAGTCGAAGGACGGCCGGAAGTCCGTCAGGACGTTCCCGCGTTGGACGAAGTTGAAGTAGAACTGGGGCCACCAGCCGATATGTTGGCTGGCCAGCATGTTCATCGCGTAGGCGGCGAGCGACCCGGCGAGCAGCACCAGCGTTGCGCGGTACTCTCGGCGCGCCGCCATCACACAGCATAGAAAGACGTTCAGGACGATGCCGTCGGGACGCAGCAGGGCGGCCATCAGGAGACAGAAGACAGCCAGCCGCAGCCGCTCCGACAGAAGGGCCGCGATGCCCGCGGCGCAGGCGAAGGCGAAAATCGTGTCGGGCGAAACCATGCTGGCGAAGCTGCCCAGTTGGAACAGCAGGACGATCGGCAGCCAGGCGAGAGAGGCGATGCCCTCGAGCCGCCAGGCGGCGTGAACGAGGAGCACCAGGATGCCGAGCGCGCTCATGAGGCTGACCACGACGATGGCGCGCACCGGATCGACCGCGAGCGCCACGCCTTTCAGCAGCACGATGTAGCCGTATTTGCTCTCGTAGAGCGGCAACTGGCTGGCAAGTGCGGCCGGGTCCAAGAACTGGGCCTCGTCGTTGGACGTCGTCAGGTAGGCCAACCCCTCGGGCGACAGGTGCGGCCTGATCGCAGCCCAGGTTCGCGCATGCAGCGTCGCGGCATCGATCATGCCGTCGGGCGACGTGGCCCCGGCCTTGAGGATCGCCATCGTGTAGGGAACGACGTCCCAGTCGAGCGCCGGCCGCGTGATCGCGAAATAGACGAAGTAACAGGCGATGAGGAAGGCGATGCTGGCGGAGACGGATCGCCAGCCCTTCCATTCCGCAATCGCGGGCATCATGAATATTTGTCTCCCGGCTGCAGTATGCGTGACCGATTGGCCATTGAGCAACATGGGGGCCCGTCTGCTATCATGGTGTTCATGAGCAGCCGCACACCCCTCACCGGCCCTTCCGTCTGGCATGGCCAGGACATCGCGAAGTCGTCACGCTGGATTCGCGATCTGACGCCCGATGGCGTCGAAGAGCTCGATGCCGCCCTCAAGGGCCTGCGCGGCATGAAATGGTCGGAGATCATGCGCGAGGATTTCTACCTGCCCTCGCTGGACGAGCTGTTCGACGACATCGCCGACGAGCTGGAGAATGGCAGCGGCATCGTGAAGCTGCGCGGCCTTCCGGTCGACCGCTACGACGAGGAGGACCTGCGGCGCCTCTACTTCGCGATCGGCACGCACATCGGCACGCCGGTGTTCCAGAACCGCAGCGGCGAGCTGATGCGCGCCATCCGCGACGAGGGTGCCCATGTCGGCCGCACCTACGGCGAGACCAGGGACGAGAAGGGTTCGACCTTCCTGTCCTCCTATGCCCGCACGCTGACCAACGGTGCGTTGCGCTTCCATACCGACCGCACCGACGTGGTGAGCCTGCTGTGCGTGCGCCAGGCGCGTGCCGGCGGCGTCAGCAAGCTCGCGAGCACGCCCGCGATCCACAATGCGATGCTCGAGCGCCGGCCAGACCTGCTCGAACTGCTGTTCCAGGATTACTGGCGCAGCCGCTTCGGCGAGGAGGGCACCAGGAAGGACAGCGAGGCGACGACCCGTGAGACCGCCTATCCGCTGCCGATCTTCGGCCTGCGCGACGGCAAGTTCACTTCGCACTATTCGCTGACCTTCATCGAGGCGGCGCAGATGGCGCCCGGTGTGCCCAAGCTCACCGACGCCCAGCGCGAGGCGATCGACGTGCTGATGAAGACCGCCGAGGAACTGTGCTTCGAGATGACGCTCGAGCCCGGCGACCTGCAGCTGATCAACAGCCACGTCACCTATCACGGCCGCACGCCGTTCGAGGACGACGCCGCGAGCGGCCACGACCGCCTGCTGCTGCGCCTCTGGCTCACCATGCGCAACAACCGGCCCCTGCCCCAGGGCCATGAGGTCCTGTGGCAGGAGATCGAGGCCGGCCGCCCGCGCGGCGGCATCCGCCAGGTCGAACTCTAGTCTTTGCCGGGAGCGCGCCGCGATTGGCGCTCCCTCACCGCTTCTGGCGCAGGCGGCCGACGATGCCCGCCGGGAAGAAGTAGACGCAGAGGATGAAGGCCACGCCCAGCCACAGCAGCCAGCGGTCGGGGTGGAACAGGTTGGCCAGCAGCGGCACGCCGGCCAGCGCCTTGTTGGCGATCGCCAGCAGGTCCTGCAGGTAGTTCTGGGCGAACACCAGCAGCACCGCGCCGATCACGGCACCGTACATCGTGCCCATGCCGCCGATCACCACCATCAGCAGGATGTCGACCATGATGTCGAAGCTGAGCGTCGTGTCGGGATTGGTCTGGCTCGACCACAGGGCCAGCAGCGCGCCGGCCAGGGCGGCCGTGGCGGCGGCGATGCAGCTCGCGATCGTGCGGTAGACCACGGTGCGGTAGCCGATCGCCTCGGCGCGGAACGGGTTCTCGCGGATCGCCATCAGCACGCTGCCGAACGGCGAGTTCACGACGCGCAGCAGGACCAGGATCAGGACAAGAGACGCGCCATAGACCAGGTAGTAGTCGAGCAGCCGCCCGTTGAGGCGCACGCCGAACAGCGTGTCGCCGAACGAGAAGGAGCTGCGCAGCACCGCCGGCAGCCGATAGTTCAACCCATCCTCACCGCCGGTGAGGTCGGAGAGCTGGGAGGCCAGGATCGCGAAGGCGCTGGCGACCGCCAGGGTGATCATGGCGAAGAAGATGGTGCGCACGCGCAGGCTGAACAGGCCGATCACCGTGGCCAGCACGATCGCGACGATGAGGCCCGCCACGGTGCCGACAGCGACCGCATCCCATCCCGCCCCCATGCGCGTGAGCGAGATGGCGACGCCGTAGGCCCCGATGCCGAAGAACATCGTGTGGGCGAAGGAGACGATGCCGGTGTAGCCCAGCAGCAGGTCGAACGACGCGGCCAGCACGATGAACACGCAGATCTTCGCCGCGACATTCAGCGACTTCGCGCCGGGAAACAGGAAGGGCGCCACCGCGAGACCGACCAGGATGGCGACCAGCGCCAGCGCCAGCCAGCGGCTGCGCGGCAGGTCGTCGGACAGGATCGAGCGCAGCATCGCCGCTACCTCTTCGCCACGGGATAGAGGCCCTGCGGCCGCCACAGCAGCACCAGCGCCATCAGCAGGATGTTGGAGCCCAGCGCCACCTTGGGCGCCAGGAAGCCGATGTAATTCGCGGTCAGCCCGACCAGCAGCGCGCCCACGAAGCAGCCGCCCACCGAGCCCAGCCCGCCGATGATGATGACGATGAAGACCAGCACGGCGACCTGGGCGCCGATCGCCGCCGTCACCGTCTCCTGGTAGAGACCCCACATGGCGCCGCCGAGACCCGCCAGCGCCGAGCCGACCACGAACACCCCGACGAACAGGCGGCGGATGCGATAGCCCAGGGCCTCGACCATCTCGCCGTTCTCGACGCCGGCCCGGATCAGCAGGCCGAGCCGCGTCCGGTTCAGCGTCAGTGCCAGGGCGGCGAACACGACCAGCCCCACCGCGACGGCCAGCACGCGATACTTCTCGATCGCCACGTCGCCGAACAGGAAGGCGCCGCGCAGCGCCGTCGGCCGGCTGAGCGTGATCTGGTCCGGTCCCCAGATCACCTTGAGGAGCTGTTCGGCCACGATCAGACCGCCGGTGGTCACCAGGATCTGCTTCAGGTGCTGGCCGTAGACCGGCCGCACGATGACGCGTTCGAAGGCAAGGCCCAGCACGCCGCTCACCACCATGGCCGCCAGCACGGCGGGGCCGATGGCCGCGAGGTTGAGCCAGATCGAATCGGCGGTCATCCAGGGGGCCAGCGCCAGCATGACGCTGGCCGCCACGAAGGCGCCCACGGCGATGAAGGCGCCATGTCCGAAGTTCAGCACGTCCATCAGGCCGAAGGTGAGCGTCAGGCCCGAGGCCATGATGAAGATCATCAGGCCCATCGCCAGGCCTGCAACGGTGAGCGTCACCCAGCTCGCCGGCGAGCCGATCAGCGGCAGGGCGCCGATCATCAGGGCCGGGATGAGCAGCAGCGGGAGCCAGTCTCTTTTCATTGATGCGTATCCATGCCGAGGCCGAGCAGGTGCTGCTGCAGCGCGGAGTCGGCGGCGAAGGCCGCCATGCTGCCCTGGTGCGCCACCCTGCCGTCGTCCATCACCGCGACGGCATCGCCGAGCTGGCGGGCGAAGGCGAAGTTCTGCTCCACCACCAGCAGGGTCGACTCGCCGTCCTTCAGCTCGCGGAAGGCGTCGATCATGTTGGCGATGATGGCCGGCGCCAGCCCCTTGGTCGGCTCGTCGATCAGCAGCAGGCGGCGCGGCTCGATGATGGCGCGCGCCACCGCCAGCATCTGCTTCTGGCCGCCCGACAGGAGTCCCGCCGGCAGGGTCCAGAACCGCTTCAACGCCTCGAAGCGCGCGAAGATCCAGTCGAGCCGCTTCGGATCGGGCGGCCCCGACCGCGCGGCCAGCACCAGGTTCTCCTGGACCGTGAGATCGGCGAAGATCGCCATGCTCTCGGGCACATAGGCGATACCCAGCCGCGCGATATCGGGCGTCGGCAGATGGGTGATGTCCCGGCCGTCGAAGCGGATCTCGCCCGCCGCCGCCCGCCACATGCCCATGATGGTGCGCAGGGTCGTGGTCTTCCCGGCGCCGTTGCGCCCCAGCAGCATCGTGAGCCCGCCCTCGGCCACCTCGAACTCGACGCCGTGCAGGATGTGGTAGCGGCCGATGTTCGTCTGCACGCCGCGCAGGGAGAGGAGAGCATTCATGGGCTGGGGGCGCGCCACT
>JAESFK010000196.1_pt1 | contig 42170 bp, 38 predicted proteins | sample 9269391 | NCBI WGS metagenome assembly JAESFK01 (sample SAMN14506231, study PRJNA617097) | algae metagenome | isolation source: Drouetiella hepatica UHER 2000/2452 and co-occurring heterotrophs from... | place: Slovakia: Slovak Paradise National Park, Hrabusice, Kosice Region | collected 2000-01-01
GACGGCGACCGGATGGCGTTCCTGTCATGGTTCGCACTGCATCCAGCTGCGGACCCGCGCTTTAATGTGGTGGTGCCGTAATCGTCTGTGCCGGAAACCGGCTTAAAACTCCGTTCGTGTCGAGCGTAGTCGAGACACCGTGAAGCCAAGCAGGATCGATGGGTGTCTCGACTTCGCTCGACACGAACGGGATTAGATATTGGTTCAGTCCCGACCGATCACGCTCTAAAGGTGGTGGCATGACCGACACCCCCGCCGTCCACCCGACCAATCCCTTCGACCCCGAGGCGCTCAACGCCGCCGAAGGGCTGGACCCGGTCGATCCCGCTTATGCGCAGGTGCTGCGCGTTGCGACGGCGCTCAACCTGATCCCGCTCGCGATCGGGGCGAGCGTGTTCGATTATCTGCTGATCCGCCATATCGAGGGGCCATATGGGCTGATCACCGCGCTCGCCTGGCTGATCGCAATTACCGTCATCGCGACCTTCCCGTCGCGGCGCGTCTCGCGCTGGGGCTACAAGATCGGCGACGGACAGCTGCGTGTCGCGCGCGGCTGGCTGTTTCGCACCGACACCATCGTGCCGTTTGTGCGCGTCCAGCATATCGACGTCGGGCAGGGACCGGTGGAGCGCTGGTTCAACCTGTCGCATCTGATCGTCCACACATCGGGCACGCACAACAGCACCGTCACCCTCCCCGGGCTGCCGGCCGATCTGGCCGCCGCGATGCGCGAGACGATCCGGCGCCACATCCAGACCGACTTCGCATGAGCGACACAGCCGCGGCTGCGGCCGCTCCCATCATCGACGAGGACGCGAACTGGCAGCGGTTGCATCCCGCGACGCTCGCGCTCGCGGTCGTCAAGCTGGGGCCGCGCAGCCTGAACTTCCTGCCCGCGGTCGCGGCGCTCGGCTTCACCGGCAATTGGGTCTATATCGTCCCGGCGATCCTGGCCTTTCTGCTGTTCTCACTCGTCGCTGCATGGTTCCACTGGCTGCGGTTTCGTTTTCTGGTCGGCGACAACGAGATCGTCATCGAAAGCGGGGTGTTCTCACGCCAGCACCGCACCATCCCCTTCGACCGCATCCAGGACGTCAGCATCGAACAGGGGCTGGTGTCGCGCGCACTGGGCATCGCCAAGGTCGGGTTCGAAACCGGCGCCGGCGGCAAGGAGAATGACGCCAGCCTTGACGCCATCGCGCTCGATAGCGCGCAGGCGCTGCGCACGACGATCCGCGCCCACCGCAGCGGGGAGACGGTGGTGGTGGCAGCGGCCGATGCATCCGAAGCAGCGCCCGTGGCCGAAGACCGGCTGCTGTTCGCAATGACGCCGCGCCAGTTGCTGCTGGCGGGACTGTTCAACTTCTCGCTCGCCGCGCTCGCGGTCGTCGGCGCGGGTATGCAGTTTTTCGACGGGCTGCTGCCGTTCAAATTCAACGTCTTTAACCCGCGCGACTGGATCGAGATCGCCGAGGATTATGGCCTCGGCCAATGGCTGCTCGCGCATCGCTGGATCGCCGGGGTCGGCGCGGCGATTTCGCTGCTCTTCATCGGTTTTGTCAGCGGGATCGCGACGATGATCTTTGCGAACTGGAATTTCCGCCTGACCCGCGAGCCGCGCGCGCTGCGCCGCACCCGCGGGCTGACGACGCGCACCGACGTCGCGGTGCCGGTGCGGCGGGTGCAGGCGGCGATCCTGGTCACCGGCTGGTTCCGCCAGCGTTTCGGCTGGCACGAACTGCGCTTGCAAAGTCTGGCGAGCGACGGCGAGAAGGAGCGCGATCATCAGGTCGTCCCCTTCGGCCAACTGGGCGCAATCGACCCGGTGCTGGCCGAGATCGCGATCACGCGCCCCGATGACGACGCGGAATGGCAGCAAAGCCACCGCATCATCGCGCTCGGCGGGCTGATCGGCGCGCTGGGCGCGACCATCGGCGGGCTGGTTGCGGTGTCGTTCGGGCAGGCGCTCGGCTGGTTTGGACCGGTCGTCGGCGTGCTGATCGGTGCCGGGTCGCTGTTCGGCGCGCGCTTCCACCGCTGGACCGACTTCGGCGAACAGGTCGCGATCCGCCGCGGCTTCTGGAAGCCCAAGCTGACCTTGCTGCCGCACGCATCGGTGCAGAGCGTCGACCTCAAGAGCGATTTCATCCTGCGCCCGCTCGGCCTCGCGACGTTGGTGTTCGGCGTCCCCGGCGGCAGCTCCCTGGCCAGCCATGAAATCCCCGCAATCCCGCTAGCGACCGCGCGCGACCTGCGCGACCGCATCCTGACCGCACGAGCGCGGGCATGAACGAGGCAGCGCTGGGCATCACGCGGTCGATCCTCGGCCAGCCCTGGCACTGGCGGCGCGCCAGCGCCGACATGGCGTCCGAAAACCTCGCCCCCGACGATCTTGTCACCCAGCTGCTGCTCGCGCGCGGGGTGACCCGCGACGACCTCGATCGCCAGCGCACCCCGACCCTGCGCGGCTTCATGCCCGACCCGTCGCTGTTCCGCGACATGGACGCCGCCGCGGCGCGGCTCGCCGATGCGGTCCAACGGCAAGAGGCGGTGACGATCTTTGGCGATTATGACGTCGACGGCGCGACCTCGGCGGCGCTGCTTGTGCGGCTGCTGCGCGGGCTCGGTCTGCCCGCGGGCGCTTATATCCCCGACCGGCTGATGGAGGGCTATGGCCCCTCGGGCGCGGCGCTGGTCAAGATCGGCGAAGCGGGGTCGAAGCTGGTCGTCACCGTCGATTGCGGCGCGCAGGCATTCGAAGCCATCGCCGAAGCCAACGCCGCAGGGGTCGAGGTCATCGTCGTCGACCATCATCAATGCGCGACGATGCTGCCCGCGGCGCTGGCGCTGGTGAACCCGAACCGGCTCGACGAAGCGCCTGACGCCGCGATCCACGGCAATCTTGCCGCGGTCGGGGTCGCCTTCCTGCTCGGCGCCGCGCTGCTCCGTACCTTGCGCGCGCGCGGCTTTTTCGCAGGCCGCGACGAGCCCGCGCTGATCGATCTGCTCGACCTCGTCGCGCTCGGCACCGTCGCCGATGTCGCGCGGCTGACCGGATTCAACCGCGCGCTGGTGACGCAGGGGCTGAAGGTGATGGCGCGGCGCGGCAACACCGGGCTGGCGGCGCTGATGGACGCGGCGCGGCTGACCAAGCCGCCGACTGCGAGCGACATGGGCTTCGCGCTCGGCCCGCGGATCAACGCGGGCGGGCGCGTCGGCAAGTCGGACCTTGGCGTGCGCTTGCTAACGACATCGGACCCGCAGGAAGCCGCCGACATCTCGCAGGAACTCAACCGGCTGAACGAAGAACGACGCGCGATCGAGGCGGGGGTGCTTGAAGAAGCAATGACCGCGAGCACCGCCTGCGGCAACGCCCCCGTCGCGATCGTCGCCGGGCAGGGCTGGCACCCCGGGGTGATCGGCATCGTCGCCGGACGGCTGAAGGAAAGGCTGCACCGCCCCGCGATCGTGATCGCGGTGGGCGAGGACGGGATTGGCAAAGGCTCCGGCCGCTCGATCAGCGGCGTCGACCTCGGCGCCGCAATCCTCGCGGCGAAGGAAAGCGGGCTGCTGGTCGCGGGCGGCGGCCATGCGATGGCGGCGGGGCTGACCGTGGAAGCCGACAAGGTCGATGCGCTCGGCGCCTTCCTCAACGACCGCCTTGCCGCCGATGTCGAGCGTGCGAGCGGCGACAAAGCGCTGCTGATCGACGCGGTGCTGGCGCCGCGCGGTATTTCGCCGCTCTGGTGCGACGCAATCGAAAGCGCCGGTCCCTATGGCGCCGGCTGGCCCGCGCCGCGCGTCGCAACCGGCCCGGTGCGGATCGTCGAAGCGAGCATTGTCGGCACCGATCACGTCCGCCTGATCGTGTCGGGCGACGACGGCGGCCGGTTCAAGGCGGTCGCGTTCCGCAGCGCCGAGACCGAGCTGGGTCAGACGCTGCTTCACGCGCGCGGGGGGCGCAAATTATGGCTCGCGGGGCGCGCTAAACGCGACGATTGGGGCAGCCGCCCCGCCGCCGAACTCCACCTCGAGGACGCCGCCTGGGCCGATTGACCGCAGGCCGCGCCATATTTTTGCGCGCGCGCGATGTCGCCGCGCTTGACCGTATGGATATGCGAGTCTAATGCGCCGCTTCACCGAATGACGGCCCCTTCGTCTAGCGGTCTAGGACGTCGCCCTTTCACGGCGAAAACACGGGTTCGAGTCCCGTAGGGGTCACCAATTCCCTCTCTCAGAGGGTTCCAAAACGGCTCAAAACTGGCTGTTTTCTGTGGTTTTTTATGATATAGCTGTCTCAATTGGAGCGGCTGGATATCACTTCATACCAACAATTCGATGGTAGATCTGATGGCATGGCGCCGCTCCCGATTCGGGAGATACCATCATGGCGCTCACAGCCGTTGGAATCAAAGCCGCCAAGGGGCGGGATAAGCCTTATAAGCTCACCGATGGGGATGGACTGTACCTCACCATAATGCCCAATGGATCCCGCTATTGGCGCATGAATTATCGTCACCTTGGCAAGCAAAAGACGCTGTCCTTTGGCGTCTGGCCGGAGACCGGCCTTGCCGAGGCTCGCAAGCAGCGGGACGATGCGCGGAAGCTCCTTGCACGCAGGGAAGATCCCGGGGAACGGATCAAGCTCGATCGAATTGCCGCGACGGTGGCCGCCGCTAACAGCTTTCAAGCCGTGACCGACGAATGGCTTTCGAAAATGGAGCGCGAGAACCGCTCTGCCGTGACGATGAAGAAATTGCGCTGGCTGACCGAGTTCATCAATGCGTCGATTGGGAAACGGCCGATTGCCGCCGTTACCGCGCAAGAGCTTCTGCTGATGCTGCGCAAGATGGAGACCAAGGGTCGATACGAGACGGCTAAGCGACTTCGCAGCACCTGTTCGCAAATCTTCCGATACGCGATCGCCACCGCACGAGCCGAGCGCGACGTGGCGGCGGATTTACGTGGGGCACTAATTGCCCCTCAACCTGTCCATCGAGCCGCGATCACCAACGCAGCTGGCGTTGGGAGCCTCCTGAGGGCCATAGAGGCCTTTGAGGGGCATCCGAACACCAAAGTGTCCCTCCGCCTCCTCCCGCACGTCTTTGTGCGCCCAGGCGAGCTTAGACACGCTGAATGGGACGACTTTGATCTCGACAAGTCGTTGTGGGTTGTTCCGCCCCACAAGACGAAGATGCGCCGGCCGCACGCCATCCCTTTGTCGCATCAGGCAATCGCGATCATTGGCTCGATTGAGCATGATGCCGACTACAGCAGGTTTCTGTTCCCCTCGCTTCGTGCGGTCGAGCGCCCGATGTCGGAAAACACGATCAATGCGGCGCTCAGGCGAATGGGGTTCGCTCAGGACGAAATGACCGGTCATGGATTTCGAGCGATGGCGGCGACGCTGCTCAACGAGATGGGGATGTGGCATCCCGATGCGATTGAGCGGCAGTTAGCACACTCCGACAACAACGCGGTGCGCCGAGCCTACACGCGCGGCGAGTATTGGGAGGAGCGGGTGCGAATGATGCAGCATTGGTCGGACCATCTCGACTTTCTCAGAGACGGAGCGAAAGTGGTACAGGGCAGTTTCGCTCAGGGTGGTTAGGTGGAAACGTCGGCTCTCAAAGAGAGAAGCCCCCATGCCCTCGCCATCCTGCATGCTAGCCAAGGTCACCGCGTCGAGGCCGCGCGGTCGATGCGGCTCGCAGTCGCGTCATCGTCGATTCGTATTTCTCCGTGGTCTATCACGCGGACAGGCGCGCACGCGCACCGGGCAATTGCTCTGAGATAACGCCGGTCGCCGGGTGTCGAATTAGCTGTCGATTTCCCCTGCATCAATCGGCAGGCATTATGATCAGCGCCTTGTCGTCTATTTGTTTGGCACATTGAAGGTAAGCGCGACATTGTGAAGCGTTGCGAGACCATAAATATTTCAATGTAATTGACATTTAGGATCACGACGATCTTCTCTTGTATAATATGTTGCGAACTGCAGGCGGAGGACGGTGACTGTGGCGCTTGATTTGAGCAGGGTGCGCGACCGAGAATCACTGCCCGTGAAGCGCGAACCGCATTGGCAGCGCCTGCGTCCTGGGTGCTATCTTGGTTATCGGCCATCGCGCCGCGAAGGCGCCGGGACATGGATTAGCCGCGCCTATGACGAAGATGCCAGGCGCTATCGTTATTTGGCGCTCGGCGAGTTTGTAGATGAACCGGCGCGAGAGAGATTCTCTTTTGCCAAACAGGAAGCGGAGCGTTTTGCCCAGCTCGTCGACACCGGCGGATATATCGAGAACCGGCCCACTACGGTCGAGGAAGCCTGTCGTCGGTACACGCTGACGAATCCGGAAGCCGAAGGCCGTTTTCGACGCTACGTGTATGACGACTTTATTGGACAGGTTAAGCTTCACCGGCTGCGCCGACATCACCTCCTGGCTTGGCGAACCCGGCTGGAGGAATTCCCTTCGCTCGTGAGCCGAAGCAAGAAGAAGCCGGCGGTCACGCGTCCGCGCGCGCCCGCATCGGTTAACCGGGACATCGCCATGATGCGAGCGGCGCTGAATCAAGTCTTGGCGCCCGGCGCGCCGGGCTCCGAAGCCGCGTGGCAAGAAGCGCTGAAATCGGTTCGGAATGCGAGCAGGCAGCGAACCCTCTATCTGGACAAGGCGCAGCGCAAAGCGCTTTTGGCCGTCATGGACGAAGAGGCGGAGCCCTTCTTTCGGACCCTTTGCTTGCTTCCGCTGCGGCCGGGTGCTGCTGCCCAACTGCTTGTCGAGGACTTTGAGGAGCGGACCGGAGAATTGACGATCGGCAAGGACAAGGCTGGCAAAGGTCGCCGCATTCTTATCCCACCGGCGGTAATCGAACTCTTTGCCAACCAATCTGCGGGAAAGGAACGGCACGAGCCGCTTATCTCGCGGGCTAACGGAAAGCGTTGGGATAATTATAGCTGGCGGGGGCCGATGAAGTCGGCCGTAGAGGATGCGAAGCTGCCAAAGGGTGCGACCGCTTACACCTTACGGCACAGCACGATTACCGATCTTATAAACGAAGGATTGCCCCTGTTAGCCGTCGCGCAGATTAGCGGAACGAGCACCGAGATGATCGAGCGTCACTATGGCCACCTCAACCGCGGCGCGGCCGCCCAAGCGCTTGCGACGCTCGATCTTTGAGGCGCGGGTGCTGCACGAAGAATGATTCTCAAAAGTTTGTGTCGCCGCCGCACCCACTATCGCGTGCAGCGCATCGCCATCTGGGGGTGGTCCAGAGTGATCCGCGAAGGTCGCAATTCACGGATATTTGGCGATGCGCTGCGACGCAATCGTTGCATAAACCAGGCCGGGTTGATTTTGCGCTAACAGCGTGGCGCGCCCCTCGGGATCAACCTCGACCAATGGCCTCCGCGATGAGATTTTAAGAAATGCGCTGGTATCGCATTTCCGTCGAGACAATCGCGCGGAAACCCGCCTCACCCCATTCGTTCGTCGCCTGCGGACAAACCAACCTGCCACGATCAAATCATGCCCTGTTCTGGTGGAAAAACCTTGGGGCGCTACGCAGCTTCCGAACGCAATTTGAAAAGCTCGGATTCGGAGACGGTGCAAAGAGCAAGAAAGGCCCTACCGCAATGGGCAGGGCCTTTCCGGCCCACAGGTAGCGTTTGTGCTGCCCGCAGACTGACCTTCCCACTGACCGGGGGTAGAGCAGCGGGAAATTTCACCCTAGTTGACCGCTCAGGATAGGCAAACACGGCGACGGCAAATCGCAGATCAGACAGGCTGTCTGGCGGTTAGTGCGCCCAGGCACAGCTTGGACCGCGGCAATTGTTCCCCCACAGATCACAAGAAAACGCCTCTAGCGACAGGTTTTCCAGATAGCGCGGTGAGCGCAGCGGCTCTATGAATGCCTTCGTTGGCGATTTCGCAGAGGTACAGCGAAAGTTGATTTGCTTCTGACCCCCGGGGTCGCCAGCACTTGGTCTCGCTCATCCAATCAGCTTTGCCCAGACTCTGCCAGGCCCGCGCGGACGCGGAGCTGGAACAAGGGTAGGATATTATCGGACGCCATTGAAGTCGTCTTGCCATGTGACGCTTTGGATCGGCCCGAAATCCCCCGCGCAAAGAAACATCCGGCTATGATGGCGATGGGCAGCCAATGATCTGCCCCTTGGCGCTATCTTACCTGTCGGTCGCAGCCCATTCGGTAAAAATATTCTGGGGTTCTATCGGGCGGCAGAAAGGCCGCGCCAGCCAGACACGGCCTTTCCGGCATATCTCAATGCAGCCCCTCGGCAATTCTCTGCGCCGTTGAAGTCGCCAAAGTTGGAAAAATCAGGTCCGAACCGGAATGATCGTCGATCAACCTGATGGATAGTCCCGATCATGCTGGGACAGGATTCACGACGCGCCAACGAAACGCGTGCCCGTCTTCGATTCCCAGGATCGTCCCGGTAAGGCTCGCCGTGCGAAAAGTTGAGCATGCCGACGCGGTTCCGCATGGACTTTTCTCGTCGCGGCAGCGCGGTCCGCGATACGATTGCTTCCAACAAATGCGATTTGGCATTCGATCACGCCTTGCGCGTTCCACCTTCGCCGGGCGATCGCCTCCTGAAGCCCTCACGGCCTCAAGCGGGTAGTTCATCGGTCTTTCACAAGTTCGCGTATAGGGCAGCCATGACCTCGCCGCGCTGCGACCCGCACGGCAGGGTTATGATTTGGCCGCGCCTTCAATGGTGTGCGCCAGAAACTGGCCCGACCCTTCCCCACTCCAAGGGTCGGGCCCTTTCCGAACGGAATTGGCCGTTGCTAACGCGAACCTGCAACCCGGTCGCGAACGCAGCAAGGGCCCGGGAGATGAAGCCCGAGCCCTCGAGTTTACGACACAGCGCAGGATTTAAGCGAAGCGCACACTGACCTTCTGGCGCCGGCGCGACCGCATGGCAGCGCCCATGGCGCCGAGGCCCAACAACATCATCGCCCACGTTCCGGGCTCGGGCACGGCCGATGCGGTATCAAGAGCGATATTGGCCGTGGAATTTCGTGCCCAGACCGTGCCGGCGAAATTGAGCTGCAACACGCCGTTCTGGATCGAGATATCCGAGCCAGTGAAGCCCAGGATCGACGAATTGAGCAGGTTCGCACTCGTGAACGCCTTCGACAGATCGGCGAGCGAGACGATGGTCTGGGTTAGGATCAGTGCTCCTCCCGAGATGTTCGAAATCCTGAGCCCGCCGCCGTTGAAATTGAGCCCGATAGCCGGATTGGGCGCAGCGCCGACGACAAATTCGCGGCCCCCACCTACAACAGCCGAGTTGGTGAAGCAGGAATAGGTCGATCCCGCGCCAACCTGCGCACAGGTGACAGTATCCCCGATCAACGTCGCAGCTTGCGCCGGCCAAGCAGTCGAAAGCAAAGCTGCGAACGAACAGGCGATCCAAAGTCTTTTCATAACACCCCCGATAACATTTCGTTACATCTGTAAAATTTCAACGCGAGAGTCCACTGCCTGCCGGAGGGGTTTCGCAAGCTGTTCCGTTTTGAAACGATTTTGCAAGGAGCGCTTAAGAGTGGTCGGAGGAACGTTGCGAACACCCACGCACCCCCTCTGAATGGCAGGTGAGCAAGAAGGTAATTGGCCATGCCGGGTGCCCCAGCGAAGGGATTTCACCGATCTCGCTAGCGTCGGCGCCCTCGCGATGCCAAAGCAAGGAGGCAGGAACCTTGCGGGGCTTTGAACGTCGTACGCCAGGAAGGCCACATGACTTCGGGAAGAACACCCCTTGAGAGAAATTGCCGAACTACGCGTTCAGCGGGGCACATCTAGGCTTATTCGGCGCTTTTTACGATCGGACGCGCAGGAAACGTGACTTATTTTAAAGGTCCGACGAGTGACGCTTCGCAGCAGCGACGCCGTGCCGAGCGGATCACAGTCCACGCCACCGCGCGCCTGAGAGAGGCTGGTTGTACGCCATTTGACGTGGAACTCGCGGATCTATCGGCCACGGGCTGCGGTATGATCACCTACGCCCGCATGCAGATCGGCACGACGATCTGGATCAATCTGCCCGGACTCGCGCCGTTGGAAGCCACTATCCGCCGTTCCCGCGAAAATTATTATGGCTGCGAGTTCAAGCATCCGCTGCACGCAGCGGTATCAGATCATTTGCAAAAACAGTTGCGATAGAAACCTGTCGCCGAGCCGCGGGATGCGGCGCGCATATGGGCGCCGCATCCCGCTGGCAGCGGTCGGACCGATCAGGCGTACACGACTTTGGTCGAACGACGACGGGTGCGAAGCGTTGCTCCGATCAGGCCAAAGCCGAGCAACATCATCGCCCAGGTTGCGGGTTCCGGCACGGCGCTGGCAGCGCTCAGAGTGACATTGTCCAGCTCAAAGCCCCCGCCGCCGCCCAGGCCGTCAAACACTACGCGATCGACATTCAGAAACCCGCTAGAGGTAACCGTCTGGAACCCGCCGAGATTGGCAACAGTCAGCGACCCGGTGAGCAGGCCGTTGAAAAAGCCCGAGATCGTCAGCGACGTGGCAGGGCTGTTATTAAACGCAGCCGCGACGTCCACCGACGACAGCGAAAAAGCCGCACCATTAACGGCCCGCAGAAAAATGCTTGTGTTACGGTCGTTCAACAGGACGCTCGTACCGTTGCTTGCCAGGCCGAACTGCGTGCTGTCGATCAAATGGAAATGCTGTTCATCGCCGGCAACATTTCCCAGCTGAAAACCAGACTGCACGATCGGCGCTTCGTAAATCGTGTTGGATTGACCGTTGAAGTCTAGCACGGTGGTGGCCGCAAGCGCCGGGGCCGAGACAGCGGCGGCGGTGGCTGCAAGCAGCGTCAGAACCATTTTCATATTTAAATCCCCGATATACGCGACGAAAAAGCGTGGGGATCGCTTAGCCTGCTGTTAAGTTATAGCAACATAATTAACCGAAATGTTAATAAGCTCATTCCCTTATCGGGACTGCCGCGGGCGGGGATCAACGTCGATCAACTCGATGCCGCCTGTTGCCTGTTGTTCAGTGAAAACTGCAAATTTGCCATTTCGCGCCTGACAACGTGTAAGCACTGGCAGAAGCGATAGCACCCCGAGAAGCGTAAGAAAGATGCAGAAATTGAGGGGTTTATCGCCGCGTCGGCGGGCGTACGGCCGAAATTGGAGTGAAAACGCGTGCTACAGATGTCTTAATATGAGCCAAAATTTAGTTGGGAAGGTTAATGAACCATTGATCGGGGCTGGCGCGGCTGTCATCGCATAGGCGACTGGTCTTGGGCGCGGACTGAGTCGTGAATGCTCACATCCAATCGACTGAGGGGAACATCATGACAATTCGCACTTTAGCCGCCGCACTGGTGCTGCTGCTATTCACCACGCCGGCTCACGCGGCGTCGTACGTCAAGGCTGATTTCTCCTCGGGTGTCCTGCCGGGTGACGCTAATGTGCGCGACCCGCTGCGCGATCCCTTCTTCCAGGGCGATATATTCACCGGCAGTTTTGTATATGATCAAGATCTGGTTCCGGCCGCGGGGTCGGGCTTCGTCAACGTGTTTTTCAACAGCTACGCTGATATCACGAGCATTCCCGCCGCCGACGCCTTCAAGTTCACCTTTGGCCCTTACCAGTTCACGCTGGCGGATGATCCACTCGCCATGGTGCAATATAACAACGGCGGTTTTAACGGCTTCATTTTCAACACCGTCTTTGCATTCGAGGGCGTGAACTATCAGTTCAGCATGAACGGCGGCTCGATCAAGGTCAACTCGGTCGCAGACCCTTTCGGACAGCCCTTTCTCAACGGCTATACGAACATCGGCAACCAAGCCCTGACCAATGCCACGCCTTACACCATTGCAGCGCCCGGCGCGGTTCCTGAGCCCGCCACTTGGGCAATGATGCTGCTCGGACTGGGCTTCGTTGGCGGGGTGCTGCGGACGCGCCGCCGTCAAAATCGTACCGCTGCCCACGCTTGATTTCAGCGCGGGATTGAGGAACCGCCGTCGGTCGACGGCGGTTTCAATTTTGCATCAGATTTTCGAATTAATCGGTAAATGCCACACGCTATTGCGTTTGCCGGCCGTCACCCCGTCATAAGTCAGCGGCAAGAATAATGGCCGAGTTGATGGAATAGCCGCTCTTCGCCCTGCCGACGACGCCGCCCGCCCCAGTTTCGAGATCGAGCTCGCAGGGATTGCTCAACCGGTGGATTTGGTGGGCATCGGACATTGTAGCGTCGCGTGAAGCGCCTATTTGCCAAACCGCTACAATCTTGCCGCAGGAAACATCGGCGGTGCGCCAATGCCCGCGCTTACGGCTCAACAGACAGCGGCGGCTCGCGGCCTAAGGCTGTCGCATGAGAAGCCTCTCAGCTGGCGGTACACTTAAACGCCTCTCGCAAGACCATCGAGCCGCAACCTATTCCGATTTTGGATGAGCTGTCGGCTTCCGAGCCAAATGCACAGATGAGCGGGCATGCGATGCCAAACCGCCCCAGCTCAATACGCGGGCGGCCATCACGGGGAACCTATACGACCGTCCCGAATCGGAAAGGTTCGTATGAACCAGATCTTCTCACCGAGAATGGAGACCAGTCAGGGCAACCCCATCCGATCCATCACCAGCGGCCCTGCCGTCATACTTGCTGACGGCAAGGCAGCGTGGGATTAGATCAGGCCTTAACCAGGCGAGTTGCGGACCGAGCGGTAGTCCGGCGGCGCATTGCACCGCCAATGAAACCGATGCCAAGCATCATCATCGCCCATGTGGCTGGCTCGGGCACAGCAGACACCGAGACGTTGTCGAGCGATGCGCCGAAAGATCCGGAATCGAGCGAGGCAAAGGACAGGGTGGTCGAAGTGCCAGGGCCAGCGGTAAACTGGAAGTTATAGTTCTTCCAACCCATGTTGTTAGGCGCGCTAAATCCGGTGGTGTCGAAGGTAAAGACAGAGCTGACGTTGCCAGCACCGACCTGAACAGACTTGGTGGTGGGATTACCGTCGGTGTTGCCCGCCAGCCAAAAGCTAATATTATACAGCTGACCTACGACGGTATCGAACGTCTGCGCAATTCCGCCTTGGCCATTGCCATTTAGGTCAATGCTGCGCGAGCCCTGCTGTGCCGCCCAATAGCTGCCGATATAATCGACGCTGTTGCCTGAAACGACCCACCCATTAATTGCGGTCGAATTGCCACCGGCAACGGTAGCGAAACTAGGGTTTGCGAGGGTGCCGTCTTCAAAGCTGCCATTAACAAACGAGGCGGCATTGGCGCTGGCTGGGACCAACGCGACGGCGGCGACTGCGGCGAAAAGGCTGCGCATATATTCTACCCCTTTGGACGGACCTGTCGCCTTGCTCAACCTGCATGATCAATCTCAAGTCGACGATTCTGCCTGCACTGTCGCACAAAATGGAATCTTTAACCAGTTGTTAAGTGTTCGGTCGGCTCGAGGATCGCCCCAAAATGGGTTAATCTGTGTCATAGTGACACGAACTGCGCGGTCGGCGGCCGTTTATCGCACCATCGTCGGAGGCTCTGTTCGATCACCTAAGCTAGAAGACCGACCGGACTTTCGCCCCCTGTTCGCCATTGTCGAACGGCGGCAAAGGCATCGAATTCTTATCGGTGCCTCTCGCCGATTATCACAGCACGGTGGAAGCACCACGCCGCCGTGAGCCACAACAGCGCAAAGATGGTCAGAAAACCCCATTCGATGGCGTGTCCCGGCATCATGTTGAGCGCCGCAATGCCGACGGCATATTGACCGATGGCCAACAACGCTGCGATCCAGCGCATCGCCCCGGGCCGGAACCGGACGGCCATAGCGGCAACTATGGCACCCAGCACCATAAGGTAGAAGAATATGTTGACGGAATCCTCGTCGCCAATGATGCCGACCGCAGCGTTCGACCAGAAGGTGAAGAAGGCGGTGAAGCTGGCAATGATGTAACCAATACGCGGCGCACCGGGCCGGGCAAAGCGCACCGCCAGCTCAACCATGGTCCCGACAAAGCCGAGCAGAATCGCGGCGAAAATGAAATCGCCCGCAGTCCAGTTCACCTCGCCGGTTATCTGCATCGCCAAGGCAGGCAGCATCAGCAGGGCCAGAAGGCTGCCCCAGCCGGCGATTCGCCAACCGTTGAGGAAAGGGGCGCGGCGCGTAGAAATGTCGTTCATGATCGGGTCTCCATTTGCTCATCAGGCTGCCAACTGTGGTCCAGCCCCATGTGAAAGGCATGAGCAATTCATGAGCAATGGCTGAAACAGCGCTCAGCGCTTGCCACCGCCGCGGGATGGCACCAGACCGCGAGACCATGGAGACACAGCCTCGCATCCTGCATTTTGATGCTTTTCAGCTCGACTGCGACAACCGGCAGCTCAGCAAGCACGGCCTGCCGATCGAGCTTGGTAGCCGCTATTTCGACGCGCTGGCCCTGCTCGTCTCGCGCCGCGGGGAGCTCGTTACCAAGGACCTGTTCATGGATCAGGTCTGGCACGGGATTCCGGTGACGGACGAAGCGCTGACGCAGTGCATTCGGACGCTGCGACGAACCTTGGGGGACGATGCGGCCAATCCGCGCTTTATCGAAACGGTGCCCAAACATGGCTACCGCTTCATCGCCATTCAAACCGCGCAGACGCCGGTATCGCCGCACGCGCAAGCATCGCATGTCGCCGGCGCTTGCACGTTGGCGGGCCTTGCGTCAGGCGCCGTGGCGGGACTGATCTACGGCATGATTGCAGCGACCAGCGGCGGCGCGCAGGTGCTGGTCCTTGCGGCGATGATCGGCGCGCTCGGCCTGCTCGCCGGTGCAGGGCTTGGCACGGGAATGGCTGCGGTTCTGACGTGGCGCGGTCGCGCCGACGGATGGGTAGTGGCCGGCGCCGCAATCGGCGGCCTTGCCGTGGGCGCACTAGGCAACCTGCTTGGACGCGAGGGCGTGGGGCTGCTTTCGGGGGTGTCCATAGCGAATGTGACCGGACCCTTCGAAGGCGTGGTGCTCGGCACCGCCGCGGGTTTGGTGGCGTGGACCGCGTTGGCTGGGTGCACGTCTCGGACGGTCTTCGCCGTTTGCGTGCTCGCAGGCTTTGGCGCGGCTGCCCTCATTTTCTTCTCTGGAGGAACACTCCTTGCGGGTTCGCTGCTAGCCCTTGAGCAGGGACTTGTCGGAAACCAACTCAGCCTGGCAAAGATCGGCATGGTGGTCGGCGAGGCGGGACTCACGAGGACTGCAATAGGGCTGACGGTCGGCGTCGAAACTCAAATCTTCATTCTGTCGATTGGGGCGGGCCTCCTCGCTCTGCGGAATCGGCCAATGACGCCCGCTTCAGATACGCAGGACGACCTGCCTTGAGAGCAAAGCTTCAGCAACCCACCCACAAAAGACCTCTGCCAATACGGCCCGCCAGACCGGCAGTTTACCGCTGAAACTGGCCACAAGCGGCAAGGCAGGTTGCAGCCGCGATCGGGGATAAACAGGCATTCGCGGGCATGACGCTCAACGTAGGCCATCCAATAGCGACTAAGGCTTTTTGAGCACCGGATCGTGCTGCTGCGCTTCTGGAACGATCGCTACATTGGCGCCGTGAATTATCGCCAGATCGTCTCTGCGCGGTATCATGACGAGCGTCAGCCGATCCTCGCTGGGCGGCTTGACAACGCCATTCGGCTGACGGAACGCATCGACCGCGAGCCGCGCCACCACCACTGCGCCGCCGCCCGGTAGCGGTGTCAGACTTTCAGTGGCGAGCAATCGTTGTTTGACGCCGCGAAACATGATTTCGAAATAGGCGCGGTGCGCTTTTTCGACAGCATCGCGGCCTTGCCAATGCATCCCCACGATATTGACCCAATGCGCGTCGGGCATGAACAGCGCGAACATCGCATCAAGGTCCTCGCGATTCCACGCATCGACCCAAGCGTTCAGGGTTTTGTCGGCCTTCGAGGCCAGCGCCTCAGCCGCCATCGCCGGTCCTCCTGCCAATGTCGCCGCTCCGGCTATCATCATCCCGCATAGTTCGCGTCTTCTCATATGGGCCTCCGTTGGAGACCGTCGGTTACGGGATCACGCCGTTTCGGAATTGAATATTTCGGCCACACCCGACATTTGTGCGACGAAAGCTGTTGGCGTCGCCCCCGCCAGCAACTGGCAATCGCGAATGAAATGCGCCTGATCGGCATAGCCCGCGTCGTGCACGATGGTCGTCCAGCTCCGCTCGGGATATCTGTTTCGTGCCGCGAGTGCTGCTTCTAGGCGTAGGGTTCGAGCGTAGAATTTCGGCGAGACGCCGACTTCTGCGGTAAACCGGCGCTGAAACTGACGGAAACTCAGGCCCGATCTGTCAGCGATGGCATCAATCCTCGTGCGGCCGCGCGTAGCCACCAGCAATCGGGCCGCATAGTCGAGGCCACTCTCACGGCTGCTTCGCAGGGCGCGTTTCTCGACCCACTGCTGCGCCGCTACCACCCGAGCATGAAAGCCGTCGGCGCTCCTGATCGCGTCTTCCAGGCCCGTCGCAGCATGCCCCAATATGTCGCCGATCGCGATCCCTTGGTCAGCCAAGGTAGGCATGGGCACCCCGAACAGGCGATGGAATCCGGTCGGCTGGAAGCGGATCGTATAGACGTCAATGTCACCGCTCATGTGCAGCAGCAGCCCCGGACGCGTCTGCGGTCCTACCACTGCCGCTTCCGGTGCAAGCGTCGATGGGCCGTTGTCCACGCTGATCCGGTAGCGTTCGCCAAGATAGAATTCGATGAATTGGTCGGGCCGGGCCGCAAGCGGCGTAGTGACGCACACCGCCGACAGCGCGACGCGCCGCTGACCAAATGAGCGGACGAAGCGGCGGATCTCGGCATGGGCAAGCTGGCTTAGAATTTCCACCGGCGCGATTGTGGCCCATTGGAACCGCGATGCAAGTCGTCTGCGATGCACCGTGCGGGACCAGGAAATGTGAGACTATGATGAGTTCCGGAGTCCGCGGTTATTGGCCGTTTGGAGACGGCCGGATGTGCAGCGCAGAACGGACGAAGCGGACGTTCGCTAAAGTCGCATCAACTCGTCGACAATTGGATAGTACGCAAGATAAGAGGCCGATCCGAGACGAAGACCGGCCCCTTCTTGATCCTAGAACGTCTTACGCGCGGTGATGCCGAAGGTGCGCGGTTGGCCGACGGTATAGCCGAGACGCGCCCGGCCGCCGCGTTCGCGATCGAACGACAGCAGGGCATTTTCGTCGAAGATGTTGTTGACATAGGCGATCAGCGACAGGCCATTATCGAAGTCGACCCCGGCGCTGAGATTGACCAGCTGGTAATCGGGAAGCTCCAGATCGATCGTCGTCGATGCATTTGCCGGAGCGCCGCCGAACGGTGTGCCATGGACGAAGGTGCGCGGATTATTCTCTTGATCGGCCGGCTGGGTGTAGCGTGCCCCGACATGCTGCACCGATGCCGAGACATACATGTTCGCGGCATCGCCGATCGGCCATTCATAGCTGCCCGAAGCCGAAATCTGGAATTTCGGCACCGACGGCAGGCGGTTGCCTTCGCGGATCCCGGTTGTGGTGGCCAGCACGCCAGGCAGCGTCGAATCGAATTCGGCTTCGATGATGCTGCCCGAAAGGTTGAGGTCGAGACCGTCGGCCGGCGACATGCCGAGTTCGAATTCGACGCCCATCGAATGCGCCTTCGGCACGTTGAAGACGACCCGCGACGAACAGCTGCCGGCGTCGAGCGTGACCTGGAGGTTCTTGATGTCGTTGTAGAAGCCCGCGGCATTGAAGGTGAAGCCGCGGCCCTGCGACTTCACGCCGAGTTCGTAGTTCCACAGCGTTTCGTCGTCATAGTCCTGAAAGCCGCCGAAGAGTGCGGCATCGCCGGGCGAGCAGAGCGGCAGGTTGAGCGGATCGTTGACGCCGCCGAGGCGGAAGCCCTTCGACGCCTGCGCGTTGACCGTGACGTCGTCGGTGACGTCGTACGACAGCAGGAAGCGCGGCGTAAAGCCGCTCGACTTGGTGCTGTCGGTGCGGTTGTCGCCATTCGCGAACAGCCCGCCCGATTTGAAGCTACGCGTTTCTTTGAAATCATAATAACGACCGCCCGCGGTCGCGGTAAAAGCGTCCGAGATGTCGTAACTGACCTCACCAAAGACTGCGATCTGCTTGATGTCATACGGCAGGAAGGCGTTGTAGGGCGAATCGGGCGCAAAGCCGTTGCGCACGCTGGCGGAGGTTCCCGCGCCGAGCGTCGCGTCGGTGACCGCGTCGTATCCCGGCGTCGGCAGCGTTTGCTGGTAGACCCGGTCGACCTTCGAATAGAAACCGCCGACGACCCACTGGAACGGGCTGTCATTGTCCGACGCGAGGCGCAATTCCTGCGTCCAGGTCTCCAGCGCTGTGGTGTCGACAAGGTTCGACGGCAACAGCACGCCCGCGGCAGGAAAACCGAGATCGACCGATACCGAACCCGACAGCGAACTGGCGTCGCGGCTGACGAGAATGTCGCGGTTGATATAGCTGGTGACCGAGGTCAGCTTGGCGCCACCGAGGCCGACGTTAATGCCGAGGTCGGCAATCAGGGTCTCGTCGTCGAAGCCTTCGCGCAAAAGGAGATATTGCTCGCGTTCGTCGAACGTCACGGTGGGCCGCGTCGTGGTGAATTGATTGGCGTAAAGATTATAGACGTCCTGCCGGTTGAAGCCGTCGGCCTTGACCTTCTGATAGACGATGCGCGGGGTGATAGAGAGATTGTCGGTGGGCTCGAAGGTCAACGCGATGCGTCCGCCATAGCGCTCGCCGCTGTTGACATCCTCCTTGCCCGCCGGTCCGATCGCGTTGATGAAGCCGCCATAACGGGTGTAATAGCCGACCGCACGGATCGCCGCATTCTCGCCCATCGGAATGTTGATCGCGCCTTTGAGGTGGCCGCCGATATCATCGCCATCGACGAGATTGAGATTCGCCTCGACGCTGCCTTCCATCACGCCGAGCCTAGGTTGGTTGGTGATGTAGCGGATCGTGCCGCCGACCGAACCCGACCCGAACAAGGTGCCCTGCGGGCCGCGCAGCGTTTCGACGCGGTTCAAATCATAAAGATCGATGTCGGGGGTGAACAGCGACAGCGAAATCACGCTTTCGTCGAGATAGACGCCGACCTGTTCTTTGACCCCTGGCTGGTCGCGCACGACCTGGCCGGCGGAGACGCCGCGCACCGACACCTGACTTTGCCCTGGCCCGAGATTCTGGACCGACAGACCCGCGACGTTGCGCGACAGGTCCTCAAGGGTTACCGCGCCCGACTTCTGGATGTCTTCGGCCGTCTGGGCGTTGATCGAAAAGGGAATATCCTGAAGATTTGCGTCGCGCTTGGTCGCGGTGACGATGATGATGTTGCTGTCGTCGGCCTCGGCAGCCGCGTCTTGCGCTGCTGCGGGAACGCTGATCGTCAAAGCGAGCAACGACAAGCCCGCGAGCATGGATGCACGTGCATGCATGGTAATCCTCCTCCTGATGGTGCCAATCTTATGCTGGTCCGGTGGAGGGAGTGCGCCCGATGTCTTCAATTCGCAATGGGGCACAATCGCGCGCAAGAAAATTGCGACGACATGTTGCTTCGCGGCAACAACAATAATGAACGAGCGCCAATTTGCTGCCGTTGTACGCTCTTTTAGAAGCCTCAGTTTGGATCTGTATGCCCTCGCCGAAACTGGCCGACTGAAGAGCGTCCGCTTTAAAGACGCAAATCTTGAAGAGCGGACATCTCATGAAGCTAGTCCGGACCGCGCGAGAGCGCGGCCCGGTGAAAGCGTCCAAACCTTTGTGTTTTGAAGCTCGGCGGGAATACTCACCGATCCTTGTGTCGGTTCCGAAGCTTTGAATTTTCGTTGCGCGTGCGATAGAGATTGGCTGCATTTGCCTGTCGACATGAATTTTATGCCTGGAATGCGCTCACATATTGACCGCCGCGCAGGAGTTGGTTTGAACCAGGGAATGCAAAGCAGAATTTTGATCGTTGAGGATGATCCGCTCGTCGCGTTGATGCTGGAAGGCTTTCTCGCAGCGCTCGATCGGCAAGCCTTAGGTCCTGTTGATAGTGTCCAGGCAGCCCTCGCGCAGCTTGATGAGGGCAATATCGATGCCGCCATCGTGGATGTTCACCTCGCGAACGGCGAAACCTCGGAGCCAGTTGCAGAAGCGTTGGCCGCGCGTGGTATCCCGTTTATCGTGGCCACCGGTGGATTTATCGCGCCGCCTGGCCCCGTATTTGCGGGGCGCCCAGTTCTTCGTAAACCTTTCACCATGGCCAGTTTTGAACAGGCACTCAGCGCGTTTGAGGAAATCTCGCCGTCATAAACGGCGGCATTACCGCACCCGGAGGAAGGAATCAGCCTTCGAGAACGGCGCGTATCTTCGTAGCGAGCTGCTCGACCGTGAATGGTTTACCGAGCAACTCCACTCCGGGATCGACGACGCCGTTATGCACCACCGCGTTGCGCGTATACCCCGTGGTATAAAGGACTTTGAGGTCCGGACGCCGCCGAAGCGCTTCGTCGGCAAGTTTGCGTCCGTTGATGTCGGGCATGACAATGTCGGTGAAAAGCAGCAAGATTTCCGGATGGGCGTCGAGCAGACGAAGCGCCGCGAGCGCGCCATCGGCCTCGATCACATTATAACCGAGCTCGGTCAGGGCATCGACGCTGAACTGGCGCACGGACGGTTCATCCTCGACGACGAGGATCAGCTCGCGCGCGTCGCCGCGCGGCAGATCGGTGGGCCGTTTGGCTTGGGCTTCGACATCGTCTCCGATGAACCTGGGCAGGTAAATCTTGATGGTTGTTCCCTCGCCCGCCTCCGAATAGATTTTTACGTGGCCGCCAGACTGTTTGACGAAGCCATAGACCTGGCTGAGCCCGAGGCCCGTTCCTTTACCGACACTCTTTGTCGTGAAGAAGGGATCGAAGGCCTTGGCGATCACGTCGGGCAGCATGCCCGTTCCCGTATCGGAAATCGCGATCATGACATATTGGCCGTGCGGGACGCCGATATTCGCCGCCGCATAACGCTCGTCGATATGGCTGTTCTGCGTTTCGATCGTGAGCCGTCCGCCTTCGGGCATGGCGTCGCGTGCATTGACCGCAAGATTGAGGATCGCGTTTTCGAGCTGGTTGCGATCGGCGTGCGTTCGCCACAGCCCGGCAGCAAGAACGGTTTCCTGCCGTATCTCGGCGCCTAGCGTGTGGCTGAGCAATTCCGCCATTCCGGGGACCAGCTTGTTCGGGTCGAGAACTTCGGGGTTGAGCGGCTGCTGGCGCGAAAAAGCGAGCAGGCGTTGGGTTAGCATAGCGGCGCGCTGCGATGCCTCTGCGGCGTTGTCGACATGACGTCTCGCGCGCTCGTCCTCGCTGCCGAGGCGTCTGCCGAGCAGATCGAGCGACCCGATGATCACCGCCAGCATATTGTTAAAATCGTGCGCGATGCCGCCGGTCAGTTGGCCAACGGCCTCCATCTTCTGGGACTGCCGAAGCGCCTCCTCGATTTTCTCGCGTTCACTGATCGCCTCGGCGACGCGCCGCTCCAAATGATCGTTCAACTCGCGAATCTCGGCTTCGTCAGCTTTGCGCGCCGTCACGTCGATCGCCGTGCCCACGACCCGGACGCAGTTTCCTTCGTCGTCGAAGACACCGCGGCCTTTCGCCGCTACCCAGCGTATTTTTCCGTCTTCCTTGCCCACGGTCCGATAATCGACATCGTAGAGCGCGCGCCGAACGGGATCGCACGCTCCCTCGAATGCCTCGAACGTAGCGGGTTGATCGTCGGGATGAATTCCAGCGTAGAAGTCCGCCATCGATACCGGAACGTCGGGCGAAATCCCAAACATGCCCTTCACGATCGGCGGCCAGATCAGCGCATCGTTCACGATATCGACGTCCCAGAAGCCGACCTCGGCCGCATCGGTTGCGAGACGGAGCCGTTCTTCGCTTCTCATAAGGATCGCCCGCGTGCGCTGACGCTCGGTCAGATCGAGCATGGCGCCAATCATGCGAATGGCGGCGCCGGCCTCGTTGCGGATGATATGGCCGCGGTCGAGGATTGCCGCGTAGCTTCCATCCGCCCGAAGGAACCGGTATTCATCCGACCAGCTGGCGGCAGTGCCGTCGATTGCCTCGTGAATGCTTGCGTCAACACGCGCCCGATCTTCGGGATGGATATGCTCGATCCACCACGAGCCCTTAGGCTCGACGGCATCGGGCCGATGGCCGTGCGCCGCTTCGAGTGCCTCGTTCCAGATGACATGGTCGGTGGCGAAGTCCCAGTCCCAGATCGCATCGTTGGTCGCGCGGCTGACGAGACGGTAACGCTCCTCAACGCTGCGCAGGGCCGCTTCTGCGTCGGTGCGCTGACGGGCTTCGGCGCGCAGTTCCTCGGCGCGAACCTTCTGTTCGACCAGCGCTTTGCGCAGCTCCAGCTGGGTCATCACCTGCCGGGCCAGGACCTCGAGAACAAGGTGCTGGTGCGCCGTTATCCCTTCCGGCCTTGCCTCGCGATCGAGCACACATACGGTGCCGATTGGGAATCCAGATGCACTGCGAAGGATCGCGCCGGCGTAAAAGCGGAGCCCATCGTCGGCTGTCACGAGGGGATTGCAATCGAACCGCGAGTCAGCGCGCGTATCGGGGACGACGAGAAAGTCATTCTGCAAAATTGCGTGCGCACAGATTGAAACGTCTAGGGGCAGTTCGCGTGCGCCGATCCCCACCTCGGCCTTAAACCACTGGCGATCGTTGGAGACGAGGTTGACCACAGCGATCGGCGCCGAGAACGTCTCGGCGGCAAGCCGCACTACGTCCTCAAACTCTGTTTCGACCGGTGTATCGAGTATTGCATACCCCTGAAGCGCCGCCACGCGATCGGCTTCTGACCAAACCGCTGCAGGCGACGAGTTGATATGTGAATCGGAATGGGAAGTCATCGTGCGCTAGATACCATCGCGCTGTTCCAACGACAGCGAAATTTCTATCCAGTTCTTGGAGTGGCCAGTAGCGGACTTCGAGGGCTAACAACGTCTCGCGTAAGCCTGCATCTGATGGAAAAACCGCGATATGTGACCTTCGCGTTATGGCCGAAAGCGGACTAGCGGCTTTTGGGGACGAAACAGAGAAAGCGGACGTTCTGCGAAACATCAGAGCGCTCGCTCTGGCGGGAGCTTGCCTGGCGAGGCAGCCTTCGCCCGCGCCGCACGTATTGTCCGCACACCCCCTCGCGCGAAAGGCCATGCATGACCGAGATTATCGCGCCGCGCAGCGGCACGGCCTTCCCCCTGCTCCGCGGCGAGACGCTGCGCGTCATCGATCCTGAGGGCGGTCAGGTTAGCGACATGCTGGCTTTCATGCGCGGCGACGTTCGCGAGGTCGTCTCGAACGGGCGGACGTTCGACTATGAGGAAACGATTCGGCTGACGACCGGCAATCGGCTGTGGTCGAATCGGTCCAATCCCATGCTCGAGATTGTCGAGGACAATGTCGGCACGCATGATTTCCTGTTGACCCCGTGCAGCGAGGCGACCTTTCGCCATTTCTACAAGGACAAGCCCGTTCATCGCGGCTGTTTCGGCAATTTGGCCGAGGCGCTGGCCCCCTATGGCATCGCCGAGGACGATATTCCCGTCGCGTTCAACATCTTCATGAGCGTTCCGGTCGACGATGCGGGCAAGGTCAAGGTGCTGCCGCCACCGACCGTGCCCGGCGATTTCATACGTTTCCGCGCGCTCAACGACCTAATCATCGGGCTGACTGCTTGTTCGGCCTATGACAGTTGCGGCGGGACGTTCAAACCGATCCACTATGAAATCGAACGCTAGACAAGGGTTGCGTTAAGCCGCGAATGTCGCGCATCCTTTAGCCTGCGCAATCGTTGAAGAAGCCTCAACCGAGAGGACCAGCGCTTGAAAATTCCAACCTATCTCGCCGGGGCGCTGCTGCTCGCCGGTTGTAATGCTTCACCCGACAAAAATACGGACGAAATGCGCGCGGCGACACAGGCGTCAACCGACAGTGATAGTCTGATATTCGCCGACGCCGAACGCGATCAGCGCCCCTTTACGGAAACCCCCATCCTGCGGGCGCAGGTCATCCTCGATCACCTCGGTTTTTCGCCCGGCGTCATCGATGGCAAGGAAGGCGCGTCCTATGCCGCGGCGTTGCGCGGCTTTCAGCAGGCCAATGACCTCGCCGACACGGGCAAGCTCGATACCGCGACGGAGCAGGCGTTGCAGCGGTGGCGCCAGGTGCCCGCAACGCGCGTTGTCATCATTCCGGCAGGTTTTGCCAAAGGGCCGTTCGTCCCGGCCTTTCCCAAAGACGCCGCCGAACAGGCCAAATTGCCTGCGCTCGGCTATCGCAATTTGACCGAGGCGCTCGCTGAACGCTTTCACACCACGCCCGAAACCCTCGTCGCGCTGAACGGTGCATCGACACTGGTGGGAGCGGGCCGCCCGTTCCGCGTCCCCAACATCGCCGATATCGACCAATCGACGCTGGGCGAGGATTCGCGCGGCTGGAACGGAACGCTCGAACGCCTCGGCGTTGCGCCCAAACAACCGGCCGCGGCGAAGGTCGTCGTCGACAAATCCGAAGGCGTGCTGAAGGTATTCGACACCAGTGACCAACTGATCGCGCAATTCCCCGCGACAATGGGAAGCAGCCGCGATCCGCTACCGATCGGGACATGGAAAATCCAGGGCGTCAGCCGCAATCCCGATTTTCACTACAACCCCAAATTGTTCTGGGACGTGAGCGACAGCAAAGAGGCGGCGCTGCTACAGCCGGGGCCGAACAGCCCCGTCGGGGTCGCGTGGATCGACATCAACAAGCCGCACTATGGCATCCATGGCACCAGCGAGCCGCACACCATCGGCCGCGCCGAAAGCCATGGCTGCGTTCGCCTGACCAACTGGGATGCGGCACGGCTGGCGCAGATGGTGAAACCGGGCACGCCGGCCATTTTTCAGAACTGACGGTTAGAGGTCCTTCAGCGCCGCGATGCCCCTTTTGGCCCCGTGGTTGCGGGTCGCTTCGTCCCCAAGCGCCGCACATTGGTCGCGACCTGGCGGTGGACCGGCGCAAGGCTCGCCGCGCCGAGCTTGGCGGTCGCTTCGAGGGATTGCAGCACCAGCGTAGCACTGCGTTCGCCAAGGTCGCCAATCTCGGCCGCGGTCGGTAATCGGCCACGCATCGCCATCGTGCCAAGGTGCTGGAAATGTTTCATCCAGGCCGTCTGGCTGTCCCACCAGATCGTCGCCGCAGCAGACCCCGCGCGCGACAGCGTGTCGATCTTTTCGGGGATCATTCGGCCAAGCTCGGCATGGTCCGCCGTCCACGGCGATCGCATTGCCTCGCCAATGATCGCGCCGCGCGCCGCGACAACCTTGTTCGCACCGCCAAAAGTTTCGGCAGCGCGGACGCTCGTGGTGCGCATCGATGCACCCGCGGCGAGCAAGCGGTTCCATTGGGCGAAGGCATCAAACATCGCGTTCCGCCTGCTGGCGTTCGGCGGTCGCCGCGGCGTCGATCAGGCTTTGCCCGGTTGCCGCGGCGGCCTCGGGCGTCATCGTCGTTGCTATGCTGTCCGGACCGTCGAGGAAGACGAGCCCGCCTTCGGCCGTCGCGATGCCCGGCTGGGTTTCGGGTTGGAGCTGATCGGTCGCGTCTCTCATCATCTTGGCCTTTGCACGGAGGGGAGCTGGCTATCGTCGGCGATATACAGATAGGCGGGATTGAATTGCGCGCGCGCGGCGAGTCCTGCCGGGTCGAGGATTTCGACCAGCGACGAACGGAACAGGCACAGCTGCTCCTCGCGCAACTGGCGCATCACGCGGTTCACATGGACGGTTGTCAGCCCGCAGATTTCGGCGAGGTCGGCCTGCGTCAGCGCGAGCGCGAAACGGCGCCCGTCGCTGAGGCCTGCCGAAAACAGCCGCGCGTTGGTCTCGCACAGAAAATGCGCGACGCGCCCCGTGGCATCGAGGCGGCCGAGCCGAAACAGCCACGCGCGGTGGATCGCAGCGTCGAGCAGGGTCGCAAACCACAGCTTGCGGATCAGCTGCGGCATTTCTTTGGCGATCGCTTCGATCTCGGCATGCGGGACGGTCGCGACCGTCGCGGTCGTCAGCGTCGCGACGTCATGGTCGAGCACCTTGAGCGGAAAGGCGTGGAGGTCGAGAAAATCGCCGGGAAAGTGGATCGCGACCAGCTGGCGAAGCCCATTCCGGTCGTCGAGGTAGCGCGACATGATGCCTTCCAGCAGCAAAGTGCTGTTGGTGAGCGGCTCGCCCGCGCGCGCAATGATCTTGCGCGGCCCGAAGGTCTTGACTTCGCTGATCGCGGCCTCGATCCGCGCGCGTTCGTTCGCGTCGAGGCTCGCACCGCGTTTGTCTCTTAAAAAGCGCTCGGTAAACATGCTGGACGATCCTTGCGACCGGGCTCGCGATCGATCAGCGATCACCCGGTGCCACGGTCCTAACGAGTGACATCGCCGGCTGTTGCATGACAGGTGCCGTTAAACGCATGATGCAGGTTAGTTTCCGTCAGACCCAGGCGCTGTTGGGCAACTCTGTCGCGATCAGCGGCGAAGCAGCATCTTTTCCGCCAGATCATTACGAATGGTCGTTGCCGCGACGCCGCCCCCGCCCATCGCATGGCTGATCTGATCGAGCCCGAGCACGACATCGCCCGCAGCATAGAGACCGGGGACGTTGGTACGCTGGTGCGTATCGACCTTCAGGCAGCCCGCTTCGGACATCACCGCGCCCAGCGGTGCGGCCAGCTCGGAACAGACGTCCGACCCCAAAGCCGGATAGAGGCTATCGAAGGACAGCCGGTCACCGTTGACCTGCAGCACGATGGCCTCATCCGCCAATGCAATCGCCCGGCAGCTGCCAACCACCTTGATGCCAACGTCGCGCAATTGCCCATAATGGACATCGTCCAGTTCGTGGCCGCCTTCGGGCGCGACCAGCGTGATGTCGGCGGTATAACTGCGCAGAAACAGCGCTTCATCGCAGCCCCGATCGCCGGTGCCGAGCACAGCGATCCGGCGGTCGGTGACTTCATATCCATCGCAGATCGGGCAGTAGCGCAGCCGGCCGTCATTCAGCGCCTGTTGATGCGCAGCGTCATCCAGCATCGCGGGACGCCGGTTGATCACGCCCGTCGCGAGCAGGACAGAACGCGCCGCAATGGCGGACCCTTCCATCGTCGCGACGAACCCATCGCGGTTCCGCACGATGCTATCGACCCGGCCTTCGCGCAAATCGGCATGATAAAGACGCGCCTGCGCGCGCATCCGCGCCAGCAGGTCGTTTCCCGATATGCCATCGGGAAAACCGGCGTGATTGCGGGTCAGCGGGATCAGGCTGGCGCGACTCAGCCCCGCGTCCACAACCGCGACCGACAAGTGAAAACGCGCCAGATAGATGGCCGCGGTCAACCCCGCCGGCCCGCCGCCGATGACCAGGCAATCCAGCGAGGATGGCACGGCGGCCGGCGTTTTTATCGTCCGGCCTCCGCGATCCTGGCGGGCAACGGCGATCGCGAACGGGCACCCGACACGGTTTTAGTCACGTCGGCGCTGCGCAAATCTTGAAACATGGCTTGCCCCTTCCCTCCCGGCGCAAAGGCACCGCTTCGTCCGGCAAACGGACAGGCCCAATCGGCCCCGACGGCGCGTCCCGAATATTGCCGCGCTTCCGAAACACTGCCGTGCGGCGCCAGCATCGGGTTGACGTCACCTGCCAGCGCGACATCGCGTGCTATGATCGTGCTGCGCATCTTGTCATACACCCCGCTCGCCCGCAACTGGACGAACTGGTCGTGCAGGTTGAAGATCAGCGCCGGTCGCTCGAAGCGTCTTGCTGGTCGGCTGGCCTGCGGATGCAGGCCCACCACGAAAAACGCCTCGCCGCCAAAGCTCAACGAAAAATGCGGGTCGCCGGGGTCGGCACTGACGCGCGGGTCCGCGCGCTGACCGTGAAAATCATCCTTGTCGGTCAGCGATTCCAATCGCGCCCACAGACAGCGCTCAAACGCCTCTTCGTCCGGCGCATTGTCGGTTTCGAACAGCACCGCGAGCGAGTGGAACAGAGTCGGCTCGCGCGCATAGCTGGACGCCAGATCGAGCAGGTTGGGATAGATGCGCAGATCGTCCCACGCCGAACACATGTCGCGGCCCACGACAATCCGCATCTGCTCCTTCGCAAGCGCCGACTTGGCACCGACGCACGGAAAAGCGGGATCGCGAATGAACGCTTGAAAGCGCTGGGCCAACGGGTGGCCGGAGTCATCGACGGGATAAAGCATGGGCGAGTAACCGCTGGCGGGGCGCCCGGTTGCGCCCGATTAACCTGGGTTGCATCGATTTGTTCGGGCCGGTCTGCTACCCGCCCACCAATTGCTCCAAGTTGATCGAGGTTAACGCGAATAGCGCGGCGACCCGGCAACTTTCGCAACGCCGCCCCGTTGATCGTCCGAAAAGGAACGATCTCATGACCAACACGACACCCTCGACCGCCGCCAATGGCAAAAGCGGATATTTCGGCAAGTTCGTCGGCGCCGCCGTGCTTGGCGGCCTCTTCTGGTTCACCCGCGGTCGCAAGTCCGGCGCATCGACCCAGGATTCGCATTCGGCCGCTTTCGCCAACCGCGAAACCGATCCCGAGAATTTCGACCAGACGCGCTCGGCCGGTCCTGCCGGGATGCGCGATACGCCCCGCCACGACTGGGACCGCGTCGATGAAGCCGGCGACGAATCCTTCCCGGCCAGCGATCCGCCTGCTTACTGACGCGTCAGCGCCTGCGGTCACCCGCGGCGGCGAAGACGCATCCCGTGGCGATTGATCGTATGAAGCGTCTGCAACGCGTCAGCGGTCGCCTGCCACAGGGCCGCCTGCGCCGCATCGCCCTCGGCGGTCGCCCGTGCTGCATTGGCGCGGGCATGGGCCTCGGCCGCTTCACCATGTTCCTCTTCTGCGGCAAGGACGGTCTGTCATATCAGCGCTTTGTCGATCGTCATTGGCAGCCCCTCGCGATGCACCATCGTATCGCAAGCGGCCCTGCCTCGGGCACAAAATCGTCTTGATCCATGTTGTGTCGCGCAGATTCTAGCCCTCTGATGTCGCTGGAATGGACTGCCGCCTTGCCGCGCTTTGCAACCGCCGCAGCCAGCACGCGTTACAATTTTGTGACGAATCCTTTGCCATCCCGCCGCGTCGCATTCCATGTCCGCTGCCTCATCTGCTCCATCATCAGGACCAATTAGTTGGAATTGCTCGACCCCGACCTGTTCTGGCCGATCATCGGCGCGATCGTGGCGAGCGCGATCATCGGTGCCGAACGCGAATATCGGGCGAGCCCCGCCGGGCTGCGCACGCATGTCCTGGTGGGCCTGTCCTGCTGCCTGTTGATGCTGTCGGCGGTGCATCAGATGGCGTGGCTCAACGACGCCCCGGTCGAGGTGGTCCGCATCGATCCGGTGCGCATGGCGCATGGTATCTTGACCGGCATCGGCTTTCTGTGCGGCGGGGTGATCTTTCGCGAAGGGTTCAACGTCCGCGGGCTCACAACCGCCGCTTCGCTGTGGATGACCGCGACGCTGGGCATATTGTTCGGCATCGGCTTTTACGAGCTGGCGATCTTTGCGGCGACCGCGACGGTTCTGGTGCTGGCCGCCGTCACGATTACCGACCGGCGTGCACCGCAACAACGCATCGTGCATCTGAAGGCCCGCTATCGCCGGTCAAAGGCGATCGCGCTGAGCGATTTCGGCACGCTGCTCGCCGATCACAAGCTCAGATCCATCACCATTGACCAGTCGATGAACGACGATGTTGTGGAATATGGCGCCATTGCGCAGGGCTATAGTGAAAGCGGCGCCGAGCAACTGGCCGCCAGCCTGTCCGGTGACCCCAATGTCACCGGCTTTGAAATTCGCCCTCAACAGGCTTGAATGGACGATCAATCCTTCTTTGCATTGAGTAGTTATCATGTCGGCATGGCGCTGATCGGCGCCGGGATTATTGCGGCCTTTTGGCTGCCGCGTTTTTTGTCGGGGCGCGAACCGGCGGCGTCGGCGCTGCTCATCCTGTTCGGCATCGCGATCTACTGGATATTGCCCGACGTTGCGAAAGGGCTAGATCCCCGCGCAGCCCCGAAATTCTGGGAGCTGGCCAGCGAGCTTGCGGTAATCGTCGCCTTGTTCGGCACAGGTATCCGGATCGACGACCTGTCGAACTATCGCCGCTGGCGCCCGACGATCCGGCTGCTGGCGATTGCGATGCCGCTGACGATCGCCGCGGTGGCGTTCATGGGCCTGACCTTTGCCGGTATGACACTGGCGGGGACGATCCTGCTCGGCGCGGTGCTCGCACCGACCGACCCCGTGCTCGCCGGCGAAGTTCAGGTCGGGCCGCCCACCGAAGGCGAGGAACAGCCGGTACGGTTTGCGCTCACCACCGAAGCAGGGCTCAACGACGGGCTGGCTTTCCCGTTCGTCTATCTCGGTCTGCTCGTCGGCACCACGGGCTTTTCGGCCGCGATGCTGGGCGAGTGGCTGCTGGTCGACGTTGTCTATCGCATCCTGGTCGGCTGCATTGGCGGCGCGGTTATCGGATGGCTGCTCGCGCGCATCCTGTTCGTCATCCCGCGCGGCAATGTCCTTGCCGACACCGCTTCCGGTGTGCTGGCGATCGCCGGGGTATTGCTCTGCTATGGTGCGACCGAACTGGTCGAAGGCTATGGCTTCATCGCCTGTTTCGTCGCAGGGATCGTGCTGCGCCGGTTCGAGGCCAGCCATGAATTCCACGGCAAGCTCCACAGCTTCAACGAAGCGATCGAGCTCGCGCTCACCGCGCTGCTGCTGATCCTGATCGGCGGCACTTTCCCGCTGCTATTCGGGGAGCTCGACTGGGCGCATGCAGGCATCGCGATCGGCCTGCTGTTCATCGTGCGGCCGCTCGCCGGGTGGCTCAGCATGGTCGGCACCGAGTTGCCGCCGCAGGACCGGCTCGTCGTCGCCTTCTATGGGGTGCGCGGGATCGGGTCGATCTACTATCTCGCCTATGCGACCAGCCATCTCGAGCTGGTCAACGAAGGACAATTATGGGCAACGATCGCGCTGACGATCCTGTTGTCGACCGTCGTTCATGGCTTCACAGCGGGGCCGGTTGTCGATCACATCGTTCGGCGCCAGCGCCGCGTCAAAGATTAAGACGTCAGCGCCGACGCCCAATCGCATGCTTTTATTCGCAAGCGGTCAATATGTCGGGAGTGTCTGCGCCGCAAAGCCCCAGCCCTTCAAATCGGAACCGACCGCGCGCGCAATCAGCTCGTCAGCATCCTCGATCGACCATGCCCCCGCACCCTTGACGTCGGCAAGCGCGTCCCAGCCGATCGGCACCGCCACCGGCGCCCCTTCGCGCGCACGCGCCGAGTAGGGTAGGATTGCGGTGCTACCCCGCTGGTTGCGTAGCCAGTCGATGAAGATTTTTCCCTTGCGCTTCGCCTTGCTCATCGTGGCGACATAGCGATCGGGCTCAGCCATGCTGAGCGCCTCGGCAAAGCGTCTCGAGAAATCCTTGTGCGCGTCCCAGCTGTGGCCTGGATCGAGGGGCACGACGACATGGACCCCCTTGCCGCCCGACAGCATCGCAAAGCTGACTAGTCCCAGATCGGCAAGCTGGCGGCGGATGTCGAGCGCGGCTTTTTTAACCGCGGCGAAATCGAGCCCCTCGTCGGGGTCGAGGTCGAACACCATACGGTCGGGTTTTTCCAGCGCATCGACATGGCTGCCCCAGCCGTGGAATTCGATCGTGCCCATTTGCACGCAGGCGAGCAGTCCGTCGGCGTCGTCGACATAGAGATAATCCTCGTGGCCGCCGTCCTTTTTGCGGATCGGCACCTGATGGACATGCTCGCCAAATGACCCCGAGTCATGTTTCTGAAAGAAGCATTTCTTGCCGCGCCCCTGCGGGCAACGGACGAGGCTGATCGGGCGGCGCGCAGTGTGCGGGAGCATGACGGGCGCGATCGCGGCGTAATAGTCGGCAAGGTCGCCCTTGGTCGCCTTGGCTTCGGGGAAGATAACGCGGTCGCGGCTGGTGATCGTCACGTCGCTAGCCGGTGGCGGCACAGATTGCTGCTTTTCGGGGATCACGTCTTTGGCCTCCTTGTCGCTACGCAGCCCCAGGAAACTTGCGTGGCGAACTGACCCGTTGGCAGTAAATTCGGCGAATGCGATTTCGGCGACGAGTTCGGGCTTGAGCCACTGCGCCTTGCGCGCGGTAGCGGCTTCGATGTCCAGCGGCGCCGTCTTGCGTGCGAGCCTGGCGAATTTTTTGGCGAGGTCTCCCATGGTGGCGGCGTCGAAACCGGTGCCGACGTTGCCCTTATAGACCAGGCTGCCCTCCTCATGCTGGGCCAGCAGCAGCGAGGCAAAAGGGCGTGCCTTGGCCGTCGACGGATTCCAGCCGACGATGACGAACTCCTGCCGCCTCGTGCATTTGACCTTTAGCCAGTTTTTCGAGCGCCGCCCCGAATAGGCGGCGTCGGCGCGCTTCGAAATAATGCCTTCCTGCCCGGCGCTGCACATCGCTTCATACAGTGTCTCACCCGCGCCGATGATGTGATCGGCAACGGCGATCGGCGGGGCGGCGTGGCGCAGCAAAGCTTCGAGCCGTTCCTTGCGTTCAAGATTGCCAAGCTTCATCAGCGATTGGCCGTCCTGTTCGAGCAGGTCGAAGGCGAAGAAATGGAGCGCGGTCGCGTCATCCTGCGCGCCATAGCCGCGTTTGAGCACCGCCTGCAGCGACGAGAAGTCGGGATTGCCGTCCTTGCCATAGGCGACAATCTCACCATCGATCAGGCACGGCGGCAGGTCGAGTGCGGCGAAGTGGCGGACGAGCGGCGCGAACTTGTCGGTCCAGTCGAGCCCGTTGCGCGTGTAAACGCGCGCCTCGCCGCCCGCCGCGGCGATTTCGGCGCGATAGCCGTCATATTTGATCTCGTGAAACCAGCCGTTGCCGACCGGCACCGCGTCAACGAGCGTCGCGAGCTGGAGCGGGCGGAATTTGGGCGGCTTGCCCTTGACCGCAGGTTTCGCGACCTTCTTGTTGTGCTGGGCGGCGGCCTGCATCTTTTTCGCAAAGGCCGCGCCCTTTGCCCCCTTGAGCGATTGTTCGCCGCCGTTGTCGGCGGCAATCTCGGCCATCGTGCGACCGGTGAGGACGCTCGTCAGCTCGCGGCCAACCAGATCGTCGGTGCCGCCGGAAAAGGCGTCATCAACCTTGCGCAGCAACCAATTCTCGCGCTTTTCGCCGGGGCGCGGCTTCATGCGGACCAGCAACCACTCACCCTTCATCCGCGTCCCGTCGAGGGTGAAATGCAGATGGCCGTCGTCCAGATCCTTGGCGCTCTTGCCCGCGATCGGCGCCCAGGTGCCGCGATCCCACAGCATCACGATGCCGCCGCCATATTCGCCCTTGGGAATTCCACCCTCGAAATCGGCGTAGCTCATCGGATGATCTTCGGTGCGGACGGCGAGGCGCTTGTCGACGGGATCGGCGCTCGGGCCTTTCGTCACCGCCCAGCTTTTGAGCACGCCGTCAATTTCCAGCCGAAAGTCGTAGTGGAGCCGGGTTGCGTCGTGCTTCTGGACGATGAAGCGATTGCCCGCTCCCTTGGCGACCCTGCCCGCGGGTTCGGGGGTGAGCGCGAAGTCGCGCTTGGCGTTATATTGCGCGAGTGGATCGGCGCGCTTGGCCATCTTATGCCCGCTTGCGCGCGGGAGCCTTCTTCGCCGGCGCCTTCTTGGCCGCCGCTTCCTTGGCGGGCGGCTTTTTCTTGCCGTCGACCGAGGCTTTCAGCGCCGCCATCAAATCGATGACGTTTGACCCGCGGCCTGTTTCGGCGGGTTCCTCGACATCTTCCAGCACGCGCTTGCCCTTGGCTTTCGCCTTCTTCGCAATCACGCGCTTCAACGCGTCGATATAATGGTTGTGATAGTCAGACGCGTCGAACGCGCCCGATTTCTTGTCGATCAGCGTTTCGGCCAGATCGAGCAGGTCGGCGTCGGGTTTGGCATTGCCGACGTCGCGGAAATAATTGGCGGCGTTGTTCACTTCGTCGGCGTAGCGCAGCACTTCCAACACCAGCCCGCGACCGCAGGGACGAAGCGCCACAAGCTGTTCCTGCCCGCGCAAAGAGAGCTGACCCAACCCGACCTTTTTCGTTCGTTTCAGCGCTTCGCGGAGGACGATATAGGCCTCTTCGGCGAGTTCGTCGGCGGGGACGACATAATAGGGTTTGGTGTAATAGAGCACGTCGATCGCGTCGGTATCGACAAACTGAACGAGTTCGAGGGTGCGCTTGCTCTCCAACTTGACCGCTTCGATCTCTTCTTCGTCGAGCAGGACATAATTGCCCTTCGACAATTCAAAGCCTTTGACGATCTCGTCGTGGTCGATCGCGCCAATGCCGGGCACGATTTTCTCATATTTGATCGGCTTGCCGCTCGGTTCGTGGATCTGGCGAAAGGTGACCGCGGCGCCCGATTTGGTCGCGGAATAGATCTCGACGGGGATCGACACCAGCGCAAGCCGGATTTGTCCCTTCCAATATGCACGTGCCGCCATTGTCGCCTCCGATGAGTTGCCAATCAAATGCGCCAAACACCGTCACGTTCCCATGGTGCCGGGCATGGTTGGGACTGTACCCGTTAGGAAAGTTCCATCACGCCGCGCCAATCGACTAATGTCGACTCCACTTCATCCACTCAGAACGGTTTGGACCGGGCGAGCAGCCACCGAAATCGCGCAGCAATCGATTGTCTGCTTTCAGGTGACATCGGTAGGTGCTTGGAACGGCCGAGATGAGGCGCATTCCGGACATGTCTGATTGAGCATTTTGCTGGGGGCGTATTCCATCCGCGAGCAACTCCAGAGGGTGTCAGCTCCAAGTCGCGACCCCGATCAGGGCCATGAACGCGCCAAATAGAACACCCCCGGTTGCCGCCCACGTCACCCACCAGTCCTGCTCGTCGTTTGACCGTCGCTGCTTGATCATGCCTTCAACGCGGCCAAGTGACTCTGAAAGCGCGTCGCGAGCTTCACCGACGGATTTACGATCCTCGGCACCATAAGCGATCGATGCTTGGTGACTTTCGGCGGCAAGGGTCAGCGGCGTGAGGCGCATCGCGGGTTTGTCGTTGATGCTCGCGATGTGCTGATCGATCTGATCGAGACGCGCCTTCATTTCACGAAGCGTAGGCGAATAATCGGGCAGCTTTTCCTTTGCAGACGTGAGTCCTTCGATCGCGGCCCTTTGCAGGGAAATTTCGCTGCGCAAATCGTCAAAGGCTTTGGCGGCATCGTTGGAGGGCGGGGCGGCGGGGGTGAGTTTGCGTGTCATGGACGCAGCCTACATCGATATCCCCAGCCCGCGTCCAGCGCCTAGACTTAGCTGGAGATCCTGAGACAGCGTTTTCCCTCTCATAGCGTCCAGCCCGAGCTGGGCGCGGCGATTTTCAAGGAGCGACTCGAGCTGCGGATCGCGGTGGAGGCTCTTCGCCATACTTGTCAGATTGGCGCGCGCCTCGTCGCGCGCCGCATATGTCGGCGCCTTGCGAGCGATGGTGCTCTCCTTCTTCCATGTCTCAACAAACTGGTCGGCACGCTTCTCGGTTTCGGCGGCGAGCCTCTTCGTTTCGACGGCGAGCCGCGCGCGATCGCGCTCCGCACGGTCCGCCGCCGCGCGCTCGGCGGCGCGTGCCGCTTCCTGCCGGTCCATCGCAGCGATGGCGCCCGCCGTCCTTCCCTCGGCCGCCTCGCTGGCTAGCTTGTAGCTTTTCCCAAATGCCTCGCGCAGATCGTTCGCGCCGCCCGGACGCAGCGCATCGAGTTCCTGCCGAGCCTTGCGATAGGCATCGAGCTCGTGCGGTAGTTCTTTCCCGCCAGCGCGCCGAACATCGACGATGTCCTTCGTCACCCGCGCAAAGCGTTCGACTGCCTTGTCGAGCGGCGCCCGCGCAACCGCGGGTTCGAGCGAACGGGCGCTGACGCGGACCTCCGATAGTTTGACCTGCCGCAGCCGCTGGGGCTGAGCCTCATCAAGCGCTTTGCGCGAGACGGTAAGCTTGAGCCCGTCAAACATGCCGCGTTTCGGTTCGGCCTTGGGCGCAATCTCTTTGGTGCGATAATCGCTCGCCATATCCTTGCCGCGCTCGCGGCTGAGCGTGCGCACGAGCTTGGACTGGTCGCGAAAATCATCGCGGCCATAATGGAGATCAACGGACTCACGGTGGCGCGACATCGCGACATAGGCGCCGTGCCGGTCCATCCCCGGCGTCGCGAGAACCTGCACCCGATCGACCGTCATGCCCTGCGCCTTGTGGATCGTCGCAGCGTAGCCATGATCGATATGGGCGTAATCCTTGAGGTCGAACGCAACGCTGCGCCCGTCGTCGAGCGTGACGGCCATGCGCGTTCGATCGACATTCTGGACGGTCCCGAGCGAGCCGTTCTTCACGCCCATATCGCGCTCGTTCCTGAGGAACATGACACGATCGCCGTCAGCCAACATCCGCTTGCCGCGCTCGACCGTTATCTTGATATTTTCGCCGAGCGCACCGCCCGCGCGCAGCCTGTCCCGGACATCCTCATTGAGCTGGCGCACCTCGTCATTGGTGTGCGTAAGAATGATCCGGCTCGCATCGGGATGACGCTGCCGATCTCGATCCCACGCATCGACAAGTTCGGTGCGCGCTGCATCGCGAGTATGGGCGGCGTGGACATGTCCGGCCTCGGCATAGCGACCGACTGCCTCGCCGGTCCGCCCGGTCGCCAGCTCGCGCGTGGCATCGCGCTGCCATTCCTCGTGCTGCCGACGGATTGAACTGATCTCGACGGCGCCGTGGCGTTCGGCGGCGGCGCGGAACGCAGCGCCGGCCTCGATCGCCTGCAACTGTTCGGGATCGCCGACCAGCACAACCTTGGCGCCCTGCTTCTCCGCTTCGGTCACGACACGCTCAAGCTGGCGCGTGCCGATCATCCCGGCCTCGTCGATGACGAGGATGTGTTTATTCGACAGCAACTCACGGTCATTTGCCCATTGATGTTCAAGGCTCGCCAAGGTCCGCGAACCGATGCCGGAACCAAGTTCTAAGCCCTCGGCGGCGATGCCCGACAGCGCGGCACCCTGCACCTGAAAGCCGGCGGCTTCCCACGCCTCGCGCGCCACGCCGAGCATCGCGCTCTTACCGGTGCCGGCATAGCCAATGACATTGCTCACACCCCTTGCCGACGTAACATGCTCGAGTGCGCCGCGCTGCTCAATCGATAGATCGAGGCCGCGTGCTGACGCGCTCGCAAGTGCCCGTTCACGATGACGAGCGGCGACGCCATGGTTGCGGCGCGCGTCGAGCGTCGCGGTGGCGCGTTCAAGCCGCTGCTCGGTCTCGATCATCGCGCGCGAGGTAAAGCGATCTTCGCCGCGGCCGTCCTTGCCGAGCGCGATCAGATCGGGCGACGCTTTCACCGCTCCCATCACCGCATCGAATTGGATGGTTCCTGCACTATGCCGGTGCACGAACATCGCGAGGTCGCGATTGGTAAACGTCGCCTGGTTATGGGTAATGGTGTCGAGCGCGATCAACGGGTTTGCGAGTATCTTCTCGCCGTTCCGCCGCGCGATATCGAGATGCTCTTCGGCGCGATCGACCTCAAGCCCCTGCTCTACCATGCGCGATGCGGCAGGACCGATCTTGTGCTGGGGTTCGAACTCGATCCCCTGCGCTTCGAGCGATCGGTGATCGATGCGCGCGTCGATGTCGAGCGAGGCGAGCCGTTCGTTGACATGCTCGGCCCAGACTTCGCGCCAGTGGGTCAGCAGTTCGGTGCGGTTCCAGTCGCGCACTTTCGCGCCGAACTCGGCAGATCCGTCTTCGCCGATCCGTATCTCGCGCATCGTCAGCATGACATGCGCGTGCGGCCGCGCCAGCCCGTCGGCGCCGATGTCCCAATGCACATTGAGATCGGCGATCATGCCGCGCTCAACGAACTCGTCTCGGACGAAGTCGCGGGCTAGCTCGATGCCCTGCTCCTGGCTCATCTCGCGTGGTATGGCGAACTCGATTTCGCGGGCGAGCTGCGCGTCCTTGCGGATCTCCACAGCCTCGACATCATTCCAGAGCTTTTCACGGTCACGCCATTCCCCCGGCGCCCCCTCAGGCAAGAGCACTTCGCTGTGGACGACGCCCGCCTTGCTCGAGAAATCATGGCTGCGGCCGAGCCGCTCATCGTGCAGCCGGTCAGCCGAACGATAGGCCGCGGCAGCGACCGCGCTGCTGCCGACCGCGCGCGAAATCACTTTTGCCGAGAAATGGTAGATCGCCATCGCGGCAATCCATTTACAGAAAAAAGAGCACGTCGGCACGACGTATAAGCGCGCCCTCACACGATTTCATCGCGCTCGGGATCACAAAGTCGCAAGAGATTTCAGCTGCTTGAACGGCGATGAATCTCGGCATAGCTGGTTCGTCCGACTCCCTCAAACGGAAGGACAGACGATGCGCAAACCCCGCGATTTTGATGCCGAACTCCAGGCTCTCACCGACAAAGCCAAAGCGCTCAAGACGAAGAAGCAGGGGCAGTTCGGCGAGCTGGTCATCGCGACGGGCGCCGATGCACTGTCGATCGAACAGCTCGCGGGCGCATTGATCGACGCGGTCAGCGCAGACGCGGCGCGGAAGGAGGCGTGGCGTAAGACCGGCGCCGCATTCTTTCGCGGAAGTGGCACCGTTGCTCGCCAAGGCGCTCGCCGGAACGCGGGCAGCGCACCGGCGCACGGCGCAGGCGCGCAATCGCCTTCAGGCGAAGCGGGCGCGGCATGACACGCGGGCGTGGCAGGTGAAGCGCCGCGAGCGCACGCGCCAGCTGATCGAGCTTGGTGGGCTGATCGCCAAGGCCAATCTGATCGAGCTGACCTCCGACGATCGCTCGGTCATTCTGGGGCTGCTGGTCGAGGCCGCTGCAACGCTGCGCGGCAAAAGCCGCGAGCAACAGACAATCCTGTGGCGCCGCCGGGGGCGGCGCGCGTTTTTGACAGACGATGCTGAGGCTATTTAGCCTTGGTTGCGCCGCGGGGTGCGGGCTTGCGGCCTCCGCCACGTCCCTTGCTGCCGAGGCCAATCTCCTTGGCGAGCACGCGCCGCCGTTCCGAGTAGTTCGGCGCGACCATCGGATACTCCTTGGGCAGGTTCCATTTTGCGCGATACTCGTCCGGCGTCATGTTGAAGTTCGTCATCAGATAGCGACGCATCATGGTGAGCTTCTTGCCGTCTTCGAGGCAGACGAGATAGTCGGGCTTCACTGAAGCGCGTACCGATACGGCGGGCTGCAGTGGTTCGGGTGCAGGTTCTGATCCCGTGGCAAGTCCGGCGAGCGCGTCGTGTACCGAGCGAATGAGTAGCGGGATGTCCGATATGGCGACGCTGTTGTTGGTGACGTGCGCGGCGACAATGTCGGCGGTCAGTGTGACGAGCGTTTCGGAATCTTCCATGCGCATTTTCCTTCGGCAACAAGCGAAATTATTTCACCTGCGCCTCTAGCAAAGCAATCCGCTCCGAACAAATGGCGTGGACGGTGCGGCCGAGTTCTTCGACGCGCTCGCCGAGCCAGCGCAATTCTTCCTCGGTGATGCGGTAATGTTTTGAATAACGCGCCTTCACATAAGCTTCCTTGAGCTTCTCGAAGTGCTTCCGATCCGGTTTCAATTCGCGGGGCCAGGCATCGACGAGCCGCATGTCGATACGCTCTGCCTGGGTGCGCAGAAAGCCGAGGTTGTGGACGTGCGGGGTGTAGAAGGTGCAGACCAGTAGTACACCGTGATAGAGACTTTCGGTGCCCTGATGTAGAAGGAAAGCCGCCTTTTTGTGGCTGCGGCGACCTAGATAAAACTTGTAGCCTTCCAGAAATTCCGAAGCACTCGGAATCCACTCTTCGAAATACTCCTGCGCCATGGCGAGCGCCTGCTCAGGCGTCTTCGGTTTCGGCTTATGCAGTTCCTTATCGTCAAACTCGTAGAGCGCGATGCCGTCCTTCGCGACATCCATGAAGAAATAGCGCCCATGCGCGAGTCCGTCGTTCACCTCCTGCATGGTGTGGACGATGAAGTTCACCGGCGTGTGGAGCGTCTTGTCGATCGCCAGTTCGCGGTTGAGGCGGTCCTCGACCTTGAGCCAGTAATCGACCTTGTCAGTGAGGCGCTTGTCGCTGACGATGATTAGAAGATCGAAGTCCGAACGATAGCCCTTGGCCGTGTGGGGTTCATCGACCCAGCCGCCGCGCGCGTAGCTGCCATACAGGATGATCTTGTCGATCCGGCCCTTCTTCTTCCAGTTCATCGTCGCAAGCGCGACGCTGTCGGCAAATTCTTCGAAGATGATTTGCTTCACGCGCTCAAGCTCGCGCTGCTTGTTGGCCGGAAGATGATCGAGGTCGGTGCGCATGGATTTTACCCTGTAATTGCATCGACCGGATGGCAAGTGGCATCCGGTCGATCGTTCGCGATCATGGCCAGAATCTCCACCACCATGGATCCTTTTCATCCAGGGCTTTCATCATGATGCGCAGGCTCGCTGCGAAATGGGCTTCGACATCGGCGACGCTGATGTCGAACCGGGCCGCGATCTGCGAATAGCTCATCTCATCGACGCGGATGGCGAGGAAGACTTTGCGGTCCATGCCGTGCATCCGGTCCACGACGCGCTCGGCGCGCCACAGGCAAAGCCGGTCCTCGCGCGACTTATGGTCAGTCATTCTTCTGTCTCTCCTTCCAGCCACCGCACCCCGGCCCGGAAGGGGTGGGGTGGGCGGCAGGAATGAGCAGGCAGACCCGCAACATCCGGCGGGCTGCATCCGCAGGATCGCAACGAAGTGGAGAACCCGCGGCACGCGGGTTGCGGCCCGGCCGGGCGGGGCTAGAGGCGAGTGACGCCCACCCTGCCCCCAACGTACCGGGACAAACGACGCCGCCGCGCAGCGGCGACCGCTTGCGCGCCAGCGGCGCCCACCAGAAACGAATCGGACAATGGCCGCGCCGCCCGCGGCGCGTCCTTAGCAGCGCGACTGTCCCAGACAGTCTCAATCGCGGGATTGGATGAAATAATTTTCGGTCAAATGCAGATTTAGTCTCATACGCTACACTTGGACAGAATTACCCAGAGTTGGACACAGTACGACAGACTTAGACAACGCGGATTTGTCGCCAATTTTCGCGATATTGACGAAACGCAAAAGCTTCCCACACTCATTTGCGGGGCATCATTTTGAACCACTAAATGAAGGAACTGTTTATGGCGTTTCAATCCCCCCTCCGCCTCATGCGCCTCAACGAAGTGCTCGACCTGACCGGCCTCAGCCGTGCCACCCTTTACCGCAAGATCGCTGCCGGGACTTTCCCGACGCAGCACAAGCTCGCGACACGCTGCTGCGGCTGGCGCGCGGGCGAAGTCGAAATGTGGCTGAGTAATCCGCACTCGTTCACCATCGCCGATCTCAAGCGCGAAGCCGCCTGAAAGCCAGGCACGGCAAAGCCCCGCGCCGCCGAGGCGGCGCGGGGTGGAAACCCAGCTTTAATGCTCGGGGCTCCAGATCATCGCATAAGCATCTTCGCTGTCCTGCCCGGCGGCGCGGCCGAGGTTGGCGTAGATCCGGCGCGGCCCGAACTCGGGTGCCGCCAGCGTTAGCGACACAAAGGGTTTGCCCGAGGTTTCGCCGATGCGGACCCAGCCGGCCCCGATCTCGACGCCTTCGGAATAAACCCGGTAGTCGGGCTGGACGTCTCCGTTCTTCGAGGGGTTGGGGCGGATCTCGATCGCGGCGCGGATCGAAAGGGTTTTCAGCTGGCCCACGAAGCCCTTTTCGATGGTGCCGTTCACAAAGCCGATAGCTGCCATTGGTCGTCTCCTTGAAACTGCCGCGGGACCATCCCTGCGACATGGGCGGACCAGAGACCGGCGCATGAGGCGCTCCGCGAACCCGTCAGGGCCGCAGCAAAGCGGAGGAGTGCGGCGGCGCGATTATTTGCAGCGAAGCGGTCGCGAGGAGCG
>JAESFK010000197.1_pt1 | contig 42135 bp, 39 predicted proteins | sample 9269391 | NCBI WGS metagenome assembly JAESFK01 (sample SAMN14506231, study PRJNA617097) | algae metagenome | isolation source: Drouetiella hepatica UHER 2000/2452 and co-occurring heterotrophs from... | place: Slovakia: Slovak Paradise National Park, Hrabusice, Kosice Region | collected 2000-01-01
GACCGCTTCACCGTGGCCGACCTCAACGCCGCCGAGATCGTGCGCTATGCGCAGCCCGCCCCGGAACTGTTCGAAGCCGCGCCGCGCGTCAAAGCCTGGCTCGCCACGTGCCAGGCCCGGCCCGCCTTCAGGAAGATGTGGGCCGCCCGCGACGCCGAGCCGGCCTAGAGATCAGCTCTCGGGCGCCGCCGTGGTCAACGTCGCCAGACGCGCCGTGGCGCCCGCGACCGCTTCCGGCGTGAACTTGTCGGGATAGGTCAGCACCAGTTGCTCGCCGGTCATCTCGACCATGCCGTTGGCGACCAGCAATTCGAAGGATTCGGGCGGTTCCTTGCTCTTCGCCCAGTCCTCCAGGCAGGCGACCACGCCCTTGCCCTTCAGCTTGAGGCGGGTCCGGCTGGCCCGGGTGGCGCGACGGTTCTTCTGCGTCAGCAGCTGCTCGTAGGCCGCCAGCGTGCTGTAGAAGGCGCGGTCCAGCGGCTCCGTCTGGGTGGCGCCTTCGAGCGAGCAGAGCTGGTCGAACGCCTGCCGCCAGATATCCTCGCGGCCCATGCGCTTTGCGTTCTGCATCAGCGTGCGCAGATGCTCCGGGTCCGTGTAGCTGGAGATCGGCTTGGTCATCGTCTGCTTGAGGGCGACGGGTGCCTTCTCGACGGGCACGTTCGCACGCTTCGTAGAACGTTTTGCCACGGGGCTACTCCTGCACAAATGTCCGGCACTGGGTGTGCAAGAAAAATCACCATATCACATTGTTCGACCTGCAACCGGATTGTTCACATCGCGAAAATCCGGCGTCAGACGACCAGCGCCAGCCGGTCAAGCGAGGGAAAGAACCCGAAACGCTCGTAGAATCGCCGCGCGCCACGATTGAAGGTGTGGACTCCTACCTCGACGTGCGTGGCGCCCTGCTCTCGGGACCATTGCGTTGCCGCCTCCAGCAGGCGGTGACCCACTTGGCGGCTGCGCCAGTCGCTCCGCACCACGAGATTGTCGAGTTCGATGACGTGCCGGGGGACGGCGCCGGCAAAGGCCATCGGTGGGCGCGTCAATAGGACGGCAAGTCCCACGACCTCGCCGTCGCCCTCCGCAACGAGAACCGCCGACCCCGGCCCCTCGCACCATCGCTCGACCTGCTCGCGCGACCGCGCCGGGCCGTCGAACGGGCGGAAGAAGTCCGGCCGCGCCTGGCGGTGGAACTCGTCCAGCTCGTCAAACAGAGCGCACAGCGTCTCGTAATCGTCGCGACGCGCCGGGCGGGGCGTGACGCTCAAGCCGCCAGCACCAGCCGGTCGTTGGCGACCGCGAAGCCGAAATTCTCGTAGAAGCGCTTGGCCGGCCCCTCGCCCACCACGGCCTCGACCTGCACCGCGCGACGCTGGCGCGACCATTCGACGGCGGCGGCCAGGAGGCGCCGGCCGACGCGACGGCCGCGCTGGTCGGCGCGCACGACGAGATTGTCGACCTCGATGACCTTGTGGGCGCCCAGCCCCTCCAGCGGCACGAGCCGGGTCATCAGCACCGCGACCGCGAGCACGCCCAGCTCGCTCTGCGCGACCAGCAAGGTCGTGCCGGGCGTCTCGAGCCAGGTCAGCACCTGCTCGCGGGAGGACTCGCCCTCGCCCAGAAGATCGCAGAGATCCTCGAGGTCGCGCGGGCCCGCCAGCCGCACACGGATGGCGAGCGGCAAGAGCGGCGGTTCAATTTCTGCTTCGATGATCGACATGTTGTCCTCCGGTTGCGGGTTCCGCCGCGGCCCGGAGGCCAAGTCCTAGAACACGAAAGCCGCCGGGATGCGGCGGCTTCGTTGAGTCATGACCCTTCGCGCCGCCTATGTGAGGGGCGTAAAATACCAAGCGTTGTGGGACAGGGTCGTGAGCATGGATAATTTATAAGTCTGCCTGCATGGTCCTGTCAACGATCTCCCATATATTCAAATGATGGTCCCATCTGCCCTTTCTGCAGCGCCTTGGTGGCAACCCTCACCAGCGCAGACACTTAGGATCCGCGGCGGCGTGCCCCTCGTCGGCACCTATCCCGTCAGCGGGGCCAAGAATGCCGTGCTTCCGCTCATGGTGTCGGCGCTTCTGACACCTCACCTTGTCACCCTCCACAACGTCCCGGCTACACTCGACGTAGCCGTCCTTGCCACACTCCTGCAACGGCTCGGTTGCGAGATGAGCTGGTCAACAACATCAGCGGGGCTCTCGCTGACGATTGCTGCCGATCACGTCCAGCCACGGAGCATCGATCCCCATCTGGTGATGCGTATGCGCGCATCGGTCCTCCTGCTCGGTGCTCTCCTCGCCCGCTGTGGCGAAGCGAGTCTGCCTCTGCCCGGTGGCGATGCCATTGGCCTGCGTGGCGTCGACTTCCACATCGAGGGCCTGCGTGCCTTGGGCGCCACCGTCGAACTTGAAGCGGGCACGATCCATGCGACGGCGCCGCGCGGCTTGCGAGGAACAGATATCCTCTTGCCGATGCCCTCCGTGGGCGCCACAGAGAATCTGTTGCTGGCGGCGGTCGCAGCAACAGGCACGACGACAATTCGCAATGCCGCAGTTGAACCCGAGATAACCGATCTTGCGACGTGCCTGATCGGCATGGGTGCCCACATCCGCGGAGTTGGAACCCATGTCCTTGTCATCGACGGCGCGCGCGCGCTCGCCGGCACCATTCATAGCGTGCTTCCCGATCGGATCGAGTTTGGAACGCTTGCGTGCGCCGCGGCCATCACTGATGGCGAGCTCCTTCTCCCGAATGGCCGAATCGAGCTGCTTGGTGCCGCCTCGGCTTCCTTCGAAGCGGCGGGTGTCGAGCTTCGTGAGACGGCAGCCGGCATCCTGGCCCGACGCGCAACCTCCGGACTGCACGGGATCGATGCCACGACAGGCGCCTATCCGGGGTTCGCGACGGACCTGCAGGCACCGATGATGGCACTGCTGACGCGCGCCTCGGGCGCAAGCGCAATCACGGAGACCATCTTTGAACACCGCTTTCAGCACGTCGGTGAGCTACGAAAGATGGGCGCCAATATTTCGGTGGTGGGACGTACAGCACTGGTACGCGGAGTGCAAAAGCTCGAGGGCGCCCCCGTAACTTGCTCCGACATACGAGCGGCAGCAGCGTTGGTCGTGGCGGCCCTTGCGTCGAATGGCGAAGCCATCCTCGACGGACTCGACCATCTCGATCGGGGATACGATCACATGGACGAAAAGCTCTCGGCGTGCGGAGCGGACATCGTCCGCGCCACACGCAACTAGGATAGATCAGCCGCGCCCTGCATGACGCCGCAGACCTCGTCGATCCAGACCTGCATCGTGGCGCCTTCCGGCGTGCCATGGGCCTCGATCATCTCGGCGATCTTGCCCGTGGTTGATGTTGGCGGTGGCACTGATGCAGTCGACATCGCCGGCCTTCAGGTTCTCCAGGATCAGCTCTTCGCTGCCGAAGCACACGCGGAGCCGTCCAGCCGCCGCAACCCTGTCGACGCGCGGCGCGGCGGCAAGCCTATAGCCATCTCGCAAGTTTGGCCGAACTGACCACATAGATGATCAACCCGACTGCGACGGCGAGCACTATCGAAACGAGAAATCTCGTGGCGCGACCCGGCAGCAGCCGCTCCACGAGCGATGCGACCGCGCCAAGAATGGCGCTGATAGCCCTCACCTGATGTCCTCGAATACGAAAAATCTCAGGTGCACAGGTTGCACGTGAGAGCGGGCAGCGTGGTCGACAACGATCGGGACATTCTCCCAATGGCGATCCTTGATGTAGCCATCGGCGATGCTCGTCACGGCGCCATCTTCCCCGACGATGTCGAGGAACACGTCCCCGGACCCCGGAGCAATCGTGCGCGTGGCAACGGCAACGCCGTTCAAGCATACGGGCTGTGGTTCTCCGGCAGATACTCGGGAGCCGAGCAGGCGTTTCCCGTCCCGCCCGTGAATGACCTGAGAGTCATGAAGGGTCATGCGCCACAAAGCGTCGAAGCTCGACCGGGACTGGACAATCATGGAGCCGCATTGCGCCGCGTCATTCCACGGAGGCGATTGCCCGACGGCAGCAGCCATCGGCACGCAAAGGGCGACCGCGACCGCCGCGACCCGCGCACTCGTCCAGCCGCGCAGAATCACGCGGCAAACGCCGAGGCTGGCGTCACTCCGCCGCGACCGCCATCGCCTGCTTGAGGCCGGGCATGGTGAAGCCGAGCCTGTCGAGCTTCTCGATCATGTCGCGGCCGGTCTTCTCGTCGATCTCGACCAGCGGCGGACGCACCGGGTTCCAGTGCGGGTCGCTGCCGTAGTGCGCGATCACGTACTTCAGCGCCGGGATCATCACATAGCCCTGCATGACGCCACGGACCTCGTTGATCCAGGCCTGCAGCTTGTCGCCTTCCGGCGTGCCGTAGGCCTTGATCGTCTCGGCGATCTTGCCCGGGTTGATGTTGGCGGTGGCGCTGATGCAGCCGACGCCGCCGGCCTTGAGATTTTCCAGGATCGGCTTCTCGTTGCCGGAGAAGACGTCGAAGCCGTCCTTGGCGAAGGCGTCGATCATGCTCTTGGTGTGGGGCCAGTCGTCCGACGAATCCTTCATGCCGGCGATCTGCTTCGGATAGGCCTTCATCAGCCGCTCGACCAGCTTGTGAGTGATCGGCACGCCCGAGACCCCGGGGATATGATAGAGATAGACGCGCAGGCGGTCGTCACCGACCCGGTGCACGACTTCCGAGTAGAAGCGGAACAGCCCCTCCTCCGGAACACCCTTGTAATAGAAGGGCGGCAGCATCAGCACGCCGCCGACGCCGAGCTTTACCGCATGGGCGCTGACCTCGGCCGCCTCGGTGATCGAGCAGGCGCCGGTGCCGGGCATCATGCGCGCGGTCGGCACGCCGGCGGCGACGACGGCTTCCAGCAGGCTCATACGCTCCTTGGCCGACAGCGAATTGGCTTCCGAGTTGGTCCCGAAGACCGCGAGGCCGCAATCCTGGCTGATCAGCCACTTGCAGTGGGCGATGAAGCGGCCGACATCCGGCGACAGGTCGCGCTTGAAGGGCGTGACGACGGGCGAAAGAACGCCTTTGATCCGTGCTGCGACCATGATCTTATTTCTCCCGGGAATGGCGCGCCTTTTCTGCAACGAAGCGCCGGAGACGTCCAGTGTCACCATCTCTCAGCGAAATCCTGCCCGAGGACGGCACGGCTGGCACGCTGGTCGGCCGCGTCTGGCGGGCCGGCCATCCGGCGGGGCCTTCGGTCGTCGCGATCCGGAACGACGGCGTGTTCGATCTTTCGGCCACCGTCCCCACGATGGCCGACCTCTGCAATGCGCCCGATCCGACGGGCCTCGCAGGGAACACGCCGGGCGAGCGGATCGGCACCCTGCACGACCTCGTGGGCAGCCTGCTCGCCCCGGTCGACCTGCAGGCGCTCAAGGCCGCCGGCGTCACCTTCGCCGTCAGCCTGCTGGAGCGGCTGATCGAGGAACACGCCAAGGGCGATCCCGCGCGCGCCGAGCAGGTGCGCGGCGAGCTGAATTCGATCATCGGCGCCGATGTCAGCGCCATCAAACCCGGCTCTCCCGAGGCTGAGGCGCTGAAGAAGACGCTGATGGCGCGCGGCGCCTGGTCGCCCTATCTCGAGGTGGGCATCGGTCCCTATGCCGAGATCTTCACCAAGGCGCCGCCCATGGCCGCGGTCGGCTACGGCGCCGCGATCGGCATCCGGCCGGACTCCGACTGGAACAATCCCGAACCCGAGGTGACGCTGATCGTCAGCGCCATGGGGAAGATCGTCGGTGCGACCCTGGGCAACGACGTGAACCTGCGCGACATCGAGGGGCGCAGTGCGCTCCTGCTGGGCATCGCCAAGGACAACAACGCCTCCTGCGCGCTCGGACCGTTCGTGCGCCTGTTCGACCACACGTTCTCGCTGGACGACGTGCGCCAGGCCAAGGTCGATCTCGAAGTCACGGGCCCCGACCAGTTCCGCCTGCGCGGCTCGAGCGACCTCTCGAAGATCAGCCGCGATCCCACCGATCTCGTCGCCCAGGCGATGAGCGCGCATCAGTATCCCGACGGCATGGCGCTGATGACCGGCACGCTATTTGCGCCAACCGAACCGCGCAAGCCCGGCGGCACCGGCTTCACGCACATGGTGGGCGACCTGGTCTCGATCCGCTCGCCCAAGCTCGGCACGCTCACCAACAGGGTGGCCCATTGCGACAAGATCGCGCCGTGGACCTTCGGCACGGGCGCCCTGATGCGAAACCTCGCGGCACGAGGGTTGCTGCGGTAAAGCCTTCGCACCTTTTCAAACTCCTCTCCCCCGCTTGGGGGAGAGGCAGGATGAGGGGGTTGCACGCGATCTTAGACGCTCCCTCACCTAACCTCTCCCCCTATCGGGGGAGAGGAACATGAAACGAGACCATGACCGACCTCACCCGCCTGCCCGCTTCCGACCTGCGCGAGCGGATCGCCGCCAAGGAGATTTCTCCCGTCGAATTGACCGATGCCGTGCTGACACGCGCCGAGCGGCTGCAGCCGGTGCTGAACTGCTTCATCACCCTGGTGCCGGATCAGGCCCGCGCCGCGGCCAAGGCGGCCGAAGACGCCGTGATGCGCGGCGACACGCTCGGCCTACTGCACGGCATTCCGTTCGCCGCCAAGGATCTCGTGAACACCGCGGGCGTGCGCACCACCTTCGGGTCCCTGCTCTACGAAAACAGCGTGCCAAAGGAAGACGCGGTCTGCGCGGCACGCGTCAAGGCGGCCGGCGGCATCCTGTTCGGCAAGACGACGACCCCGGAGTTCGGCCACAAGTCGCTGACCGACGGGCCGCTATTCGGCCGCACCCGCAACGCCTGGAGCGCTGCGCACACGTCCGGCGGCTCCAGCGGCGGCGCGGCGGTCGCGGTTGCCGCCGGCATCGGGCCGATCGGCATCGCCACTGACGGCGGCGGCTCGACCCGCATTCCCGCCGCGATCAACGGCATGGTCGGGCTGAAGCAAAGCAACGGCGTCATCCCGCACAGCCAGGTGGCCGACGCGTTCGGCAACTACACCTATGTGACGCCGATGACGCGGACGGTGATGGACACCGCCCTGATGCTGCAAGCGATGGCCGGGCCGCATCCGTCGGACCCCTGGTCGATCGGCATTGAACCACCGGACTATCTGGCGGCGGCCCGCGCCGAAGGCGATCTCAAGGGCAGGCGCATCCTCTACAGCGCCACGCTTGGCAATACGCTGGTGGCGAAGGAAGTCCGCACCGCCTTCGAGCAGTCGCTGGCCCGGCTGCGCGAACTGGGGGCGGAGCTGGTGGAACTCACCGAGGAACTGCCCGATCTCAGCTCGGCGTGGAAGGTGATCAACCACACCACCTGGAAGGCGCGCTTCGACGAGATGATCCGGCGCGACGGCAACCGCATGACGCCTTCGCTGGTACGCCAGGTCGCCGAGGCGGCGGACTGGTCGGGCGCCGACTACCAGCGCGCCATGTTCCAGCGCAGCGACCTCTTCCGCATGGTCCAGGGCTGGTTCGAGACAGCCGACTTCCTGGTCACGCCGACTGTCTCGCGCACCGCGCTGCCGATCGACCAGGACCTGTTCGATCCGATCACCATCGACGGGGTCGAGGCCGGGGAGCTGCGGCGCAACTGGTTCCCCTACACCATGCCGTTCAACATCACCGGCCACCCCGCCCTCTCGATCTGCAACGGCTACGATTCGGAAGGCCTGCCGACCAGCCTGCAGATCGTCGGCCGCTTCCGCGACGAGGCCTCGGTGCTGCGCGCCGCCGCGCTCTACGAGGCGAGCGAGAGCTGGCTCGACCGATGGCCCGACCTTTGAGGCCGCATACGGCACCGCGAAGGGCGCCGCCGAAAAGGCCGCCGCCGCTCACGGCCGAACAGATCCAGGCCCGCGTGCTGCATCGCGACGGGCTGATCCTGGTGATCGACAAGCCGGCCGGCCTCGCCGTGCATGCCGGGCCGAGCGGCGCGCCCAACCTCGAAGAGTGTTTCGACGATCTGCGTTACGGCTTGCCGCGGTCGCCGGCACTGGCCCATCGGCTGGATGCCGACACGGCGGGCGTGCTCGTGCTGGGCCGCCATCCCAAGGCGCTGGCCAAGCTGGGACGGCTGTTTTCCGGCCGCGATACCGAGAAGACCTACTGGGCGGTGGTCGAGGGATCGCCGCCGGCCGACGAAGGCGTGTTCGACATGCCGCTGCTCAAGCTCAACACGCGCACCGGCTGGTCCGTGAAGGTGTCCGACAAGGGCCAGCCTTCGGTGACCCGCTACAAGGTGCTGGGGCGCACACCCGACATGACCTGGCTGGAGCTCAAGCCCGAGACCGGCCGCACCCATCAGATCCGCGTCCACTGCGCCGCCGCCGGTTGCCCGGTCATCGCCGACCGCCTCTATGGCCGCGCCGTGCCGGACAGCCAGCTCCACCTGCAGTCGCACGGCATCGTGCTGCCATTGTCCAAGAACAAGCCGCCGGTCGTCGTCACGGCGCCGCCGCCCGCCCACATGCTGGCCGCGCTGAAGGCCTGCGGCTTCAGTCCCGGGCCGTCACCCACACCCTGAGGTCGTCGCCGCCTTCGAAGCCCGCGTTCACGGCGGCCTGAAGCTCGTCGCCGGATTCGTAGCCGACCAGGGGCAGGCGCGGAAATGTCTGCGCCGCCAGCAGGGAGAGCGACCGCCAGACCGCCGGCGCATCGGCGGCCTCGGCGACGACGTTCGAGACGCCGACCACCTCCTCGGCGCGATAGAGCATGAAGCCGGCGACGACCTTGAAGCCGCGCCGCCCCTTGAACATCGCGAAGCCCGGATCGTCGACCGGCCATCCTTCGGCGCCCTTGTCCTCGCGCTGCCAGACGACGTCCGTCGAGGGTCCTTCGGCCGGCATGCCGCCGCGGATCCACCGGGCCTCGAACAGCAGCTCGAAGCCGCGGCGCGACAGGTCGAGCGTGCCGAAACTGTCCTTCACCGACCAGCGCCCGGGCAGGTTCGACTTCTGCAGAATCTCGACGGTCGTGAGCTGTTCTTCGAGGGCCGTGTCGCCGACCGCCAGGGTGACGGCGTTGGGATAGAAGCGCGGCACGGTCGCGGCGTTCACCCACATGTGCGGCAGGAAGCGGCCCGCATGCCCGTGCGCCCGGCACACCGCATCGCACCAGCGGGCGTTGTTGAGGGCCGCCGCGAGGGTCCAGTCCTTCACGCGCGGACTTCCTCGCGCTGGAAGACCACGTAGGCGGCGGCGAAGACCACGATCATGCCGGCGATGAGACCGGTGATCTGCGGCCAGATCAAGAGCAGGCTCTGATCGAACGGCAGCGGCGCTCCCAGGATCGCGCCGCGCATCTGGGCCGGCAGCATCGGCCCCAGGGTCCGCGTTTCCGGACTGAGCAGGCCGAGCACCGCCTCGCTGAACAGGGTGCCGGGCGACAGGCGCATCAGGCCCATGGCGAGGTCCTGCAGGGCCGCATAGTCCTCGACGCTGCGGATTTCGCCGGGCGCGACGGCGGATACGATCGCCGAGGCGAGTTGCGGCCACAGCAGGAAGAAGAACAGCCAGAGGCCCAGCGCACAGAGCGCCGAGGTCGCGGTCGAGCGGAACAGCACCGAGAACAGCATCGAGATCGCCAGCCAGACGCCGCCATAGGCGATCGCCACGACCAGGAACCCGACGCCGCGCGCCACCTCGGCGCCGCGCGGCGGCACGCCGAGCAGCAGCAGGCCGGCGCCGAACACGATCAGCCAAAGGGCGACCAGCACCACGGCGAAGGTCGCCAGGCCCGCCAGGAATTTGCCCATCAGCAGCGCGTCGCGATAGATCGGCTGCGACAGGACACGACTGAGCGTGCGCCGGTTGAACTCGCTGTTCACCGAATCGAAGCCCAGCCCGATCGCCATCAGGGGGATGATGAAGTTCAGCGCCGCGACGAAGGAGATGCCGACCTGCTCGGGCTCCAGGGTGAAGATGCGCAGGAACAGGAAGGAGTTCGGGTCGACGACAGTGCGAAGCGTCTGCAGCGACGAAGCCACGGGAAAGGCGCCGAAGGCGATCACGAAGAGCGTCAGCACGAGCATCCGCACGCTGCTCAGATGATCGGCCAACTCCTTCATGAAGACCGGGCCGATCCCGGTGAACGGCGAGCCCTGGCGGCGCCCGGCGCGTGAGTCTCTCGATCTCATTCAGACCTCAAGCACACCACCTCATCCTGAGGAGGCGCGAAGCGCCGTCTCGAAGGATGGGCAACAAACGCGGTGCTCGTGCCCATGCTTCGAGACGCGCTCCTGCGGACCGCTCCTCAGCATGAGGTTGGGGGTGTATTTCCATTCTGCCCAGAAGGACTCTAGGCGGCACGGCGCGCCTCGTCGAAATAGCGCGTGTAGACCTCTTCGAGGCTGGGCTGCAGGTCGGCGAGCCGGGTGAGCGCGCCGCCCGCGGTCACGATGCGATGTGCCACCGCGGCCCGGACGTCGCGATCGGCCACGACCCGCCAGGCGCCCTCGCCGTCGGGCATAACGCTTTGAACGCCTTCGACGCCGCGCAAGGTGGCGGCAATGTCGATCCCTGCGGCCTCGACCAGGATCGGATGACCGGCGCCCAGCACCTGGTTGGCCAGTTCGACCACGGTGCCCAACAGCGCGATCCGGCCCTCGTTGAACAGCGCCACCCGGTCGCAGACGCTCTGCACGCGATCGAGCAGGTGCGACGACAGCAGCACGGCGACGCCGGCCCGCTTCAGGCTGCGGATCATGTCCAGCAGCTCGAAGGTCGAATGCGGATCGAGGCCCGACGTCGGCTCGTCGAGGATCGCGACCTCGGCCCTCTTCATCACGATCTCGGCAATGCCCAGCCGCTGGCGCATGCCGCGGGAGAAGGTGGCGACTCGCTTGTCGAGATCGTCGGCCAGCCTCACGCTCTCCATGGCCTCGGCGATGCGCGACTCGGCCTCTCTGCGCGGAAGGCCGAGCAGGCGCGCCGTGTAGCGCAGGTTCTCGCGCGCCGTCAGATGATCGTAGAAGCCCACGGCATCGGGCAGGTAGCCGACGCGGCGCTTGACCTCGAGCGGCTGGCGCACCGGATCGAAGCCCAGCACGTTGACCGAGCCGGCGCTGATCTCGGTGAGGCCGAGCAGCATCAGGATGGTCGTCGTCTTGCCCGCCCCGTTCGGTCCGAGCAGCCCGAAGATCTCGCCGCGCCGGATGCCGAAGTCGATCGCATCCACGGCGCGATGGCGGCCGTAGAGCTTGGTCAGTCCGCGCGCCTCGATGACCGTGTCGGCCATCTCTCTAGCGACGGCCGAAACGCGCCACGGCACCCAGCAGCACCAGCAGCGCCACGGCGATGATGCCGATGCCCACGATACCCCACAGGGTCGAAGTGGTGACGGTGATGCGGAAGTCGGCCGACGCCTGCTCGCCCCGTGCGGCGGCGCGGAACGAGGCCATGTAGTCGCCGGCGACCGCCTTGTCGGCCGGCGTCACCAGGACCTGCACCTCTTTCTTGTCGTTGGGTGCGATGGAAGCGATCGATTTCGGATTGAACTCGATCTTCCAGTTGGCCGGCACGGTGCCCGACAGCTCGATCTCATCGACCGGCGCGGTGCCGTCGTTGGCCAGGACCAGCGTGTAGGTCGACGTCGTGCCGATCTCGCCCTCGCCGCTCAGCCGGCCGTCCCGGGTCGAGAGAGCGAGCCTGCCCTGCCCGCTCACCTGCAGGGTGACGCGCATCTCGGCCGTGGCGCCCTCGGCCGCGACCCTGACCAGCACCGGATAGTCGCCGGCCCGCACGTCGCGCGGCGGCGTGACCTTGAGCTTGATGTCCTTGGTCTGGCCGGCCTCGATCGGGATCGCGCTGATCTCGTTGGAGCCGAAGCCCTCGGTGAAGCTGCTCTGGAAATTCGCCGGCCCCTGTGCCGTCAGCGCCACGGTCAGGTCTTTCCCCGAATCGTTTCCCACCGTCAGCGTGTATTCGAAGGCCGAGCGCGGGGTGCCGCGCAGCGATGGCAGGCGCGACTTCAGGCTGAGTTTGGCCGGCGTCTCGGTGCCGACGGTGAGGGTGAGCGGCAGGCTGGCCTGCTGCCCCAGCTGCCCCTTGGCCGTCAGCACGATGGTCTGCGAACCGGGGGGCGCGTTCTTCGGCACCTCGACGCGGAGCTGAACAGTGACGTCCTGGTTGACGCCCGCCATCACCGCAGCCACCGGCTGGCCGCCGCCCAGCAGGTCGATCTTCCAGCCGGCGGGAACACCGTTCAGGGCCAGCGCCAGAGGCTGAGGCAGCAGCCCGGCATTGTTCACCGTCACGCGGATGGTCGTGATTTCGCCCGCCCGCACGGTCTGCGAGGGATAGTCGGTCAGCAGGAACAGCCCCTTCACCCCCGACGGCTCGCGCTGGGCCTGTGCGCCGGCGACGGGCAGGAGAACAAGGATCAGCAGAACCAGAAGGGAGCGCATGGAGGTGTTCCTGCCGGCCCGATCAGGCCGCGGCGCTCGGCCGGGCCCGCATGCGTTCCATCCACGCCGTCAGGTTCTTGTTCGACGGGTCGAGCGGCTGGCCGACCTTGCCCAGGAACTCGAGGAAGGTGAACAGCAGGATGTCGGCCATGGTGAGCTTGTCACCCGCCACGAAGGGCTTCGAGCCGATCTGCGCGTCGAGCCAGACCAGCTTCTTGCGCGCCGCTTCCTTGAGCCCGTCGGCCGCCTCGGGAATGCAATGGACGCGGTCCTGGAACATCTTCAGGCCCTGCGAGAATCGGAATCCATTGGCCGCGGGCTCGAGGATGTTGAGGTCGATTCGGCGCACCCACATGCGGGTGTTCGCGCGCTCCTCCGGCGTGTCGCCGATCAGCGACGGCGTGTCCTTCTTGATCTCGTCGATGTACTCGCAGATCGCCGTGATCTCGGCCAGCACCGTGCCGTCTTCGAGCTCGAGGGCGGGACACTGGCCGGCCGGGTTGACCTTGAGATAGGGCTCGCGCCGGTTCTCGCCGCCGCGCAGGTCGACCTCGACCCTCGGCACCTCGAAGCCCTTCTCGGCCATGAACATCCGGACCATGTGCGGGTTGGGGCCGACCGAATTGTAAAACTTCACTTTATCTTTTCCTCCCTCGGGTATCCTGAAGCGCTATCAAAGTCAGCGCCACGGCTCCACGAGAATCTTGGTGTGGTTCTCCGGATTGCCAAGTTCCGCGAACGCTGCCCTCACACCGTCGAGGCCGACCTTGCCGGTGATCAGCGCCTCGGCGTCCACCAGGCCGTCCGCCAGCAGGCGAAGGCAGCGGGCGAACTCCTCGGGCGTGTAGCCCAGCACGAACTGGATCGAGAGTTCCTTCACGATTCCGAACAGCGGCTCGATGCGGTCCGGCTCCATGCAAACGCCGGCCACGACGATGCGCGCGTCGCGCGGTGCGGCCTCGAAGACCTGCTGCAGCAGGCCCGGTACCCCGACGCATTCGAAGATCACGGCGCGCCGGCCCGGCGGCAGCTTGGCATAGGCCGACTCGTCCCTGGGATCGATCACGATGTGGGCGCCCATCTTCGCCGCCAGCTCACGCCGCTTGGGCGAAAAGTCGGCGGCGATGATCGGGTGGATCCCCTTCAGGCGCAGCCCGACGACGACGGCGAGCCCGACCGGGCCGCAGCCCACGACCAACGGCGCGTCGTTGTCCTGCAGCGCCGCCTTCTCGACCGCATGGATGCCGACCGCCAGCGGCTCGGTGAGCGCGGCGTGATCGGCTGGCAGGCCGTTGGGCACTTCGAGCAGGAGCGGCGCCGCCAGCACCATCCGTTCGGCGTAGCCGCCGGGAAAATCGTTCGAATAGCCCACCGTGCGCATCCCGTCGGCCTGCGGGACCACCGGCATCGAGCAGACCAGCGTGCCGGGCTTCAGCTTGCGTTCCGTGCCGGGCCCGTAGTCGAGCACCTCGCCGCAGAACTCGTGGCCGAACACGACGTCGCGTGACAGGTCGAGCGGCTGACGGCCGGGAATGCGCCTGGACATCTCGACCATGTGCGGCGCGTGCTTGGCATAGTGCAGGTCCGAGCCGCAGATGCCGCAGCACAGCGTCCTGACGAGCACCTGCCCGGCCGCCGGCACCGGCTCCGGCACCTCGGCGACGAGCATCTCGCCGCCGCGCAGGACCGCCGCCCTCACTTGATGAACTCCCGCGTCGTCGCCACGAAATCGTCGAGCCGGTCGTGCTGCACCCAGTGCCCGGCGCGTTCGAACTCCACGACCTTCGCGGTCTTGAAGTGTTTGATGCGGCCGTCCTTCCCGGGGTTGGAGGCCCAACTCTCCTTGCCGTAGACCAGCAGGGTCGGACAGGTGATGCGCGACCACAGTTCCTCGATGGCTTCGTAAGTCATGTCATACGGCTGGTTGACGCGCACATAGTTGTCGAACTTCCAGCTGTAGGTACCGTCCTCGTTCTGGTTGACGCCCTGCTCGGTCAGGTGGCGCGCCTGCGCGGCGGAGAGATGCTTGTTCTCTTCCTGCATGCGCTTGAAGGCATCCTCGATGGTCGGATACTTGCGCGGGCCGCGGGCCGACAGCTTGCGCTGCTCGTCGATCCAGTCGGTCATGCGCTCGCTCATCGGCTTGTTGCCGCGCTCGGCGATCACCTTGGGCGACGGCCCCAGACCTTCGATCGCCACCAGCTTGCGCACCTTGTCGGGATGGATGCCGGTGTAGCGCAGGCAGATATTGCCGCCCAGCGAATGCGCCACGATCGTCACCGGCGCCAGGTTCTGCTGATGAATGAGCTGCGCCAGGTCGTAGATGTAGGCCGCCATCGAGTAGTTGCCGTCCGGCGACCACTGGCTGTCGCCATGCCCGCGCAGGTCCGGACAGATGACGTGCCAGTCCTTGCGCAGAGCCTGTGCAACCCAGTCCCAGTTCCGGCAGTGGTCGCGGCCGCCATGGACCAGGAGAAGCGGCGGCGCTTCCGGGTTGCCCCAGTCGACATAGTGCAGACGCAGACGCTGGGAAAAGAAGACGCGGGAAGTGGGCCCCGGCATGCCGTTCAGAGAGGGGTTCATACGGTCTCCTATAGCGAATCCCGGTGGTTTGCGTCACTCTCGCGGCATGATGAGTCCCGAGCAGAACGAGCTGATGACCCGCGTCGGTCCGGGCACCCGGTGCGGCGCGCTGATGCGCCACTACTGGCATCCGGTGGCCCTCGCCGACGAACTGCCCGCCGAGCGGCCGGCCAAGCCGGTGCGCGCCCTGGGGCAGGACTTCGTGCTGTTTCGCGACGAGCGCGGCCGCCACGGGCTGCTCGACCGCGACTGCCCGCACCGCGGCGCCGACCTCGCCTTCGGCCGTCTGGAAGATGGCGGCCTGCGCTGCCTGTTCCATGGCTGGCTGTTCGACGTCGACGGCAAGTGCCTGGAGACGCCCGCCGAGCCGGAAGGCAGCGTGCTCTGCCAGCGGGTGCGCCAGCGCAGCTATCCGGTCGTGGTGAAGAACGGCATCGTCTTCGCCTATCTCGGTGACGGCGAAGCGCCCGCCTTCCCCGACTTCGACTGCTTCCTGGCGCCCGGCACGCATGCCTTCGCCTTCAAGGGCCTGATCGAGTGCAACTGGCTGCAGGCGCTGGAGGTCGGCATCGATCCTGCCCACGCCTCCTATCTGCACCGCTTCTACGAGGACGAGAATACCGGCGCGGCCTACGGCAAGCAGTTCCGCTCCGCCTCCTCCGATTCCGACATCCCGATGACGCGGCTGCTGCGCGAGTTCCCGCGGCCCAGGCTCGACGTCGAGGCCACCGACTATGGCCTGCGCCTGTTCGCACTGCGCAAGCTGAACGAGCAGCACACGCATGTGCGGGTCACCAACCTCGTCTTCCCCTACGCCTTCGTGATCCCGATGAGCGCGGAGATGACGATCACGCAGTGGCACGTGCCGATCGACGATACGAGCTGCTACTGGTACGCGATCTTCACCAGCTTCGGTAAGCCGGTAGATCATACCGCGATGCGCGAGCAGCGGCTGAAGCTCTACCAGCTCCCCGATTACCGCCCGCTGATCGGCCGCCACAACGATTACGGCTACAGCGTCACGGAACAGAAGAACCAGACCTTCACCGGCATGGGCTTCGACATCAACGTCCACGACCAGTGGGCTGTCGAGAGCCAGGGCCGCATCCAGGACCGGACGCGCGAGCATCTCGGCACGACCGACAAGGCGATCGTCGCCTACCGCCGCATGCTGCTGTCGGCGATCGGACAGGTCGGCAACGGCGAGCGGCCGATCATGTGGCTCGACCCGCAGCGCGCCGCTGCTATCCGGGGGCCCGTGGCGATCGACGGGATGGGACCGACCGAGGGCTGGGAAGCCTACTGGAAGGACGTCGACGTGCGCCGGCGCCGCGCCTCGAGCTGGGCGGCCGATACCGTCCCGCCGCTGGTCGCGTGAGCCCATGAGCCTGGTCGAACGCGCGGGCCTCTGGACCGAGGACCGCAAGGCCGCGACGCGCGAGGCCGAGCGTCGCATGAAGGCTGGCGACATGTCGGTCGTGCGTCTGGCCTTCGCCGACCAGCACGGCATCCTGCGCGGCAAGACGCTGATGGCCTCGGAGGTCGATGCAGTGTTGAAGAATGGCGTCGGCTTCACCACCACCATGCTGCTGAAGGACACGTCGCACCGCACGGTGTTCCCGGTCTGGCAGCCGGGGGGCGGCTTCGGCATGAAGGAGCTGGAAGGCGCGGCCGACGTGGTCATGCTGCCCGATCCCACGACCTTCCGCGCCCTGCCCTGGGCGCCGCATTCCGGCTGGATGCTGTGCGACATCTACTTCGCCGACGGCCGGCCGATGCCGCTCTGCACGCGCCAGATCATGCGACGGACGCTCTCGACTTTGGCCGAGCGCGGCTACGATTTCGTCGCCGGCCTCGAAGTCGAGTTCCATCTGTTCAAGCTGGAGAAGGCGAAGCTCGGCGCCGGGGATGCCGGCCAGCCGGGCGAACCGCCCGAGGTGTCGCTGCTCAATCAGGGCTATCAGTACCTGACCGAGCAGCGCTACGACGAGATGGATCCGATCCTGGAGATCCTGCGCACCAACCTCGTCGATCTCGGCCTGCCGCTGCGCACGCTCGAAGTGGAGTTCGGTCCCAGCCAGGTCGAGTTCACCTTCCGCACCGGCACCGGCCTCGATCCGGCCGACACGATGGTGCTGTTCCGCAGCGCCACCAAGCAGATCGCCCAGCGCAACGGGTTCCACGCCTCGTTCATGTGCCGGCCCAAGATCGCCAACGTGATGTCGAGCGGCTGGCACCTGCACCAGTCGCTGACCGACCGGAAGACACACGCGAACGCTTTCGCCGATGGCACGGAGCCGTTATCGGCAACCGGCTGCCACTACATGGCGGGCCTGCTGGAACATGCCCGCGCCGCCGCCGCCTTCAGCACGCCGACGCTCAACGGCTACAAGCGCTACCGTCCCTTCTCGCTGGCGCCCGATCGCGCCATCTGGGGCCGCGACAATCGCGGGGTCATGGTCCGCGTGCTGGGCGGACCGGGCGATCCCGCGACCCATCTCGAAAACCGGGTCGGCGAGCCCGCCGCCAATCCCTATCTCTACATGGCGAGCCAGATCGCCTGCGGTCTCGACGGGCTGGAGCGCAAGCTCGACCCCGGCCCCTCCGCCGACAAGCCCTATGAGACCAGGGCGCCCCTCCTGCCGCGGTCGCTCGCCGAGGCCCTGGCCGCGCTCAAGGAAAGCCAGGTCCTGCGCGCCGGACTGGGCGACTTCTTCGTCGACTACTATCTGCGCGTCAAGCAGGCCGAGATCGACCGCTTCGAACTCGAAGTCAGCGACTGGGAGCAGCGTGAGTATTTCTCGCTTTTCTGAGGAGGGCCGTCCCGTGAGCCTCGAATTCCTGATCACGTCCTTCATCATCGTCGCCTCGCCCGGCACCGGCGCGCTCTACACGCTGGCGGCCGGCCTCTCACGCGGCTCGCGCGCCAGTGTCGTGGCGGCGTTTGGCTGCACGCTGGGCTGCGTTCCCCACCTGGCGGCGGCGATCCTGGGCCTGGCGGCCCTGCTGCACGCCAGCGCAGTGGCCTTCGAAACCGTCAAGTATCTGGGCGTTGCCTATCTTCTCTACATGGCCTGGAATACGCTGCGCGAGCGCGGCGCGTTGAGCGTCGGCCGCCAGAGCGATGCACGGAGCTTCGTGCAGGTGACGATCGAAGCCATCCTGATCAACCTTCTCAATCCGAAGCTCTCGATCTTCTTCCTGGCGTTTCTGCCGCAGTTCGTCAGCACGGACGAAGCTCAGCCGTTGCCCCACATGCTGATGCTGAGTGCCGTCTTCATGCTGATGACCTTCGTGGTCTTCGCGGCGTACGGCCTGTTCGCCGCCGCGATGCGCGACCATGTGATTTCGCGACCCTCCGTCATGACCTGGATGCGGCGCACCTTCGCCGGCGCCTTCGTTCTGCTGGGCGCCAAGCTCGCGCTCACCGAACGCTGAGGAGCGGATATGAGCGCCATTGCCGTCGTCACGACCGTCGCCAGCCGCAAGGACGCCCGGTCGCTCGCGCGGGCGATCGTTGAAGCCAAGCTTGCCGCCTGCGCCCAGATCTCGCGGATCGAGAGCGTCTATACTTGGAAAGGCGCCCTCGAGACCGGCAAGGAGTATCGCATCCTCTTCAAGACGCTCGACGAGCACTACGCCGCCGTCGAGCGCGCGATCTTGGACCTGCATCCCTACGAGGTGCCGGCAATCCACGCCTTCCCGATGATGCACGTCGCCCCGGCCTATGCGGCCTGGATCGAAGAGAGCGTGGCGGCCTAGCCCTCGCCGCCTTCCAGCATCTTCGTCCAGCGCTTCTGCATCTCTTCCGGGCTCACCATCTCCTTCGGACTGGCAAGGAACCAGCGATAGCCGAAGGGACAGGCGACCATGCCGGAACGGTCGCCGTAGAACTGGTCCTGTACCGGCCGCACCAGGGTGGCCCCCGCCGCAATGGCACGCGCGACCGCCTCGTCGGCGTCGGGCACGCTAATATGGAAGGCGACGGGAGAACCGCCAATGGCGCCCGGGCTCCGCGCGCCGAAGTCGGGATACTCGTCGTTCATCATCAGCACCGTGTCGCCGATGCGGATCTCGGCATGGCCGACGCGGCCCGCCGGCTCGACCAGCCTGAACAGTTCCACGGCGCCGAACGCCTTCACGTAGAAATCGATCGCCGCCTTGGCGTCGTGCACGGTCATGTGCGCCCGCACGGTCTGTCCGTTCTCCGTCTTTGCAGTCATGGCATCACCTGTGTTATATTACGTTACGTATCGTAACGTAAATAGATGCCCCGTCAACCCTCCTCAGCCCCATCGGTGCGCGGCCGTCCCCGCGATCCGCGCACCCGCGCCGCGATCCTGGTCGCGGCGCGCGATCTGCTGGGACGCGGCGGGCTGACGGCCGTCACCATCGAAGCGATTGCCCAGAAGGCGGGAGTCAGTCGCCCGACGATCTATCGCTACTGGCCGAACGCGCCCGCCGTGGCGATGGCGGCCTTCCTGGAGACGACTGGCGCCGCCGAGGCGGCCAAGTCACCGAAGAGCCCGATCGCAGCGCTGCGCGCCCAGCTCCATGCGCTGGCCGATGCCTTCGCTGCGCCGGCCGGTCGCAGCGTCGCGGCCATGGTCGCGGCGGCCCAGTCCGAGACCGAACTCGCCAAGGCCTTCCGCAACGAATTCATTGCGCGCAATCGCGACGCCACACGCGCGCTGCTGGAGCGCTGCATCGCCGAGAAGGCGATCGAAGCGCCGAACGACATGGAGCTCACGCTCGACCTCGTCTTCGGTCCCCTCTTCTATCGTCTTCTGATGGGCCACGCGCCGATCACGCGCGGCTTCGTCGATCAGCTCCTCGACACGGTCATCCGCCCGCGCGACTGATGCATCGGAAGCCGACATGGCTGGTGGTCGTGTCGATCTGCTCGGCATGGCGCGCGGCCGGGCGATAGCGCTTGCAGTAGCTCGGGGCACAGAGATGCGAGCCGCCCTTCAGCACCTTGCGCGGGATCTGCACGCGGTCGCGCGGATCGTAGCTCTGTTCGAGCGTCGCGCCGCGCGGGTTCTCGGGCACGCAGCAGGCCTTGGCGGCATCGGGCGCGTATTTGGCGGAGTACCAGTCTTCCGTCCATTCCCAGACGTTACCGATCATGTCGTACACGCCGTAGCCGTTGGGTTGGAAGGCGCGCACCGGCGAAGTTCGGGCGAAACCGTCCTCGCGCGTGTTCTCGGCCGGGAAGCGGCCCTGCCAGGTATTCGCCATGTGGCGGCCTCCCGGCGTCAGTTCGTCGCCCCAGGCGAACTCCGCGCCCTCGAGCCCGCCGCGGGCGGCGAACTCCCATTCCGCCTCGGTCGGCAGCTCCTTGCCGGCCCATTTCGCGTAGGCCTCGGCATCGCGGAACGCGACCTGAACCACGGGATGGTCGTCGAGGCCGCCGATATGGCTGCCCTTGCCATAGGGCCGCCGCCAGGTGGCGCCGAAGGTGAACCGCCACCACTGGCTCCAGTCTTCGAGGCCGACCGGCTTCGACGGCGGCGTGAAGACCAGCCCGCCGGCCTTCAGCATCCCGGGGCGCGCGCCGGGATAGTCCTTCGGATCGGGATCGATCTCGGCCCAGCTGACGTACCCCGTCGCCTGGACGAAGGCCTTGAACTGAGCGTTGGTGACCGGCGTGGCATCGATCCAGAACCCGCCGACCGTTACCGTGTGGGCGGGAGCCTCTTCGGGGTAGTGCCTGTCCGACCCCATGCGAAAGGTTCCGCCGGGAATGCGGATCATGCCGGCCGTCGGAGCGGGTGCGCTGTGGTTTCCCATGGCGCTCTCCTTATCGCCCTTCCGGTCGAAGGGCCAAGCGCCTCCGCCGACCGGGTTCGCGCGGTCAGTTCGCGCCCTGAGGCGGAGAGGTAAGCTTGTTCAGAACGCCTTCGAGATTGAACGAACCCGGCTTCTGCCGCGGCGGGAATTCGACCAGCGTCTTGATGAAGTTGGTGACGAAGACCTGGGCGGGGACCAGCAGGAAGATGCGATCGATGCGCCAGCGCCCGTAGCCCATGCCTTCCTTGTCGCCACGCTCGAACGGATCGGCCTTGAGGTCGAAGAGCTTCGGCACGCGCAGGGTCACCATCGGGTCCTGCCAGACGTCGAAGCCGTGGCTGCGCTGCTCCATGAAGGCGAGCTTCCACTTGTCGTAGCGCAGGCCCGCCAGGCCGCCGTCGTCGGTCCAGTAGAAGAACTCCTTGCGGGCGCTGCCCGTGCCGTTCTTCAGCAGCTCGCGCTGGTCGTAGCCGTCGAGATGGACCTTGAAGGTCTTGGGCCCGAAGGTGGCGCCCTGCCGCAGCTTGGCTGCGAGATCGGTCTCGCCCACCGAGGCCAGCAGGGTCTGCAGCCAGTCCTCGGCCGAGAACACCTCGTTGATCTCGGTGCCCGGCTTTACCAGGCCCGGCCAGCGCACCATGGCGGGCACGCGATAGCCGCCCTCCCAGTTGGTGTTCTTCTCGCCCCGGAACGGCGTGGTGCCGCCGTCGGGCCAGCTCATGACCTCGGCGCCATTGTCGGTCGTGTAGATCACGATCGTGTTGTCGGCGATCTTGAGATCGTCGAGCTTCTTCAGCAGCTGGCCGACCTGGCCGTCATGCTCGACCATGCCGTCGGCGACGACGCCGAGACCGGTCTTGCCCTCGGACGACGGCTTGAGATGCGTCCAGATGTGCATGCGGCTGGAATTGACCCAGGCGAAGAACGGCTTCTTGTCGCGGTTGGCGCGGTCGATGAAGTCGAGGGACGCCGCGACGAATTCCTCGTCCACCGTCTCCATGCGCTTCTTCGTGAGCGGACCGGTATCCTCGCACTTCTGCTTGCCCCACTTGCCGAAGCGCGGATCCTCACCCGGCGTCTCGGTCGCCGTGGCGACGCATTTCAGGACCCCGCGCGGGCCGTACTTGGCCTTGAAGGTGGGATCCTTCGGGTAGTCGATGTTCTCGGGCTCCTCCTCGGCATTGAGGTGGTAGAGATTGCCGAAGAACTCGTCGAACCCGTGTACGGTCGGCAGGAAATCGTTGCGGTCGCCGAGATGGTTCTTGCCGAACTGCCCGGTCATGTACCCGTGTGGCTTCAGAAGGTCGGCGATGGTCGGATCCTTTTCGGAGAGGCCTTCCGGCGCGCCCGGCAGGCCGACCTTCAGCAGGCCGGTGCGGATCGGCGACTGACCGGTGATGAAGGCGGCGCGGCCAGCGGTGCAGGATTGCTGCCCGTAATAGTCGGTGAAGATCGCGCCTTCGCGGGCGATGCGGTCGATGCTGGGCGTGCGGTAGCCCATCATGCCGCGGTTGTAGGCGCTGATGTTCCAGTAGCCGATGTCGTCGCCGAAAATGACCAGGATGTTGGGCTTTGCGGGGGTCTGGGCCCGGGCCGGGACAACCCCGCCCGCGAGCCCCACGAGGAGCGCCGCCGCCGACAACAGGCGTCCGATCTTGTTTCCGCCCATGGGTTCCCCTTGTGTGATCAGCGGAAACTGTTCTCATTGACGATGCAATACAACACCGGGAACGATACAATTCTTGAATGAACATCGATCTGAAGTTGCTGCACCATGCCCTCGTGCTTGCGAGGCACCGCCACTTCGGACAGGCCGCCGCGGCCATGAACATCAGCCAGCCGACGCTCAGCCGAAACATCGCCGCCCTCGAGAAGCAACTCGGCATGAAGCTGTTCGAACGCTCGCATCGCGACGTGGTGCCGACGCCTGCAGGAGAAGACGCGCTAGAAATGGCCGAGGAACTGGTTGGTCGCGCCGAGTCGCTCTCGAACCGACTCGAACTCATGCGGGACGGTCGCGGCGGGCGGCTGCGCGTCGTCGCCGGCGCCTACATGGATGACATCGCGGTGCAGCCCGCGGCGATCGACCTCATCAAGGCGAATCCCTCGATCCGTCTCGAAATCCTGGAACGCGAGTGGACGGCGGCGCTGTCGTCCCTGATGTCCGACCAGGCGGACTTTGCCGTGGCCGACGTGCTCGCCCTGCGGGACATGCGGTCACTCCGCGTCGACAGCCTCGGTCTGCTTCAGGGCGTCTATTTCTGCCGCGCCGGCCATCCTCTCCTGGCGAATCCTGCTCCGCAGCCTGCCGACCTGCGCAACTACCCGCTCGTGATGCCGGGCATGTCCTTGTCACGCATGTCCTTCATCGCCGACATCGACAGCGGCATGAGGATCGACGAGCTCGGTGGTGGCGTGCTGCCGTCGATTGCCGTGTCGTCGTTCCGAAGCGCCAGCGACATCGTGGCCGAGACCGACGCGATCAGCCTCGGCCATGCGACGCAGATTGCTGCGGGCATCGCCGCCGGGCGCTTCGCGCTCCTGCATCTGCCGTGGATCAGGAAGCTGCCATCGGTCGAAATGGGCGTGGCCTGGAAGAGAGAGCGCACGCTGCCGCCGGCGGCGCGCGCCTTCATCGATCTGATTCGCAAACACCTCCGCAAGGCGCAGGCCGCAGAGTCGTCTGCCGCATCACGAAGGGGCAGACGACCGTCGAAAGCTGCGTGACTTGGGCGCCGTCAGCCACGCACGCGGCTGAGCACGCTCTCGGTCTCGCGCACCATCGATTTCACCAGTTCGCCGGCCGGCATCTCGCGCGCCAGGGTCGGCGCCTGCCCACTCCACAACGGCGTGAAGTCGGTCGAGCCCCTCGCCTCGGCGGGCCCGCGCAGCGGCTGGGTCGCCTCCGCGGTCAACGGAAAGGCCGGCGCCTCGGCGCTCATCGGTCCCATCTCGCTCACGATCCGGTTCACGATGCCGCGCGCAGGACGGCCGGTGAAGACGTTGGTGAGGGTCGTGCTGTTGTCGTTGGCCTTCTTCAGCGCCTCGCGATGCAGCGCGCCGGTGCGCGCTTCCGGGGTCAGCATGAAGGCCGTACCGATCTGCGCTCCCGCCGCGCCCAGCGCCAGCGCCGCCGCGATCCCGCGGCCGTCGCCAATACCGCCGGCAGCAATCACCGGCACTTTCACCGCGTCGACGACCTGGGGAACCAGCGCCATCGTGCCGGCCTGACGTGAGATGTCGTCCACGAGGAACATGCCGCGATGGCCGCCGGCCTCGGCGCCCTGCGCGATGACGGCATCGGCGCCCTCACCCTCCAGCCAGCGCGCCTCCTCGGCGGTCGTCGCCGAGGCTATGATCAGGATGCCGGCGGCCTTCAGGCGCCGCATCAGGGACTTGTCGGGCAGGCCGAAGTGAAAGCTGGCGACCTTGGGCTTGAACTCCAGCACCAGCTCGCAGGCCGCGGCATCGAAGGCGGCGCGCGACGGTCCCTTGGTCCCCGCCGCCACGCCCAGCTCCTCGTAGTAGCCCGTGAGTTTCCTGCGCCAGGCCGCGTCGCGCGCCGCGTCAGCCATCGGCGGTTTGTGCACGAAGAAGTTCACGTTGAACGGCCGGGACGTCCCCTGCTTCACCATCTGGAATTCCTGCCGCAGGCCATCCAGGCTCAGCATCGCCCCGGCAATGGATCCCAGCGCGCCGACCTCGGAGGTTGCGATCGCCATCTGCGGCGACGTCACGCCCGCCATCGGTGCCTGGAGGATGGGGTGATCGATCCCGAAGAGATCGAGAAGGCGTCGGTCCTGCCACTGCATGGCTGTTCTCTCCTTGTTGTACTGCCAGTCTAGGCCACGCCCCGGCATTCCAATCAGCGATTTAAACTAATCGGCATCATCTGATATTCTGATGGCATGGATGCCAAGGACCTCGCCACCTTCGAAGCCGTCGCCCGCCTCGGCGGGATGGGCCGCGCGGCCCGCGAACTGAACACCGTCCAGTCGAACGTGACACAACGGGTGCGGCGCCTGGAGGAAGCGCTGGGCGTCTCGCTGTTCGAGCGCAGCCGGGCGGGCGCCCGCCTGACCTCGGCCGGAGAGCGGCTGATGCCCTATGCCACGAAGGTCGATGCGCTGCTCGACGAGGCCGGCCGCGCCGCCCGCGACGATGGCGCGCCGCGCGGCACGCTCACCGTCGGCTCGCTGGAGACGACGGCCGCGCTGCGGCTCTCGCCCCTGCTCGCCTCCTATGTACAGGCTCATCCCGGGGTCGATCTCGTGCTGCGGACCGGCACGACGGCGGAGATGGTCGAGCGTGTGCTGGGCCGCGCGCTCGAAGGCGCCTTCGTCTGCGGGCCGGTCGCACATCCCCAACTCATCTCGACGCCGGCCTTCAGCGAGGAGCTGGCCCTGCTCAGCGCACCGACCGAGACCACGCTCCCGGCGGCGCTGCGGCGACCCGACCTGCGGCTCGTCATCCTGCGGGCCGGCTGCTCCTACCGGCAGCGGCTGGAGGAGCTTCTGGCGCGGCGCGGCGTCGTCGGTCTGCGGCGGCTGGAGTTCGGCACGCTGGAGGCGATCCTGGGCGCCGTGGCCGCCGGGCTTGGCATTACACTGATGCCCCGCGCCCTGATCGGGCCGACGTGGCGGGGCGGAAAGGTTCGCGCGCACCGTCTGCCCGCGGCCGAGGCGCGGGTACAGACCGTCTTCGTGCGCCGCCAGGACATGCTCCCCTCCAGCGCCCTCCTCGCCTTCCAGAAGCACATGACCAAGGGGCAAACGAAATGATGCGCGACAGCACCACAATCTTCACCGTCGCAGACGCCGCGGCCAGCCTCGCCTATTATCGCGACCGCGTCGGGTTCGACGTGGCCTTCGAGTACGGCTCGCCGACCTTCTATGTCGGCCTATGCTCGGGTGCGGTGTCGCTGCACCTGATCGCGGCGACGCAGGCGCCGCGTCCGCCCGGCCACGGTGCCGTCAGCATCCACGTCGACGATGTCGACACACTTCATGCCGATCTGCTGCGCCGTGGCGCCAGGATCCTCAATTCACCGAAGGACCAGGATTACGGGCTGCGCGACTTCGCCATTGCGGACGCCGATGGCAACATGATCTTCTTCGCCATGGAACTGGGTAAGCGTTGAGCGAGGGTATCATGGAGCTTTGGCAGTACGACGCGACCGACCTGGCGCGATTGATCCGCACGGGACAGGCTTCGGCGCGGGAGGCGGTCGATTCCGTCCTCGGCCGTCTGCACAAGGTCAATCCCGCCATCAACGCCGTGGTCCGGGTGCTGGAGAGCGAAGCCCGCGCCGAGGCCGAGACGGCCGACGCGGCCCGCGCGCGCGGCCATGCCCTGCCGCCGCTGCACGGCGTTCCGGTCACCACCAAGATCAACGTCGACCAGGCGGGCCTGCCCACCGACAACGGCGTCATCCCGCTGAAGGACCTGATCGCACAGGAAGACAGCCCGGTCGTGGCCAACCTGAAGCATGCCGGGGCGATCATCGTGGGCCGGACCAATGCGCCGGCCTTCTCGATGCGGATCTTCTCCGACAATGCCCTCCATGGCCGCACCCTCAACCCGCGCGACCCCAGCGTGACGCCAGGCGGCTCGAGCGGCGGCGCGGGTGCGGCGACCGCAACCGGCATCGGCGCCATTGCCCATGGCAACGACATCGGCGGCTCGGTGCGCATCCCGGCCTACTGCAACGGCGTGGTCGGCCTCCGCACGGGCTTTGCCCGCATCCCCTCCTTCAATCCGACGGGTGTCGCCTCGGGGCGCCCCATCGGCGCCATCCTGATGGCGACCCAGGGGCCTCATACCCGCACGGTCCGCGACGCCCGCCTTGCCCTGGAAGCGATGGCCCGCGGCGACCGGCGCGACTGGCGCTGGAACGACGTGCCGATGCGCGGCCCGGCGCCCGCACGCCCCATCAAGGTCGCGATCGTGCCGGAAGTGCCGGGCGGCAAGAGCCATCCGGCCCAGGTCGAGGCGGTGCGGCTGGCCGGCAAGCATCTCCGCGGCGCGGGCTACGTCGTGGAGGAAGTGCTGCCGCCGGACATCGAGCGTGGCGTCGAGCTGTGGCACCAGATCTGCGTCACCGACGTGTTCGGCGGCCTGTGGCCCGCGATGCAGAAAATGGGCGATCCCGACGGCATCGCCGCCATGCAGGCCTGGCTCTCGATCCACAAGCCGGTCGATCTCGCGACCTATGTTGCGGCGCTGACGGAGCGCGAGGCGCTGGCCTACCGCTGGATGACCTTCTTCCAGCAGTGGCCGCTCGTCATCTTCCCGACCCTGTGCGACCTGCCGCCCAAGCAGGTGGCCGACATCACGCCCGACGGCCAGCGCGAGGTTCTGGAGTCGATGCGCTCCGCCCTGATCGCCCCGCTGCTCGGCCTGCCGGGCCTCGCGGTGCCGGTCGGCAGCCACGGCAAGCTCCGGACCGGCGTCCAGATCATGGCGATGCGCAACCGCGAGGACCTCTGCCTCGATGCCGGCGAGGTGATCGAAGCATGCGAAGGTATCGTGACGCCGATCGATCCTGCGACGGCCTGATCAAAGATCCGTCGTCTCGACCGGAGCTTCGCTCGGGTCGAGACGACGGATCGGGCCTACTTGATGATGTCGCGGAAGATGCACTTCTCGACGCCCTCGCCCGAAACGGCGGCGCGGCTGGACCACTGCCAAAGTGGAGCCCAGTAGGACTCGATCAGCGTGTCGGCCGCCTTGCGGTCGTCGACGATGTAGCCGAACTCCTGCAGGTTCACCGGGTACATGTTGTCGGAGCCGATGTAGAAAATCCGATCGTCGACCATCCAGAGCTTGGCATGGTTGGAGATGGTCTTGCCGCCGGGCCAGGAATCGTCCCGCCCGAAGCGAAAAGGCGCCAGGTGGAAGCGGCTGCACAGCAGCGCGTTCACCGGATCGGGCCCCTTGCGGACGGCATAGCGCGACCTGGGGTCGGCCGTGTCGATGCGCTTCTGCACATTGTCCTTGAGGCGTTTCGCCAGCGCCTGCATCGGCACATCGTTGTGGTAGGGGCTCCCGCCGTTGCCGATCGAACCCGGGTTGGACAGCACGACGTAGACGTCGCCGCCCCGCTCCATCAGGTCGACCATCTCGTCGAGCGCGTTTTCCGGGAACAATGTGTCGGAGCGCCCGAGGCGGAATCCGAGATCCTGCTGCGAGACGCGGATGGTCTTGCGGGCGGCACCGAACATCAGGTCACGCGCCAGCTCGCTCTGGTTGGCGAAGTCTTCGGTGATTCCGGCGCCCAGCCGGCCGATCCCCATGATCTCGACGCCTCCCGAGCCCGCTGGAGCGCGGCGGCTCGCCAGGGCCGCCGGACAGCGTTGTCCGAACTCGGGCTGACCGGCCGGGTAACTCACGAGCGAGATCGAGTCCTTGTAGTTCAGGTTGCTGCAGACATAGTTCCATAGCCGGTCGGCGAAGCGCGAGGCGCTGGCCGCCGCCGGACCGCGCACCTGCATGGAGAGGTCGTGAACGGGATTGTCGGTGAGATAATCCTCCGTCCATAGATTGTGTCCGCCGACGAGGGCTTCGCGACCGTCCACCACGATGAACTTGCCGTGATTCCAGGAGAAGCTGTTGCAGGATTCGAGAACGGTGCAGCTCCTCATCGCCGACACGCTGACGGTGACGCGCGATCCCGGGATGCTGCGCGCGGGCTCGACGAGCTCGTTCAGGAAGGCCGTGGCATCGACGCCCTTGGGCGGGAATTGTCCGATCAGGACGCGCACCTCGATCTGGCGGCGGCTGAATGCGAGCTCGGCGATGGCCGCCCGAAGCGCGGCGGTAAACCGTCCGTTCGGCGCGGGCTGCAACTCGACGATGTCGACGCTCTGGCGTGCGCTGGCCACCAGGTCGTGGATCCGCAGCGGCAGCGCATCCGAGTGGCCGAGGCACACTTTCCGCGCAGCGGTTCTCAGGCCGGGCGTGCGCGGCCAGATCGCGGTGCAGGTGCCGCCCCTGCAGTCGGCATCCGTGCTGCAGGCCGGCAGCGAGATGTCGGCCTCGCAATCCTTGCAGCCCATTTCGAACCAGGTGAGATCGTCGGCCCGGCGACCCCAGCGGTTCGGCGTCTGCACCAGCCAGTCAACCACCAGCTTATTGCCGCGTGTCAGGTCATAGGTGATCCCGGCGAAGGTGCCGGCCGGGTCGCTCTTGGCGAGCTCGCGCTGGAGCTGCTGCAGAGGATCGGGCGCTGACAGGTCCGGCGGGCGGATGTCTCGGTCGCGCATCAGAGCCACCAGCGAGGTCGACGACCGCAGCAGGCCGAAGGCGCGTTCGGCCTGACCGTCAGCTATCGAACTGCTGGGCAAGTCCCCGCTGCAGGATCCGACGAAGACGAGGACCAGCAGCAACACGAAGCGTGTGAACATGGACAGGGACTTAAACGGGTCCCAGACTGGCGTGCAATCGATGTTCGCGTGAAATGGAATTCAAAATGGCCGAAACGCTTCTGCAGACCACCGTCGTCGGCTCCTACCCCCAGCCGGACTGGCTGGTGGACCGCCAGCTGCTGAGCAAGGGCGTGCCGCGCACCCGCGTAAAGGACATGTGGCGCGTCTCCGAACCCTGGCTGGAGCAGGCCCAGGACGACGCCACCCTGCTCGCCATCCGCGACATGGAGCGCGCCGGCATCGACGTCATCACCGATGGCGAGATGCGGCGCGAAAGCTACTCCAACCGGTTCGCGACGGCGCTGGAAGGCATCGACGACGAGAATCCCGCGGAGATCGTGAATCGCACCGGCAACCGCACGCCTGTGCCCCGGGTCGTGGGCAAAATCCGGCGGACAGGGCCGGTGGAGTTGCGCGACATGCAGTTCCTGCGGGCCAACACCGAGCGGCTGGCCAAGATCACCCTGCCCGGCCCCTTCACGATGAGCCAGCAGGTCAAGGACGAGTTCTACAAGGATGCCGAGGCTATGTGCATGGACTATGCCGCCGCGGTGAACGAGGAGGCGCACGAACTGGTCAAGGCCGGCGCCGACGTGATCCAGCTCGACGAGCCGTGGCTGCGCAACAATCCCGAGGAAGCCAAGCGCTACGCGGTGAAGGCAATCAACCGGGCGCTGGAGGGCATCACCGTGCCGACCGTCATCCACCTCTGCTTCGGCTATGCCGCCGTGGTGACCGGCCTCAAGCCGACCGGCTATTCCTTCCTGCCGCAGCTCTCCGACACGATCGCCCAGCAGATTTCGATCGAATCGGCCCAGCCCAAGCTCGACCTCGGCGTTCTGAAGGACCTGGCGCCCAAGAAGGTGATGCTGGGCGTGATCGACCTCAGCGATCCCGACGTCGAGACACCGGCGAAAGTCGCCGAGCGCATCCGCGCCGGCCTGAAGCATGTCGGCCCGGACAAGCTCCTGCCCGCCCCCGACTGCGGCATGAAGTACCTGCCGCGCGCCACCGCCTTCGGAAAGCTCAAGGCCTTGAGCCAGGGCGCCGCGATCGTGCGCCGAGAACTCGCCTAGCCAGCAGGCCGTTGAAAGAACCAGAGTCCCGGCAAATAAACGAAACAAACGCAATAAACGCAACAAATGAAGCCAATGTCGCAGCCTCTGAATGCTGCATTTTGGCGCAATAATATTGCTCACCGGTGCTTGTAAAGGCCTATTTCAACAGCCTTTTTGGGCCCTTCGGCTTCTCAGAACGGCAGGCCGACGTAGTTCTCGGCGAACACCGTCTGGCCGGCCGGCGAGGACAGCAGGTAGTCGATCTCGGCCCGCTGCATCTGCTCGGCGAAGCTCCCGTCCGGATGCACCTTGTGCATCAGCAGGGTGAGCCACCACGAGAAGCGCTCGGCCTTCCACACGCGCGCCGAGGCCTGGTCGCTGTAGGCGCCGAGCAGTGTGCCGTCGTTGCGGGCGTAGAGCGAGACGAGCGCACGCGACAGATAATGGATGTCGGAAGCTGCCAGGTTGAGGCCCTTCGCGCCGGTCGGCGGTACGATGTGGGCGGCGTCGCCCGCGAGGAACAGCCGGCCGTGTCGCATCGGCAGGCACACGAAGCTGTGCAGTCCCGTGATGCTCTTCTCGAGCGCAGGGCCCGTCGTGACATGCGGCGCAACATCCGGCCCGAGGCGCCGCCTCAGCTCGTCCCACAGCCGGTCGTCGGGCCAGTCCTCCAGCTTCTCGTGGCGATCGCACTGGATGTAATAGCGGCTGCGCGTAGGCGAACGCATCGAGGCGAGTGCGAAGCCGTTCGGATGACTGGCATAGATCAGCTCTTCGGCGCACGGCGGCACGTCGGCCAGGATGCCAAGCCAGCCGAACGGATAGACCTGCTCGTAGACGCGGAGATTCGACGCTGGCAGGGAGGCACGGCTCACGCCCCGGAAGCCGTCGCAGCCGGCGATGAAATCGCAGGCCAGCTCATGATCGACGCCGTCGACCCGGTAGGTCAGTCGCGGCCGCTCCGTCTCGATGTCATGCAAGGCGACGTCCGCCGCCTCCCAGACGATGGGTCCATCGCCGGCGAGGCGCGCCGCGATCAGGTCCTGCACCACCTCGCTCTGGCCGTAGACCGTGATGGTCTTGCCCGCGAGCCCGGCCAGGTCGATGCGGAAGCGCCCGCCGTTCACGCCGAGCTCGACCCCCTCGTGGACCAGCCCCTCGCGGTGCAGGCGCTCGGCCACGCCTGCCTCTTCCAGAAGCTTGACGGTGCCGTGCTCCAGAACGCCGGCGCGGATGCGGGCCTCGACGTAAGCCCGCGACCTGTCCTCGAGGATGACGCTCTCGATCCCGTTCAATTTCAGCAGGCGCGCGAGCAGCAACCCTGCCGGTCCCGCGCCGATGATCCCCACTTGTGTGCGCTGCTGACGTGCCATTCGCATGCCCCTTCCCCGAAGGGATTAGGATGGGACACCCGGTGTGCCAAGCAAAACCGCACCTGCCCTGCGCCGCTTCAGCCCCGGGAACTCACACCTTGCAGGCCAGCGTGCCGTAGTCGCGCCGGCCTGCGATCGGCTCGATCACCATGGTCTGGGGCGGCTTCACCGAACGCATCCAGGCCTCGACCAGCTGCTTGTTGGAATGGGCGTCGAAGAAGAGGCAGCCGCTGCGCATGTCGGCGACCTTGGCGATCCAGGCCTCCTGCTCCGACCGCAGCCAGAGGCTGTTCTTCGGCGAGGTGATGCCCGAGAGCGATCGCAGCCCGCCGAGGAAGTAGGCCGTGTCGGGATGGGCGACGAGATCGTCGAACCTGTAGGATCCCAGCTCTACGGGGTGGCCCTTGAGACGGTCGCGCAAGAGGCCGAAAAACTCGTCGGCCTCCGCGAAATCCGGATGGTTCCGAAAGGCCGCCTGCGTCCGGGGAAGCGGCGAATAGAGCCCCGCGAGATCGGTGACATCGTTCCGATGGCTGCGAAGCTCCTCGTAGAGAGCGAGTGAGGCCACGGAATCGCGCCAGACGCCGCCAAGGCCGGCCACCCTGCGCTCGACCTCGAGCCGTCCGGAAACCAGCGCCTCGGCGATGATCGCTACCGACAGGACCATCAGCGCCGTGCGTGCCGTGCCAGGCGCCAGGCAGCGCCACAGGAAGACCGGCAACATCAGCAGGAACAGGCCCAGAAGGAACGATGGTCCCGCGAGATGCGACGTGTCGGATCGCAGCAGCGAAAAGAGGTGCAGCACGAAGGCGCCGACCGCTACGCCGGCGAACTTCCGGACGAACTCCCGTGTCGGCTCGTCGGCGCATCTCCACCTCCGCCCGAGGAATGCCGCCAGCAGTCCGAGCGCCAGCAGGAGAAGGAAGACCGAAGCATAGGTAAGGATGAGTTCCCTGAATTCACCGGAGGCCCGCAGATCCGTTTCCAACCTACCGTCGACGATATTCCAGGTGAACTGCAGACCCAGATTGTCCGACCATATCGAGTTGGAGACGCCGGCCATCACGAGGCTCGACTTTGCATTGGCCAGCGCCACGATCTCGAAGAGGTGCGACGGTCCCATGAACGCCGACAACAGAGCCACGAAGGTCGCGCCGCCCGCGAGGACGAACAGGCCCGCGAACTTCGCGAGCCGCCACGGCGTCATCCCGGACGCGGGGGCGAACAGGGTGAGCGAGAAGAAGAGGACGAGCAGTCCGCCGCTCAGGTTCTCCTGGCTGAGGAAACCGCCCAGCCCCCAAAGCGCCCCTGCCAGGACGCCCGTCGACCAGCTGCGTCGCGCCGACCCCACGCCCAGCAGCAGCCAGGTCAGCCACAGCGAGAGGATGGGAATCATCAGCCATCGCGTGAGCACCGCCCATCCGGCCACGTCGATCCTCTCGGCGGGGCTCGGCCAAAGGATCCAGCCAAGGAGCCCGGTAACGGCCCAACCGAGGCCCAGGAACTGCTGCACGATGACGAAGAAGAGGATGACGCAGACGACGTTGAGCAGGAGGTTGGCGGCATGGAAGCCGTGGTTGCTGAAGTGCACGAACTCCGTGAGAGCGCCCATCAGAAGCTGGTTGCCCGGTCCGTACTGTGTCTGTGCCTCCAGGTAGGGTATCGCGCCGAGCCTGATCTGCTGCAGCGCGCTAAGGTGAACGTGCGAGTGGATGTCGTAGAACTTCGCTAGGCCGTCACCGCCAACGACGTCGGCGCCGCGCAGCCCCGGCAGGCCAAGCCAGCAATAGGCCAGCACCGCGATCCCGAGCGCACCCAGAATCCGCAAAGGCCATTCGCGCCTGCCGACCGCAGCCGCCGGGCGAGCGCCCACCGGCACGCCCTGGATGAAAGCCACCCAGAGCCAGTGGAAGGCGATGAACGCCGCAATGCCGAGATAGGCGAAGATCAGGGCCCTCTTGTCCATCCGGCCCCAGTCGATGACTTCGTCCTGCGGCGAGATCGCGCCCGAGGGTGCCAGCGCCAGATAGCAGTAGCCCGCGACGGCGCCGAGCAGCCCCACGGCGTAGAGCACCGAACCGTGCCCTTCCCCGCGCCGTCTCGCGATCTGATGGACCACGGCGAACGCCACGGTCACCGTCGAGAGGGCGGCGAGCAGAAAACCGGATCGCGACTCGAGGACGGCGACCTCGACAATCAGCAGCGCCGCCGCCACGAGGCAGATCAGACCCTGGATCGCCGTCACGACCGGGCCGTGGCCAGAAGGAGATTGCCGATCCCGAAATGGTGCACGCCGGTTTCGAGGGCGTGCAACGCGTTGGCCGCGCCCAGGCCGAACGCGGCGGCAAAGGGCGCGAGACCCAGGGCTGTCCTGACCGAGACATCGCCGTAGCCGGCAGACGAGAGATGGGCGGCAAGCAGACCGCGCCGGTACTTGTTGATATGCTGCTCGATGTAATTCACCGGCGACAGGGCGTTGACGCCGAGTTCGATGAGCGGCCAGAGCGACCGGTAGTTGGGCGTCGTCACGACGAGCACGCCGCCGGGTGCCAGCAGCGCCCGCGCCTCGGACAGCAGGCGGATCGCCGCCTCCGGCGTGAGGTGCTCGATCAGTTCGACCACCGTCACCGCGTCGAAGCGCTCGCCGGCCTCGGACAGGCCGGCCAGCGACCCGGTGGAAAAGCGGTGCGACGAACTCCCGTAGGTCCGGGTCGCGTACTCGATCTGTGCGGCGCTGATGTCGATGCCGAGCGCCTCGACGCCCGGCAGATAGTTGCCGATGAAGGTGCCGGGGCCACAGCCGATGTCGAGCACCCGGCGAGGACTACCCAGGAGAGCCGCGACCGTCCGGAACTTCAGGTCGTGCCAGCAATAGCGTACGCCGAATTTCCGCCGATAGACCTTGTCGTAGAATCCCGCCGGGATCCTGGTTTCATAGTCGTAGACGGCTTCTTCCATCGCTGCTTGTCAGGGTCTCGTGGCCGCATAAAGACGGCTGCAAGACCATCCGCCTGCAACACCATCGGGAACGTCTTGGACCTCGGCAGGTGAAGTGGCAAGAGCCCGTCAGCGGGCAAGCTGTCCCTTGAGCACCATGCCGACATAGGCGCCCGTCGCCTCCCCGTTCTCGAACGCCACGGCGCCGTTCACCAGGGTCGAACGGATCCCCTCCGCCTTCTGGACGAGGCGGCGGGCGCCGCCCGGCAGGTCGCGTTCGACCGTCGGCAATTTCGGCCGGATGCGATCCTCCTCGAACAGGACGAGATCGGCCCGGTATCCCTCGCGGACGAGGCCCCGGTCGGCGAGGTCCCAGGCCAGGGCATTGTCGCGGGTGAGCTTCTTCACCCCCTCCTCGAGCGTGAAGGCACCGCGCTTGCGCACCCAGTAGCTGAGCAGATGCGTCTGCAGCGACGAACCCATCTCCTGGGCGACATGGGCGCCTGAATCGGAGAAGGTCGCGAGCGTGCGGTCATGCTTCAGGATGCCGAGCACGTCGTCCGGCGATTCGTTGACCAGCGGCTGGACATAGACCTGGTTCTCGTTGGCCAGCGACAGGTCGATCATGACCTCGACCGGATGCTGCCCGCGCGCCCGGGCAAGCTGCTCGACCGTCGGATCGTCCCAGTCGACGCCGGTCATCGCGAACAGATTGGCATAGTCCGGCTTGCGCGGATCCGTGGTCGCCGCCCCTCCGCCCTGGAAGACGTTGTCGCGCGGCTTCATCCGGCTTTCCGCCAACACCAGTTCACGCCGCACGTCGGGATCGGCCAGCCGCCGCTTCTGCTCCTCCATCGGCAGGTCGCGGACCTTGCGCCAGGCCGGCAGGACGTCGAATGGCAGGTAGGACTTGAGCGAGAAGATCGCGTTGATGGACCTGGTCGTGCCCTGGCCGAACATGCGGCCACCGGCGGCCACGGTCTCGTCGATGTAGCGCGTCTGGTAAGCCCAGCCGGTCGGATCGTGGCCTTGCTTGGTGGCCAGCACGCCGAACATGACCGGGCGCCGGTAGGCGAGTGCCACATCGCGCAGCCGCGCGAGGAAGGCGCGGTGGGCCGGGCCGCTTGCGACGTCGGGCCCGACCTGGAAGATGCCGGCATCGAGCTCGGCCATCGCCGCCAGGATGCGGTCGATCTCCTCCCACTCGGCGATCCGGCTGGCGACCGGCGTGTTGTCCGGCGTTACGTGGGTGGAGGCGCGCGAGCTGGAGAATCCCATGGCCCCTGCCCGGAGCGCCTCCTTCACGAGGTCGGCCATGCGGACCATATCGTCCTCGGTCGCCTTCTCGGTGAAGGCGCGCTTGCCCATCGCGTACATGCGCAGCGCCGAATGGCCGATATACATGCCGTAGTTGATGGCCTTGGGCAGACGCTCCACGGTGGCGAGATATTCCGGGAAGGTCTCCCAGGTCCAGTCGATGCCGGCAGCCATCGCCTCGGTCGGGATGTCCTCGACCGCCGACAGGCAGCGCGCATAGAGGTCGCGGTCCTCGGGCTTGCAGGGCGCGAGCGCGAAGCCGCAATTGCTCATCACCACCGACGTGACGCCGTGCCAGCAGGAACAGCTGCCCAGCGGATCCCACGCGACCTGCGCGTCCATGTGGGTATGGCCGTCGATGAAGCCCGGCGAGACGATCAGCCCCTCGGCGTCGATCGTGCGCGCCGCGGTGGCGGTGATCCGTCCGACCTCGGCGATCATTCCATCCTTGATGCCGACATCGGCCGTGAAGCGCTTGGCGCCGGAGCCGTCGACGACCGTGCCGCCGCGTATGACGAGCTCGTAAGCCATCACAGACACTCCCCGTTCGGGACGATCAGAGTGATGGGGACAATTGCGGCTGCGACGTCCGGCATACGAAACCTCCCGTGCTGCTTTTGCCGACGATTGCAGGCTTCCCCGCTTCCGGCAAGCGGACGGACACAACCGGCCGTAACCGTGCTAGCGTGGCCGCAATAAACGGGGAAACGCCAAGTGTACGACTACATCATCGTCGGCGGCGGGTCGGCAGGCTCGGTCATGGCCAACAGGCTGTCCGCCCGCAGCGCCAACAAGGTGCTGCTCTGCGAAGCCGGTCCGGATACACCGCCCGGCCAGGAGCCGAAGGAAATCGCCGACAGCTATTCGGGCACAGCCTACTTCGATCCGCGTTTCCACTGGACCGACCTCAAGGTCCATACTCAGGTCGTCAGCCACAACAATCCGCAGGAGAACCGTCCGCCGCTGCGCAAGTACGAGCAGGCTCGCGTGCTGGGCGGCGGCTCGTCGATCAACGGCCAGATGGCGAACCGTGGTGCGCCGACCGACTACGCCGAATGGGAAAGCCGCGGCGCCGCAGGATGGGGCTGGAACGATGTCCTGCCCTATTTCAAGAAGGTCGAACGCGACCTCGATTTCGACGGACCGCTGCATGGCAGGGACGGCCGCATCCCCGTGCGCCGCATCCCGCGCGAGAAGTGGGCGGGCCACGCCAAGGCGGTCGGCCGCGCCTTCGAGGAGAAGGGCTTCAAGTACCTGCCCGACCAGAACGGCGAGTTCGTCGACGGCTATTTCCCGGTCACCCATTCCAATGCCGAGGAGCGGCGTGTGTCCGCCGCAATGGGCTATCTCGACGCCGAAACCCGCAAGCGCCCCAACCTGACGATCTCGACCGACACGCAGGTCATGTCGCTGCTGTTCGAAGGCACGCGTTGCGTCGGCGTCACCGCCCGGGTGGGCGGCAAGGAGCACGTCTTCCGCGCCCGCGAGGTGATCCTGTCGAGCGGCGCCATCCATTCGCCGGCGCATCTGATGCGGGCCGGCATCGGCCCCGTCGGCCAACTCGCCGACCTCGGCATTCCGGTCGTGTCGGCCCTGCCCGGAGTCGGCCAGCGGCTGATGGACCATCCCTCGATCGCGCTGTCGTCGTTCATCAAGCGCGGCGCCCGCCTGCGCGAACACACGCGGCGGCACATCCATGTCGGCCTGCGCTACTCGTCCAACCTGCCCGGCATCCCCAAGGGCGATATGTTCGTGGCCGTGGTCAGCAAGTCTGCCTGGCATGCGGTGGGCGAGCAGATCGCCTCGCTGCTCACTTTCATCAACAAGACCTATTCCGAGACGGGGCAGGTCAAGCTCACCTCGCGGGACTGGCGCAGCGAGCCCCTCGTCGAGTTCAATCTCCTGTCCGACAAGCGCGACCTCGACCGGTTGATGAGCGGCTTCAAGCTGATGGCCGCGGTGCAGATGACGGATGCGCTGCGCGCAGTGACCGATGTCCCCTTCCCGGCCTCCTACAGCGACCGGGTGCGCCAGATCGGTGTCGTCAACACCAGGAACAAGTGGCTGACCCGGCTGGTCGCCACGATGCTCGATGGCCCGGCGGCCGTGCGCCGCTACATGATCGACAATTACGTGGTCGAGGGTTTCACGTTCGACCAGGTGCTGAACGACGACGATGCGCTCGAGGCCTTCGTGCGCAAGGCGGCGATCGGCGTGTGGCATGCCTCCTGTACCTGCCGCATGGGCCGCGACGACGATCCCATGGCCGTGGTCGACACGCAGGGCCGCGTGCGCGGCGTGCAGGGGCTGCGGGTGGTCGACGCTTCGATCTTCCCGGTGGTGCCCTGCGCCAACACCAATTTCCCCACCCTGATGACGGCCGAGAAGATTTCGGACACCGTCCTCGCCGGACACTGAGGAGCAGTCGCATGTCGGTCGTGCTGGGCAGCGGCGAGCACCGCTATCGGGTGGTTGAGAACTGGGCGAAGCTGCCGGATGGCTGGGAGTTCCGTGACGTCGCCGCCGTCGCCTGTGACAGCAAGGACCGCGTCTATGTCTTCAACCGCGGCGAACATCCGATGATGGTGTTCGACAGGGACGGCAACTTCCTGCGCTGCTGGGGCGAAGGCCTGTTCAACCGGGCCCACGGCATTCATATCGACAGCGACGATAACCTCTATTGCACAGACGACGGCGACCACACGGTCCGCAAGGTCACGACCGACGGCAAGGTGCTGATGACGATCGGCGTGCCGGACCAGCCCGCCCCCTTCCTCAGCGGCAGGCCGTTCAACCGCTGCACCCACACCGCGCTTTCGCCCATGGGCGAGATCTACGTCTCGGACGGCTACGGCAACAGCCGGGTCCACAAATACTCGCCCGACGGCAAGCACCTGACCTGCTGGGGCACGACCGGGACCGATCCCGGCGAGTTCAACATCCCGCACAATATCGCCGCCGACGCCGACGGCTGGGTCTACGTCGCCGACCGCGAGAACCATCGCGTGCAGGTGTTCGACGGCAACGGCAAGTACGAGACGCAGTGGAACAACATGCACCGGCCTTGCGCGCTCTACTGCTGCGGCGGCGCCAAGAGCCCGACCTTCATCATCGGCGAGCTGGGGCCCGGCATGCCGGTGAACAGCAAGCACACCAATCTCGGTCCGCGCCTGTCGATCGTCGACGGCAAGGGCAAGACCCTGGCTCGGCTGGGCGGCCAGGAAGGGCCCGGCAAGCAGACCGGCCGTTTCCTGTCGCCGCACGGGCTGGCGGTCGACTCACGCGGCGACATCTATGTCGGCGAGGTGAGTTACACCAACTGGCCGAGCACCTTCCCTGGCACTCCCGTGCCGAAACACCTGCGCTCGTTGCAGAAACTCGAGAAAGTCGTCTGAGGAGAATCGTTATGGTTGAACGCGTACTCGTCGTCGGGCCCAAGGACACCCTGTCCATGGTCGACGATCTCGCCCCCAAGGGCTACGAGATCGTCAAGGCCCTGCACAATTCACCCGAGCAGAAGGCCGCCCTGCCCGGCACCCACTATTTCGTGGGCTTCATCCAGCAGTACGTGACGCCGCAGCTCTTCAAGGATGCGCCGAACCTCAAGCTCATCCAGATGCTGAGCGCCGGTTACGACCGCGCCGACCTCGCAGCGGCGCGCGCGAGCGGCGTGCCGCTGTGCGCCAATGGCGGCGCCAACTCGGTCGCCGTCTCCGAGCACGCGATGCTGCTGATGCTGGCGGTCTCGCGCCGGCTGATCACCCAGCACACCAACGTCACCGCCGGCCGCTGGCACGGCAATTCGCCGCCGACCGTTCACGAGGTACGCAACCGCGTGCTGGGCATCATCGGGCTGGGCACGATCGGCAAGAAGGTCGCCAAGCTGGCGCTCGCCTTCGGCATGACCGTCCACTACTACGACATCGCCCGTCTCAAGGAAGAAGAAGAGGACGCGCTGGGCGTCCGCTTCCGCCTGCTGCCCGAGATACTGAAGCACTCCGACATCGTCTCGCTGCACGTGCCGCTGAACGACTCGACCCGGCACATGATCGGCAAGGGCGAACTCGCCGCCATGAAGAAGTCGGCGATCATCGTGAACACCTCGCGCGGGCCCGTCATCGACGAGAAGGCGATGATCGCGGCGCTTTCGGCCGGCAACCTGTTCGGTGCCGGCCTCGACGTGTTCGACGAGGAGCCCACCCCGCCGGACAATCCCCTCCTGAAGCTCGACAACGTCGTCCTGACCGCGCACCTCGCCGGTCCGACCTTCGAGAGCAACATCACCCGCCTGCGCAACGGCTTCGACAACGTCCAGAGGGTTGCCCGCGGCGAACCCGCGCTCTGGGTCGTTCCTGAGTTGCTGGAGCCTAAATGAGCCGGATTGCCCGCAGAACACTCCTGGGGGCGGCTCTTGCCGCTCCCTTCATCGCTCGCGAGGGCTTTGCCCAGGGCGACTGGCCCAAGGGTCCGGTCCGCTGGGTCGTTGCCTTTGCGGCCGGCGGTGCCGCCGACACGGTGGCGCGCAACATCGGCGTGCGCGTGGCCGAGATCATCGGTCAGCAGGTGATCATCGACAACCGGACCGGGGGCAATGCCGTCGTCGCGGCCAATGCCGTGCTTCAGGCGCCGCGCGACGGCCAGACGTTTCTGGTCGATGCCGCCAACCAGATCACCAACACCCTGCTGATGAAGGATCTGCCGTTCGACTATGCGCAGACCTGGTTGCCGGTCACGCAGCTCGCGAGTTTCCCCCAGGTCGTGGCCGTGAAGCAGGACTTCCCGTCGAAGACCATCCAGGAGTTCATCGCCGCCGCGAAGGCCAAGCCCGGCGCGATCAGCTACGGCTCACCCCCGGCGGCGGGCATGGCCCACATGGCCGGCGAGGAACTGCAGCGCCGGGCCGGCATCAAGCTGATCCACGTGCCCTATCGCGGCGGCGCCGACGCCGCGCGCGACATCGGCGCGGGCGCCGTCGATTCGGTAATCATCACCACGAACTCGATCCGCCCGCCGGTCGCGGCCGGCCGCGCGCGCGTGCTGGCGGTCACCAGCCTCAAGCGGTCCGTGGCCTTCCCCGACGTGCCCACCCTCGCCGAGAGCGGCTATCCGGGCTTCGACCTGAACGACTGGAACGGCCTGTTCGCCGCCACCGGCACGCCGCCCGCCGTGGTCGACCGTATGCAGGCCGTCGTGGCCGAGGCCATCAAGGACCCGAAGGTGAAGGAGCGGCTCGACCCGACCGGCGCCGATCTGGTTGCCAACACGCCGGCCCAGTTCAGAACCTGGATCGCCGGCCAGCGCGATCTGCTCGGCAAGCTGATCGCCGAGGCCGGCATCAAGCTGCAATAAGACGCTCCGTCAGGCTGTCTGAAGTTTCAGTCGGTAGGTTTCGTCGAACTTCAGGATCGCCGCGAAAGAGATCGCGGCGGCCGCCATGATCAGGAAGGCCGGGCTGTAGTCGTTCGCCGTTCGGTCGACGAGCCAGGTGGCGACCAGCGGGCTGAAGCCACCCAGCACGCCCAGGGTCACGTTGTACCCCAGGGCAATGGCCGTGCAGCGGATTTCGGCCGGCACGGCTTCGACCATCAGCGCGGGCTGGGCACCGATGAAGGCGCCGACCGACAGCACGAAGCCCAGCTGGCCCAGCAGGATCAGGGTCGGATCTCCGTGGTGCATCAGCCAGAAGAACGGCAGCGCGCCCACGAACCCCAGCGCCGTCGCGCTCAACATCAGGGGGCGGCGGCCGTAGCGGTCGGACAGCCATCCCATCAGGATCATGACCGGCAGCATCGCGACCATGCTGGCCGAATTGATGGCCAGCGCAGTGGCGGGCGCAATGCCGTCGGCGAGCTCCAGCCAGCTCACGATGTAGACGAACATCAGGTAGAAGCCGACCGAGTTGAACACCGAGAGGGCAGCGAGCCTGCCGAGCAGCGGGCCATGGTTGCGCACCGTGTCGAGGAGCGGCGAGCGGCTCGTCGGGGCCTTGCGCGGCGTCTCCTGGACGTGGCGCCGCAGCACGACGCCGGCAATGCCGACCAGCAATCCCAGGAGGAACGGCAGGCGCCAACCCCAGCTCTCCAGCGCCTGCTCCGACATCACCGACGCCAGCAGCGCGCCGGTCGCCGAGCCCAGCAGGATGCCGCCGATGGCGCCACAGCAGCCCAGCGCGCCCACCAGCCC